>ENA-OSEY01002037-OSEY01002037.1-marine-metagenome-genome-assembly--contig:-NODE-2037-length-13388-cov-4.667268_pt1 | contig 13388 bp, 13 predicted proteins | sample MGYA00248465_ERZ534230 | MGnify/ENA primary metagenome ERZ534230 (study PRJEB26409, sample SAMN06344110) | marine metagenome | isolation source: Sea water from surface | place: Atlantic Ocean:Southern... | reverse complement strand
GAAATTGTTGCTACTGGAAATTATGTATTACCAGTTGTTGAAGAAGATGTTGTTTTAACCCTTAAAACCATCTTAGAAGATGGGTTAAGCTTTTCTAAGACTTTGCATTAATAGATATCTTTTTATATGAAATTAAATTTCCTTGGGAAAAAAACAAATGTAGTTTCTATCTATTCATGGAAGCATCCTGAACTAGCAATATACGATCCTAACCGAGAGGAAGAGTTAAATTGGATGGTATGGAAAATGCGTCAAAAACTTTCTGGAAAGAATAATAAGACTTATAAACCTCTCATCAGGCAAGGCCCCAGACCTCAAGGGCCTTTCATCCCAAGAATCGTCTCAAAATGAAAGAAAGATGTCTTAATCTTTAACAATAACTCACCCTTGATAGGGGTGGGCTCTATACTAATTCTTATAGTTATTTAGAAAGAAATAGGGAGTAGGGGAAAACTAGGGGAAAAATTTTGCTACCTCCTGAAAGTCAGCTATCATAAGGAGATCGTAGTTCGACTCCTCCCTGATAAGGGTGAGGTCGGAAGTTCAAGTCTTCCCAGACCCACCATCACAAATCTGTCTCCATCTTGTTATCAAGTATTCACCTTCAGTCATTTCTTTCTTGAAATAAATCCTCCATAATTTCATTTTTCTATTGGAAATAATTTATGAAATATTTATCAAGAATTTTATTTTTCCTCTCTATCCTTGTAAGTTTTAATTTATTCACTCATCAAGATGGAGAAGTTGTAGGATATTCACCTGAACAAGCTCATGCTCCAACACCACTTCCAGATAGAGTTGTCTTAACATGGGAAGATGATCCTGCAACTACACAATCTGTTACTTGGAGAACTGACACCGCAACTATCAAAGGCATGGCTCAACTTGCTATTGCAAATGCCAATGGCAGAGCTTTAGATACAACTGAATTCAAGGCTGAAACCACTTTCTTTAAAAGCGATATAAATGAAGCAAACTATCATACGGTAACTTTTAGAGGTCTAGAGCCTGACACTCTTTACGCATATCGAGTGGGTGATGGTGTTAATTGGACAGAGTACTATCATTTTAAAACTGCCAGCGATAGACCAAGACCTTTTAGTTTTATCTACTTCGGCGATGCCCAAAATGAAGTGAGAACGCATTGGTCCAGAGTCTTCAGAGAAGCCTTTAGAGAAGCTCCACGTGCAGCGTTCACTCTTCATGCTGGAGATTTAATAGATAATCCGTCTTGGGATGCCGAATGGGGCGATTGGCATCAAGGACCTGATTGGGTAAATGGAACTATTCCAGTTATAGCCACACCAGGAAACCACGAATACGAGAGGATTAATCAAGGTCCAGAATACGAGCGCTACTGGATGACGAAATCCGGAGAGAGAATTGAAGTAAACATGACAGCTTTTGAACCGGAGGCTACTGATAAAGGAACCGTTTATAAGGCTTCTTTTGTAGGTCCAAAAGGAAATACTTCATCTTTTGAGATAAACGATGGAGGGAATATCATTCTTGTTGATTCTGGGATTGAGGCAATTACCGGTTTCAAGGAGAGTGATTTAATAGGAACGAGCTTTTATTCTGCACCCTTGTTTGATAGGCAAAGAGATCGTGGCATTCCAGCTGTGACAAATCATTGGAGACCTCAATTTGCTTTTCCTGTTCAGGATGTACCTGATGAATCTCTTAAAGAGACGGTTTATTATTTAGATTATCAGGGTGTCAGATTTATTTCCTTAGACTCAAATAAAGAAAGAGAAAAGCAGGTACCATGGTTTAGAAAGGTACTGGAAGATAATCCAAATAGATGGACAATAGTGACTTTTCATCATCCAGTATTTTCTCCAGGTTCTGACAGAGACAATAAAGAGCTTCGTGAGCTATGGAAACCTATCTTGGACGAATATAAAGTGGATCTAGTTCTTAGTGGTCATGACCATACCTATGCTAGAACTGGCCAAGTTGATACTAGTGATCTAAAAAATGTACCTTCGGGCTATCAGCAAGCATATGATCCTGACATAGGTACAGTTTATGTTGTCTCAGTGAGTGGGCCTAAAATGTACGGTATAACTAAGGGCAATTACGCAAAAAGAGTTGCTGAAAATACTCAACTCTACCAGGTCATACATATTGATGATAAAAATCTTGAGTACAAAGCTTATAAGGCTACTGGTGAACTCTATGATAAATTTACACTACAAAAAAGGAATGGAAAACCTAATTTATTGATAGAGGCTTTGCCAGTTGAAACAAGACGATGACAAAAAAGGATTATTATCTTCAATTATTGAATGATAGAGGATATGACAATCCTAAACTTTCTGAGTTGAGTGAATCTGCCTTAAAAGCAATACTAAAAAACGAAGAACTATTTTACTATAGGAATTCTAGGGGATAATTATGCTGAGAGAAGCAATTAGAAATTTCATGGTAAAACGCACAATTAGTGCGAAATTAAGAAATCAAAGTATGAACATGTTTTCTAACTTTGATCTCTTTAATGAAATTCGTGTAAAAGCAGAGGAGCAAAGAAAACAAGAAGGCAGATCTCATGACGTCTTTTATTTTCATAAAGCAGATGACCCTTACTCTCACCTAACAATTCAGTATATAGAAAAACTTAATTCATCATTCGATATCAATCTGAAACCTATTTTAGTTGGTGATGAAGACCCTAAAGCAGTCCATGAACCGTCTTTGTATGGTATTTATTGCTTGGAAGATGCAAAGAGAATTGCCCCTTTCTATGGAGTAGAGTTTTCAGCAGATTCATATCCAAGAAAAGAGCTAATTGACAAATCTAATACAATATTAAGTCTTGTGGAGGATAAACACTTTGCCGAAGTTGGAAAGGCAGTAAGCAATGCTTTGTGGCATGGACATGAAGCAATACTAGATGAGTTAGGTGAAAAGTATGCTGCTGATGAGGATTTTGTTAAATCGAAAATTGCTGCTGGAAATCAGATAAGGAGTGATAAGGGTTACTATTTCGGATCAGCTTTTTACTACGAAAAAGAACTTTATTGGGGTGTAGACAGAATTAATCATCTTGAAGATAGACTATCTGAACTAGGGCTTAAGAAAGATTCAACTAACGAACTCATCTGTGCTCCAAAAATTACCGCTCCTGAGATATTGAAGTCCGACAGGCAAGTCAATCTTACTTATTATCCATCTTTAAATAGTCCTTATACATATGTCAGTGCAAAAAGGGTGAGGGAAATAACCCATGAATATCCAGTAAATTTAATCACCAAACCAGTCCTTCCCATGCTCATGAGAAATATGACCATACCTCCCTTCAAAGCTAAATACATTATTTCGGATGCTGCTAGAGAAGGCAGAAAATATGATTATCCAATGGGCTCCATATACTCTCCTATTGGAAAGCCAGCAAGAAAAGCTTACTCTCTTTTTCCAGTTATTGATTCTTTGGGCAAAGGGTTTGAATATATTGATGACTTACTTTATTCCTCCTTTCATGACGGAATAAATATTGGTGATGATGATTACCTAAAATCTTTAGTAAAAAAATTAAATTTGGATTGGGATACTGTGGGTAAGGAATTAGGTAAACGACATTGGAAAAAGGTACTAGCAGATAATCTTAAAGATATGTATGCTGGCAATTGCTGGGGTGTTCCAAGTTTCAAGGTTACTGATGAAGATGGTAATAATCCATTTTATGTTTGGGGTCAGGATAGAATGTGGCTCATAAAAGAAGAAATTAACAAACGTCTGGGGTAAAAATTATGTCGAGAAATATATTTTGTGTAGGTTTTCTAACCTTTTTTATTTTTGCATGTTCCGAAAATGATCCTGCAAGTTTGAACTTGTCAGTTGGTGAGGACTTTTTAGAAGAAAATTTAAGAAATGCTGATGTAACTGAGATAGAAAAGGGATTGCAATACACCGTCTTGGAGTCCAGTGATACTTCAACTGAAAAACCTACCCTTGATAATGTCATAACGGCAGATTTTCATGGAACGTTAATTGATGGTTCGGTCTTTTGGAGCTCAGTTGAGAGTGGCACACCTTTAGTAATCAATTTATCTCAACTAATTCCTGGCTGTAGAAAAGCAATAGCCTTAATGTCTGTAGGAGAAAAATGGAGGGTATTTATACATCCTGACTTAGCTTATGGAGAAGAGGGCAGGCCACCTGGAATCCCATCAAATTCAACGCTCATTTTCGATATAAAACTTCATGATATAAAGTCTTAGACTGTATATCGATATTTATTCAAGTAAGGCTGTTTTCCAATGGCATACGAAAAGGAGTTTTAAGTGCTATACGAGGATGTAATAAGAGACAGGAAAAGTATCAGAGGATTTAAACAGATACCGGTTAGTATTGAAGTGCTCAAAGAGGTAGTAGCCTTGGCTACTAGGGCACCCTCTTCAATGAATACTCAGCCTTGGCATTTTCATATAGTCACCGGAGAAGTGCTAGATAATATAAGGAAAGAAAATACAGAAAAAAATTTAGAAGGAGTACCTCCATCCAGGGAAATCAGATCTCCTTTGGGTTATGAAGGTGTGCATAGAGAGCGTCAAATAGAAATTGCTATTCAATTATTCCAAGAGATGGGTATTGAAAGACATGATGCTGAAGCTAGACAAGACTGGGTGTTAAGAGGCTTTAGACAATTCGATGCACCGGTAGCAGTAATTGTAACTTTTGATGCCAATCTAAAAGATGATGATATTTCAAAGTTTGACTGTGGAGCAGCGGTCAATGGATTAGTTAATGCTGCATGGTTAAAAGGTCTTGGAGCAGTAATTAATAGTCAAGGCATAATGCAATCACCAGTGGTTAGAAAATATGCCAATATTCCCGATGATCAAGTAATAATGATTTGTGTAGCTATGGGTTATCCTGATGAAAACTTTCCGGCTAATAAGGTTGTTTCCAAAAGGAGAGACGTCGAAGAGGTTGCAACTTTCATTGGGTTTGATGATTGAATTTACTTAATTTCATCTAAACCTCACGAACAAAATTGATGCGAACTTTTATAGAAGCTAGAATGTAAGAATGAATTGGTTCAGTGAGCACTTTGCGAAGTGGAACCTTGTTTGGTTTTGCTTGATTTTTTGGGGTAGCATTTTGTATGCAATACTCACGTTTTTCCTTGATTCAAGCTTTATTTTGGCAGTCTTTTCTTATGCGATGGGTCTTTTATTAGGCTTCGTGGCTAAAATAAAAGGCTGGGGATGGTTAGGTTAATGGAAGATATAAAAGATTTATCTGTTGAAGCCGAAAGAGAATTGGCACGCACTTTCATGGGTAGAATTGAGTGGGAGATGATAGTCATTGGACTTCTTCAATTTGTCGTTTGGATTGCATGTTGGGTCTTAGTTATCAATGGGACGCTAGCTTTATGGGAAGGTTTCTTGCTTTCTGTATTCACAACCGCTTTTGCTTATCTCCCATCCCATGCTGGTCAGCATGGCCATTTATCTGGGGGCGATAAAAATAAAGAATGGTTAAATTTTTGGGTAGGTCAAATTTCTCTAATACCGCTTTCTCAATCGCATGACATTCTTAAAGCAACCCATCTTAAACATCATGCTCATACAAATGATCCAGAGAAAGATCCAGATTTTTATCACACTCATGTCGATAGTCTTTGGAAGGTTGCTAAAAATGTTAACAATTCTTATAACGAAAATGGCAAGGTTCAAGAAATCATAAGAGACTATGCTGAGAAGGACCCAAAATTTGCACAATCTATTGCTGAAGGTTCAAAATGGTCTATCTTCTTCTATTTTAGCAAGATTGTTTTGGTCTTAAATTTTCCATTTGAAACACTCTTTTTGTGGTGGCTTCCAGGAAAAATAATTCAGATTTACCTTGGGGTAGTTTTTTCTCACCTTCCTCACAGAAGTTTAGAGCCAGGACGCTATAAAGATACCAAATTTTGGACAAATGGTATTCCTAGGTTTTTTAATCACTCTATGCAGATTCATGTCATGCATCATATGTATCCAAAAATTTGCCATTTTGATGAACCCAAAGCGATAGAGGCACTAAAACCATTCATGATAGAAAGAGGCATTCCTGGAGCTGATAAAATTCCTGAGAATTTGAGATATAACCCAACTATTACAGCTTAAAGGAGTTAACAGATGACTGATAGAGAAAAAATAGAAGCTGGAGTTCAGCTTTATTTCGATAGTATGTATGAGTCTTCAGCAGATAAAGTTAGGGAAGCTTTTTATCCTAATGCGATGATTACTGGATATCTAGAAACGGGTTTAGCGGAGATGACAGTAGATGATTTTGCAGATTTTGTTGCAGCTCAACAACCTTCACCAAAAGAGCAAGGAGAGGAGATTTTGCTTGAGATTGTTTCTCTTGATATTGCCGGGTCTACTGCCTCAGTAAAAGTAAGAGATGGATACATAGGCCATGTGTTTTTAGATACTTTGTCATTTTTAGAAAAAGATGGAAGCTGGAAAATTTATAACAAACTCTTTCACGTAGAATCTTAAATGAATTGTGAAGTTAAAAAATTATCTATGGCCCTTGGCGCCGAGATAACTGGTATCGATCTTTGTAAAGTATCAGATAATGACATCGAAGAAATAAAATCGCTCTTGACTGAGCATATGGTTCTTTTTTTTCCAGGGCAGCGCATAACACAAGACGAGCATGTTGAATTTGGTGCCAAATTTGGTGAGCTTGAGGGACATCCAAATTTAAAAAACAAAACAGTTACTCATCCAAAAATTTTTGAGTTAGCTGCATCTACAGGTGGTATAGCCGATGAATGGCATACTGATATTACCTATCAAGATTCTCCAGCCATTATGTCTGTATTGCATATGGTCAAATGCCCTGAAATTGGAGGGGATACAATGTGGAGTAATCTTAATGCTGCTTACGAAGCTTTGTCTGATCCTTTGAAGGATTTATGTGAAGGCATCACCGCTCTTCATGATGCCTCTCCTCATGGAAGACCAGACAAAACAGCTATTCATCCAGTAGTACGTCTTCATCCGATTTCTGGAAAAAAGGTCTTATACGTAAATGAGCATTTCACCAGACGCATTGTTGAGATGACAATGGATGAGAGCGATATGCTGCTATCTCATTTAACTAAATGGGTTACCCAACCCCAATTTACTGTGAGATACCATTGGACTGAGGGCACCATAGCTATGTGGGATAACAGAAGTACCCAACATTATGTTGTAAATGACTTTGATGGAGAGAGGATAATTCAGAGGGTTACCGTAATGGGGGATAAAGTAAATGCATCTTCAAATCCCAGATGGAAGCCAGCACTGAGAGATGGATACTCAGCTGTGACCACTCATGATAAACAATTGATAAATCACCTCAAAGGGAAAGAAGCAATTTAATTCCTTACAAAGTTCGCAATCGATAGTGCGGTTTCATCGCTGATTTCTGGGCATCCAAGAAATATTTCTGTTCCATGAACAGATCCCATTACTTGTCTGCACTGAGCATCAACATCAGATTCTCTAAGTAAACGATAAAAATTCACACCTTCATCTCTCAAAGGATCCATTTCATTCACTAAAATGTAAGTTTTAGGAAGACCTTTAACATCTTCTTCAGTTGCAAAGCTTGGCCAAGCTAGTGGATCCTTGTTTTTATAAGCATCGATGCCATAGATAACAGCTCCATGAGAGTATTCGTGCTCACTATGGAGTGATAATAAAATACCTTCATTCTCTACTGAGGAAGGATTCTCAGGCAAGGGCCAATGACCTGCAATATATGGACATAAAGCATAAAGGCCTTTAATTAATCCAATATCACCATCCTGTTTGAGTTTTAAGCTAGTAGCTATGGTTAAATTACCTCCGCCGCTCTCTCCAGCTATTATGATTTTTTCATTATCTATGTTTAGTTCTTTAGCATTGGCATGAACCCATTTCAGCCCTGAAACACAGTCATTCAATCCTGCAGGAAAAGGTTCAACTTCAGGAGCCGATGAAGCCCACATGGCATTTCTAAAATCCACCATCGCCACAGCTACACCTTGTCTAGCAATACATCTTCCCCAGGCAGAATATAATTCATCGAAGCATGAGCTAACCATCATTCCTCCGCCATGTATATAGTAAACACAAGGTAATTCTTCTTCCGTTTCTGGTCGTATGTATTGGATCTTTATCGTGTTGCCATCAGGGTCTGAAGTAAATTCTTTTGTTGTAGTTATGAGGCCAGTTTCAGGAACAGTTTCTTTATAATGCGGAGAATTATTGACCATTTCCAAAATGGCTCGGCCTTGTTTTGCCTGTTCACTATCTTGATCAGCCATTATTCCTTCACGAGTTGATGCCGGGCTTGATGTAACAGAGCCAAGTTCCACCTCCCCAAAAATAGCGCGTATTCTTTTATCTATTTTTAAATTATTTTTTATTTTATTTTCCATTTGATCCCCCAAGTTTATTTACCTTTGAATATTGGCTCTTTCTTTTCTACAAAAGCTTTAGTTGCATTTCTATGATCTTCGGTTTGCCCACAATGTATATGATGCGTTGCCTCCAAATCTAAGCAATCATCAACTTCACCATTCATGGCTCTGTTCAAATTTTCCTTCATGTAACGGTAGGCAACTGAGGGACCATTTGCTAGTTTGTTTGCAATTTCCATGGTTTTATTCATAAGCTCATCAGGTTCACAAACCCAATTTGTTAGACCTAGATTCAATGCTTCTTCGGCTGAAACTCTGTCTGAGAGAAAATATAATTCTCTTGCCTTTGCGGACCCAATCAGCTGAGTCATAAAGTAACTACCACCATAGTCTCCAGAGAATCCTACTTTAGCAAATGCAGTTGTCATTATCGCATTGTTTGCCATCACTCTAAGATCGCACGCAAGTGCATACGATAAACCAGCACCTGCTGCAGCGCCTGGCAAAGCCGCAATAGTAGGTTTTGGCATCTTAAATAGTTTGCCTGCTGTAGCCCTTTGATGAACACGTTGCCTGTGAATAGCTGCATCAATTGTGTTATCACCAACCGTACCATCACCAGAGGAAGCCATGCCTTTTACATCTCCTCCGGCACAAAATCCTTTGCCGGCTCCAGTAAGAACGACACATCTTATTGCTGGATCAAGCTCCACAGTTGAGAGGGCATTCCTCATGGCTTCATTCATTTCACCTGACATAGCATTTCTAGCTTCAGGCCGGTTCATTGTTAATACCGCAACGCCATTCTCTTTTTCAAAAATCAGGTGATCTGTTCCTGTATCAATTTTTTCCATATTCTTTCTCCCTTGTGGCTATCTTTGCTATTCTATGCAGAAGATGCAAGCGAAAATTAATCAATTGGGTGTAATTTTTTGTGCTGTTATTCTCTTAAGTTCTCTATCAATATCAGGAGAATCTCTTCCGCTCATTAAGAGTCCTAAGGTTGATAATCCTAAGTCGGTTTTATTTATAGGTAATAGTTTTTTTTATTACAACAATGGAGTGCATAAGCCTGTTTTAGGAATGGTTAAAGCTAATAAATCTCTCGGAAAAGGGCATAGATTTAGAAATATAACCATTAACAGTTCTTCTCTTGAATGGCACGATGTTGAGTCTTATGTAACTAATGAAAAGATAGGTTCTTTCTCAATTACCTCTAGCAATAAATACAAAAAGTATGATCCTGAAAATTATGATCTTGCAGTAATGATGGACTGTAGCCAATGTCCTATTCATGAAGACCGCAGAGACCTGTTTAACTATTACGTAGATATACACAGTAAAACTTTAAGAGAAAATGGTGTAGAGCCCTCCCTGTTAATGACTTGGGCTTATAAAAATGTTCCTGAGATGATTGATGGCCTTTCAGCTGCATATACATCTGCCGGCAATAGAAATGAAGCCATGGTTTTCCCAGTTGGAATCGCATTTCAAATGGCCGAAAAAGAAATATCAGATATTGATCTTTACACTAAAGATAAAAGACATCCTAGCAAGGCGGGTACCTACCTGATGGCGGCAGTTATTTATTCTTCTGTATATAATGTTTCACCAATAGGTAATGCGTATGATTACGGATTAGATAAACAAATTCAGGAGAGGCTTCAAGTAATAGCTTGGAAGGCAGTTAATAAATATTTTGGGAGGAGTTAAGTAAGGAATCATGAAGAAAATTCTTTATTTTTTAAAAAAAAATGCTCTGGTTATATTGATCTCTTTCAGTCTTGGAGGTTTTGCGGGCTACAAAGTATTGGAATCTTTAGGAATAGCTTTTCTTTTAAGCAGTATCCCAATCCCTGAGGGATCGATAGCTGATAAAGATGCATTTATAGAAACACTTCCAGAAGGTAAGCCCCTATCACAAAAAGCAATAATTCCGATAAAGAATAAACCTAAAAATATTATATTACTCATAAGTGATGGTATGAGCCTTACTCAAGTCTCTACGTATAGACTTCTTAAGGGTGGTCCGAATGAAAGAATCGCTGTCGATAAGTTTCCAGTATCTGGCATTGTTTTAACACACTCTGAAAATGCTATCGTGACTGACTCTGCTTCATCTGCAACGGCTTTCAGCACAGGCAGAAAAACCAATAATGGTGCCTTAGGCCTTGATGAAGATAATAAAATACTCGAGAACTTCACTGAGATAATTGATAGATATGGTTATGTGAGTTCACTTATATCAACTTCCGAAATAACACATGCAACACCAGCAGCTTACGCTTCTCATGTTGATTTAAGATGGAAAACAGATGAGATAAGCCTACAAATGATGGAATCGAAGGTTATGACAATATTGGGTGGAGGTAGGCATTTCTTCTTGCCAGAGGACTTAGGCGGAAAGCGATCAGATGGACTGAATTTGTTAGAGCAAATGGAATCCTCAAGAATGGTAATGACTGAAAAAAAAGAATTGGACAGTTTTGATCATTCTGATTTAGGAAAAGTGGTGGGACTCTTTGCGGATGAAGCTTTGCGAGATAAAGAAAAACCTGAAAATCATGTTTTTGAGCCTTCTTCGAGTGAAATGTTAAATTTTGCTATTAACCGATCAGAAAAATTTAATGAAAATGGATGTAAGGGTTTTTTCATCATGCTTGAAGGATCACAAGTCGATTGGGCAGGTCACGCAAATGACTTGAATTACCTCAAACGAGAGATGCAAGATTTTGATGAGGCCGTTGAATTGGCTTTGGATTACGCAATACAAAATCCGGATACTTTAGTAATTGCTACGGCTGATCATGAAACTGGAGGTTTGCTAATTGAGTCGTCCTCGCCTACCGACTATACAGCTCCCGAAGTTAAATTCTCTTTTAATACTGGCATAGGATATGGATCTCATACCGGTGTTCCTGTTCCAGTTTATGCCTATGGTCCAGGGTCTGAAAACTTTACGGGTACGCTTGATAACACGGATATTTTCTACGCCATGCTAGAAGCTGTAAAGATGGATGGAAGAACTGGAAGTTGTGTAGATTAAGCCCATGTACTCAGTAATTTTATATTCACTTTTTATTCTTTTTTGGGTTGCAATACTCTATGACTTTGTAAGTCGACCTAAAGATAGGGATGATGATAATTTTATGGAATTCAAGCCAATTAGAAAACTTGCTAGAGTATTTTGGGTCTTCTGGATTCTAATAGTCCTATTCTATACATTCTTAGTTACCATTTAATAAGATTGAACATCACAATTGATTTTGCTCAGAGACACTCTTTGAAAGCATAATTTCTGTAAAAACAAACGTTTTAGCTCATTCAAAGCATCAAAAGTTATTTCAGCAGAAATAATGATAAATTGTCATTTTTTATATAGAATGTCGTCCGCTAATTTTTCTGGGTACAGTAAATTAACACTAATAATGAGAAAAAGACTGGATTTACATAGATCCTTTTATGTTGGCTTGTTGCTAATATTAACTGGATTGATATCTTCGCAAGTTAATGCAGATGGGATTGCAAGCGTTAATTCGTATGTAGAAATTAAATCTAGTGCTACTAATTTTAAAGCCCGGAAAGAAAGCAGTAATGGTCAAAGATCTACCTCAGGTTTTGATTTTATTATCACACCTGAAAGAACAGATATTTGTCAGCAAGGTCAGAGCAGCTCTATATGTACAAATACATATAATTTCAGTGGCCTTGGTTACGTGCCAACTGGTAGTGCTACCTCAATTGTTTTTAGGGACACGCCTGCTAATTCTTATCTAGTTTTTATAAATGACGACCATAGCAACGGCACTGATCGAACTTCAATGATTGGACAAATCGTATTTGATTACGAAATATTGGGGTATTGGACAGATCCTTCAATGACTGTAGATTTTGATTATGTGGATAAATTGGGTGCAACTTATCCAACTTCTAGTGCTAATGGTTACAGCGCAAGGCAGACAGAAAATCATGTTCATTATGGCAGCAGCACAACAAGTTCCACTACTTCTGGTGACTGGGTATCTATTGGTTCTGACAAAAGAACTTTAAGATTTGGTTCCAAAAATGGACGACCAGGTGACTATATTCGAGTAATAACTCGAGCAGCGGATCCAGTTATTGATTTTAATACCACTACTTCTAGTGGAGCTGAATCTGTTTCTTCTGCTGCTTTAACTGTAGACCTATCATTCGTATCGACTCAGAACGCAACAGTTGATTATACGGTAACAGGAACTGCGACTGGATCAGGCACAGATTACACACTTGCCAATGGCACCTTAACCATTAATGCGGGTTCTACCTCTGGAACCATTACGATTGGAAGTATTGTCAACGACTCCTTGGATGAGGCCAATGAGACAGTCATTGTTACTCTATCGAATCCGAGTAATGCATTACTGGGGAGTGATAGCGTTCATACTTACACCATCACCGATAATGACAATGCTCCCGTGGTTGATTTTAATACCACCAGTTCAAATGGAGCTGAATCAGTTTCCTCCAAAGCCATAACAGTTGATTTATCGGCTGCCTCTGCACAAAACGTTACTGTAAATTATGCAATAACAGGAACAGCCACAGGCTCAGGGACTGACTATACACTTGCTAATGGCACGTTAACTATCAATGCAGGTGCAACTTCTGGAACTATCACAATAGCAGGAATTGTTGATGACTCTTTAGATGAGGCTAATGAGACAGTTGTCGTTACTTTATCAAGTCCAAGCAATGCGACATTGGGTACTGACAGTGTTCATACCTATACCATTACTGATAATGATAATGCTCCCGTGGTTGACTTCAATACCACCAGTTCAAGTGGAGCGGAATCAGTATCGTCCAAAGACATTACGGTGGATTTATCGGCAGCCACAGCACAAGATGTAACAGTCAACTATACGGTAACTGGAACTGCGACAGGCTCGGGCACAGACTATACTTTAGCTAACGGAACCCTAACTATAAGTGCGGGTGCAACTTCTGGAACCATCAC
>ENA-OSEY01002036-OSEY01002036.1-marine-metagenome-genome-assembly--contig:-NODE-2036-length-13395-cov-4.192221_pt1 | contig 13395 bp, 16 predicted proteins | sample MGYA00248465_ERZ534230 | MGnify/ENA primary metagenome ERZ534230 (study PRJEB26409, sample SAMN06344110) | marine metagenome | isolation source: Sea water from surface | place: Atlantic Ocean:Southern... | reverse complement strand
AATTCCACAGAGGTACAAACTTACATGCAGCATGATGCTGAGGCAGAAAAGGATTTGATAGAAGCTTTCCAAGTCTTTGATACAAACAATACCGGAACAATTTCAGCAAAGGAGTATTTCAGAATTCTAACCGAAATCGGAGATAATCCTGTCCCGGTCGAGGAAGTTATGGCAGAGTTTGAGGAAATGGGAATTCGTATGGATTCTGAACTTGATTACCGATCGTTAGCAAAGTACATGCTGGCCTCGGAAGAATCAGGAAATAAAACCCAGCTAAAACCACAAGTCATAATCAAAGATGCATACTTAGAGGATGGATCATTGAAAGGGTATGCATATTATCATCCCAAACTTGGTGAGACAAATATTCGCACATCAACAATACAGAATATTTCGTATGATGAAAGAGCAACAGCCCTAGTTGAAACACTGAACACAGTATATGTTGTTGGTCCAACCGGATGGAAAATAAGGCCTGAAAATCACCCGTTTAACAATCCTTATTCTGTCAACCAAAAAGTGAAGGTTGAGTGGAACGGAACTTGGTGGGATGCTACAATATTGAAGATTGAGTCAGGAAAATTTCTGATCACTTATGACGGATTTGATTCCTCTTGGGATGAATGGATAGACAATAATCGAATTCGTACTGATTAATTTCAACCGGCTCTATCCGCACCTCCTACGGAGGTGCAAAGAACCGAAATGACTCAAAGGGAGAATGCTCACCGGTAGCCATGTCCGAGGAGGTCAACGTTGTAGTTAATCCTCCCGAGGAGCATGATTTGATGCCATTTAGGCTCGGAGATATCGTGCTTGACAAAAAATTTGCAAGCTTAGTGAATAAAAAAACATGTGCGAAAGTTTTTAGATCATTAAATTTAAAAAAATTTATTAAAACAGGAAATTCTTTTAAAACAATACGTTCTGCAGATGAAAGATTATTAAGTGATACATGCGAAGCATTAATCGGAGCCATTTACTTAGACCAAGGTTTTGTTAATACTGAAAAATTTGTACTTAATACTTGGAAAGATTTTATTCAAGACTCAAAAATAATTGAATTAGATCCCAAAACAAAAATACAGGAATTTTCATTAAAAAAATTCAAAAAACTACCAATTTACAAAACTATTAAAAAAACTGGACCAAATCATAACCCATTTTTTCAGGTTAGCGTTCAAATAGAGAATTCCAAAAAATATATAGGTCAAGGAAATTCAAAAAAAAATGCTGAACAAAACGCTGCTTCTAAATTAATAAGAAATTTAAATATTTAGTATAATGAACTGGGAAAGCGAAGGTTTTATTTTATCAAAAAGAAAATTTAGAGAGAATGCAATCATTCTTGAGGTTTTTACAACTGATTTTGGTAAAGTCAGTGGAATAGTTTATGGTGGTACTTCAAGAAAAGTCAAAAATTATTTGCAATTGGTAAACAAAATTTATGTCAATTATACATTTAAAACAGATAACAGAATCGGTTATTTTAAAACTGAATTAATTGAGGCAATATCCCCAAAGTATTTTAACGATAAAAAAAAAACTCTTTGTTTAAACTCCATTGTATCAATATTAAAAATTTTGTTACCTGAAAATCAAAAATTAAATAATATTTATATTTCTTTAGATGAGCTTTTAAAAAATTTAAATAATGAAAATTGGTTTATTAATTATTTGAATTGGGAACTAAATTTAATTTCGAAATTAGGTTTTGGTTTTGATACGAATAAACTTAAAAAAAATCGCGATCACAAAAACTTTATTATAGAAATTGATAATATAGAGTATAAAATACCTGTTTTTCTATTATCAAAAAGTTATTCTAAAGTTACTTTTCATGAAATCTATGAAGGTCTAATATTTTGTAGAAGGTTAATGGAAAATAAGTTTTTTATTCCAAATAATATAAAGTTCCCTCAATCAAGAAGAATGTTTGAAAATAAATTTTATATAGCTAACTAGATAACTTTTTCGCTATATCTAGAGCAAAATAAGTTATTATTGCTGATGCTCCGGACCTTTTAAATGAAATTAGGCTTTCAATTACGGACTCTTTATCTAAGAGACCTTTGCTAATTGCGTTTTTTATCATACTGTATTCGCCTGACACTTGATAAACAAAAACTGGAATTTTAAAATTATCTTTTATAGATTTAATTACATCAAGATATGGCAACCCTGGTTTCACCATAACAAAATCTGCACCTTCTTTAATATCTAAAGCTACCTCACGAATAGCTTCATTAGAATTTCTATAGTCCATTTGATAGGTTTTCTTATTAATTTTATTTTTTTGATTTGATCCAATTGCATTTCTAAATGGACCATAAAAACTCGATGCATATTTTGCTGAATATGATAATAACTGTACATCTTTTAAATTATTTTTATCAAGAGCTTTTCTTATAACACCAATTCTTCCATCCATCATATCTGATGGAGCTATTACATCACAACCCATCTGAGCTTGAAGAACAGCTTGTTTAGACAGAATTTCTAAAGTCTCATCGTTTAAAACCTTTTTCTTTTTTATAATTCCATCATGTCCATGACTTGTGTACGGATCTAATGCAACATCTGTCATTATACCTATTTTAGGGTTGTTTTTTTTAATCTTTCTAATTGCCTTGCAAACTAAATTATTTTCATTTAGCGCTTCATTTCCATAAAAATCTTTTTTTGATTTAGGTGTATTAGGAAATATTGCAATTAATGGAATATTTGCTTTACTCGCCCCGTTAATAACATTACTTAATTTATCAACTGAATATCTATAAATTCCAGGCATTGTCTTAATTTCTTGAACTTTATTTTTTCCCTCTGTTACAAAAATAGGTAAAATTAGGTCATTCACAGAAATATTATTTTCCTCTACCAGTCTTCTAACCCAAGTAGATTTGCGATTCCTTCTCAATCTTAAACTAGGATATCCACCTAATATCTTCATTTTTTTAATCCTTTAAACTTTTTTTAATGCGACAAATATAATATTATTATAGTTAAAAAAAGTGTAATAACTATACATTATGTCTGACACAAACACGATAAACGATTTCTATCAAGTACCTGGCCTAAATTTTGATATAAATAAGTTAAGACAAGATCTTGATAAAATTTTAAAAAAAATGAAATATCAGACCTTAGGTATAACTAATTTTCACGCTATACCAATGAACATGATACCCGGAGATGAAAATTCAATAAATGGACATAACGTTAGAGGAGTTTATTGGACAAAGCCAGATGAAACAGGCAAAGAAGTTAAAAGAGATAAACCAATTGATGAGTATAAATATACAGAACTTATTGATGACTTTAAAAACACATATTTTGAAGAAGTTTACAATATTTTAAGAAAAAAATTCAAATTAGGAAGGGTAAGAATTTTACTCAAGGAACCAAGATCTACATTAAGCTGGCACAAAGATCCAGAACCAAGATTACATGTTCCAATAATTACAAATCCGGGATGTAAAATGGTTATCGAGGACGTTGCTAAGCATATGCCAGCAGATGGTAAAGTTTGGATTACAAATAATACAAGATACCACAACTTTTTTAATGGAGGCGAACAAAATAGAATTCATATTGTTGCCTGCATGCTAGAAAATAGATTTAATTAATTGAAATCATTATTTAAAAAAATATCATTGGCGTCAGATCACGCTGGGTTTGTGTTAAAGGAAATAATTAAAAATAAATTAATCAAAGAAAAAATTAAAGTAATTGATTTAGGACCTAAGACAAACATGTCTGTCGACTACCCAGACTACGCTAAAAAAGTTGCAAGGAATGTTTCTTCAAAAAAGACTAATATGGGCATATTAGTTTGCGGTTCAGGCACAGGAATGGCAATGTCAGCAAATAAATTCAGAAAAATAAGGGCTGCCGTATGTTACAATTCGGTCTCAACACGTTTGTCACGAACTCATAATAATGCTAATATACTCGCACTTGGATCAAGATTAACTAAGAAAAGTGAAGCAATTAAATTAGTAAATATTTTTCTAAGTACTAAATTTGAAGGTGGAAGACATTTAAGAAGAACTAAAAAAATTTAAGTATTTAATTATGCCAAAAACTTTAGAAAATACACGAGAAGATTTTAGAGATTTTTTTGACACTGATCTGTCGAAAACCGATCCTAAATTATATAATTCAATTAAACTTGAACTTCAAAGACAGCAGGAACATATTGAATTAATAGCCTCAGAAAATATTGTTTCAAAAGCGGTTTTAGATGCACAAGGTTCTATCCTAACAAATAAATATGCCGAAGGTTATCCTGGAAAAAGATATTACGGTGGCTGTGAATTTGTAGACAAAGCCGAAGAATTAGCTTTAGAAAGAGTTAAAAAATTATTCAATTGTAAATATGCAAATGTTCAACCGCACTCTGGTGCACAAGCAAATGGAGCTGTATATCTAGCACTTTTAAAACCTGGAGACACAATACTAGGTATGAGTTTAAATTCTGGTGGTCATTTAACTCATGGAGCAAAAGTTGCTCAATCTGGAAAGTGGTTAAATGCATTTCATTACGAGGTAGATAAAGTTACTGGATTAATCGATTACGATCAGGTTAAAGAATTGGCGTTAAAAAATAAACCTAAACTATTGATAGCCGGCGGAAGTGCGTATTCAAGAATAATAGATTTTAAAAAATTTAGAGAAATAGCAGATAGTATTGGAGCTTATCTCATGGTTGATATGGCACATTTTTCTGGTTTAGTTGCTGGACACGGATATCCAAACCCAATTGACTATGCAGATGTAGTAACTTCAACAACTCACAAAGTTTTAAGAGGTGGAAGAGGTGGAATTATACTTACAAACCGAGAAGATTTATTTAAAAAATTTAATTCTGCTGTATTTCCTGGTTATCAAGGTGGACCTTTAATGCATGTAATTGCGGCAAAAGCCGCTGCTTTTCAAGAAGCACTTAAACCTGAATTTAAAGAATATATTAAATCAGTACTCGCTAATGCAAAAATATTATCTGAAACTTTAAAGAATAATGGATTTAAAATATTTTCTGGTGGTACTGACACACATTTAATGCTTGTAGATTTAAGACCTTTCAAAGTTACGGGAAAAGCTGCCGAAGTCAGTTTATGTAATTCCAATATAACTTGTAATAAAAATGGTATTCCATTTGATACTGAAAAAATGACTATTACTTCTGGTATTAGACTTGGGTCTCAAGCTGCAACAACGAGAGGTTTTGGATTAAACGAATTTAAAAAAGTTGGTGAATTAATTACTAAAGTTGTGAAAGGTCTTTCCAAAAATCCAGATGACAATAGCAAAATTGAGTCAGAGGTTAGAAAAGAGGTAATTGATCTCTGCTCAAATTTTCCTATATATAATCACTTGTTTAAAAATTAAATCATGCTTTGCCCATTTTGTAGAGAAAAAGACACTTCGGTAGTTGATTCTAGACCAACTGAAGATGGAACAGCTATAAGACGAAGAAGATTATGTACATGCAATGGTGGAATGAGGTTTACTACTTTTGAAAGAGTACAACACAGAGAACTTTCTGTAATAAAAAAAAGTGGAAGAAGAGTACCATTTGATAGAGAAAAATTGGCTAAATCCTTTTTTACAGCACTTAAAAAAAGACCAACAGATCAAGATACAATTGATAGAGTTGTGACAAAAATTTCAAGAGAACTCGAGGAATTAGGACAGTCAGAAATTCAATCAAGCGTCATAGGAAAAAAAGTGATGGAAGCTTTAAAAGAGTTGGATAAAATTGCTTATATAAGATTTGCTTCTGTTTATACTAATTTTAAAGAAGTTGGTGAATTTGGCGAATACATTGAAGAATTAGATGTTAAGCCAAAAAAAATTTAATTTAATTAATTAAATTTATCTAAATATTAAACATGAAACTTTCTAAAAGCACTTTAGATAAAAACTATATGAAAATGGCTTTAGATAAAGCTTACGAACATCTAGGATCAACCAAAAATAATCCTTCTGTTGGCTGTGTAGTTGTTAAAAATAATTCAATTATTTCCTCTGGAAATACATCATTAAATGGTAGACCTCATGCTGAGTTTAATGCTTTAAATAAAAAACTAAATTTTAAAGGCGCTAAGATTTATGTAACATTAGAACCCTGTGTTCATCATGGCAAAACCCCACCATGTATAGATATAATCAAAAAGAAGGGTATAAAAGAAGTTAACTATTCTATTGACGATCCAGATAAACGAACTTTTCAAAAAGCTAAATATTTATTAAATAAATCAAAAATAAAAGTAAAAACAGGTTTATTAAAAAATAATTCTTTAAATTTTTATAAAAGTTATTTTTTATCTAAAAATAAATCAACTTTACCTTACACAGATATAAAAATTGCTATTTCAAAAGATTTTTATTCAATAAATAAGAAAGGTAAATGGATTACAAATCAGATCTCAAGAACAAAAGGACATCTGCTTAGATCTAAATATGATTGTATTTTAAGTACATACAAAAGTGTAAATAAAGATAATTCTTTATTGAACTGTAGAATCAGTGGTTTAGAACATCTAAGTCCAAGTCGGGTTATTATTGATAAAAATCTTAAATTAAATAAAAATTTAAAAATTTATAATTCGTCTAGTCAAATCAAAACATATGTAGTTACTTGTATTAATGATAAAAAAAAAGAAAAATTTTTTAGATCAAAAAAAGTAAAAATTATTAAATTGAAATATCAGAAAAATCTAATTTCTTATAAAAATATACTTATGGAATTAAAAAAAAGAGGTTTTTCTAGAATTCTATGTGAAGCAGGTTCTTTTACAGCAACAAATCTTCTAAAAAATAATTTAGTTAATAACTTATACGTTTTTATGTCGCAAAGAATATTAGGTAAAAGAGGAAAAAATTCTTTTAAGAAACAGTTAAGTCATTTAAAAATGAGCAAAAATAATGAAATAAATATTAATCTTTTTGGAGATAAATTATATAAATTGAAAATAAAATAATGTTTAACGGAATTGTATACAATCAAGGTATAATCAAAAGTTTTAGAAGAAGCCCAAGGTATGTTAAAGGTAGTTTGGTCATTGAGGTATCTTCAAAAATTAATTTTAAAAAAGAAGATATTGGAGAGTCAGTCTGTTGTGACGGTGTTTGTCTAACTTTAATCAGAATTAAAAAAAAATCATTTCTTTTTTATCTTTCCAAAGAGACGCTCAAAAGATCTAATTTTAAAAATATTAAAATAGGTAAACGTATTAATATTGAAAAAGCACTTTTATTTGGAAAAAAAATTTCAGGTCATTATATACAGGGTCACGTTGATACTACTTCTGTAATTAAAAATATTAAAATAATAGATAAGTCTTGGGTAGTTACTTTTTCTTTACACAAAAAATTTAAAAAATATATTGTAGAAAAAGGATCAATTTCTATAAATGGTGTTTCCTTAACGGTATCGAAATTAAACTCACAAAGCTTTGAAGTAACGATAATTCCACATACTTTAAAACTCACTAACTTAGTTAAATTAAAATCAAAAGATATTGTAAATGTTGAATTTGATATGATTGGAAAATATTTAAATAAAATTTATAATTAATATGAAACAAAAATCCTCAACAATTCAATCAATTATTAATCAGGCCAAAAAAGGTAAAATGTTTATATTGGTTGATAATAAAGACAGAGAAAATGAAGGTGATTTAGTTGTGCCTGCTTCAAAAATTAATGCAAAAAAAATTAATTTTATGGCTAAGCATGGAAGAGGATTAATATGCCTCGCATTGACACAAGAAAAAGTAAAAAAATTAAAATTACCTTTAATGTCATTAGTAAATAAATCGAGAACTCAAACTGCATTTACTGTTTCGATTGAAGCTAAAAAAGGTATTTCAACAGGCATCTCTGCGTATGATAGAGCAAAGACAATTAAGGTAGCTATTAAAAATACTTCTGCTAGTAAAGACATTGTTTCACCCGGACATGTTTTCCCCTTGGTCTCGAAAAATGGAGGCGTTTTAGTTAGAGCAGGACATACAGAGGCATCAGTAGACATATCAAAATTAGCAAAATTAAATCCAAGTGCAGTTATATGTGAGGTTATGAACGAGGACGGAACAATGGCTCGCTATAGGGATCTGGTACCTTTTAGCAAAAAACATAATTTAAAAATTGGAAAAATTGAAGATCTCATTTCATATCGTCTTAAAAATGAAAAGTTTGTTAAACTTATATCTAGCAAAAAAATTAACATAAAAAAATTTGGTTTTTTCGATCTCAAAACATTTAAAAATAAATTAGATGGATTAGAACACCAAGTCATAACAAACACTAATTTTTCTCATTCGAAAACGCCAAGAGTTAGAGTGATATCGACAAATATATTAAACACAGTTTTTAACTTTAAAAAAAATATAATAAGATCATCTTTAAAACACTTAACCAAATATAATAATTTTGTACTTGTATTAATAAGTGGTTCAAATCAAAATAAAATTTTACCTGAAAATAATACTATTTTGAGATACTATGGAGTAGGTGCACAAATATTAAAAGAGTTAAAGATTAAAAATATGATATTAGTTTCCAGATCGAAAAAACGTATTATAGCCCTTAGAGGTTATGGCATTAATATAAAAAAACAGGAAATCATAAAATAATGAAAAAAAGAATTTGCATTGTTCAGTCAATTTATAATGAAGAAATTACAAGTAAATTACTAAATGGCGCAATAAGAGAATTAAAATCTAATAAGGTAAAAGCAATTAAAGTTATTAAAGTTCCAGGATCATTTGAAATTCCACAAGTAATATCTAAACTTATAAATAGGTATGATGGTTTTATTGCAATCGGATGTATTATTAAAGGAAAAACCGCAAATTTTGATTTGATTTGTAGCGCAATAGTTAATGGAATTATGAACTTATCAATTAATTATAAGAAACCTATTACTAATGGCTTAATAACTTCCTATAATAGAAAACAAGCTTTGCAAAGGCTTGGTAATGGCCAGGAGGCTGCTAAAGCAATTTTAGAAGTCTTAAGAAAAATTTAATGTCACCTGCTGAAATAAGTCACAATCCTAGAATTATTGTTATACAAAAACTTTATTCATATTTTATAAATAAGGATACAACTTTAAAATACCCAAAACATAGATACAAAAAATTTATTAAAGATACTGTTTCTGGAACCATTGAAAGGGAAGAATTTATTTTAGAAAAATTGAAAAGTATACTAAGTGATGAGTTTAATGAATCCAGAACAGATTTAATATTAAAAATAATGATTATGTCGGCTTCTTTTGAACTCATATTTGCACACAAAACCCCGATTAAAGTAATTGTAAGTGAATATGTAAAAATATCTGATTTCTTTTTGGAAAATGCTCATAAAAGGTATTTAAATGCCATTTTAGATAAGGTATCTAAAAATGTAAGAAATCTTTAAAATTAATTTCTTGCCTTTTATCCATTTTTTTGGCAATTATCTGTTTTTTAAAGATCAAATAGGGAGTATTCGTTTTGGACAGTTTAACATTAATTATCTTAGTTGGTATTCTTGCTGTTGTTTACAGTTATTTTTTAAGTAAGCAAATTTTATCTTCAAGCCCAGGTAATTCTAAGATGCAAGAAATAGCTGAAGCGATACAAATTGGCGCAAAGGCTTATCTCAACAGACAATACAAAACAATAGCTATAGTTGGATTAATCGTTTTAGTTATAATAAGTTATTTTTTTAGTTTACTTGTTGGACTAGGTTACTTTATTGGGGCTTTATTATCCGCTGTTGCTGGTTATGTGGGAATGTTAATTTCAGTAGAAGCAAACGTAAGAACTGCTGAAGCTTCAAGATCTAGTTTACAAAAAGGCCTTACAATGGCTTTCAAATCAGGTGCTATAACTGGGTTGCTAGTCGCTGGTTTAGCACTCTTATCAATATCTGTTTACTACTGGATATTATTATCTTTTAATGTTGAAAGTAGAGAGTTAATTAATGCTTTAATCGCGTTAGGATTTGGCGCGTCATTGATTTCTATTTTTGCCAGACTTGGTGGGGGAATATTTACTAAGGGTGCAGACGTTGGTGCAGATTTAGTTGGTAAAGTAGAAGCAGGAATACCAGAAGATGACCCTAGAAATCCAGCAGTTATTGCCGACAATGTTGGTGATAATGTTGGAGATTGTGCGGGGATGGCTGCTGATTTATTCGAAACATATGCTGTAACAATCGTTGCAACTATGGTTTTAGCTTCAATATTCTTTCAAAATAATATGGATTTAATGATTTATCCCTTAGCTATAGGAGGCGGATGTATAATTGCCTCAATTATAGGAACTTTTTTTGTAAAATTAGGAAAAAACAAAAATATAATGGGTGCGTTATATAAAGGTTTTATAGTCACAGCAATCATATCATTAGTTTTACTTTATCCTATTACTTCAAAAATTATTGGATTAGATGAACTGTTTAAAGTAGGGAGCAAAACATTTAGTGGATTAGATTTATACTATTGCGGGGTAGTTGGTTTATTAGTAACAGGATTAATTATTTGGGTTACCGAATATTATACCGGAACAAATTATAGACCAGTTAGAAGCGTAGCAAAATCGTCAACAACAGGACATGGAACTAACGTGATCCAAGGACTTGCGGTTTCTATGGAAGCCACAGCTCTGCCCGCATTGATAATTGTTGCAGGTATTATTGTAACAAATGAATTTGCTGGTTTATTTGGCATAGCAATTGCTGTTACTGCAATGTTGGCCTTGACTGGCATGGTTGTTGCTTTGGATGCATATGGACCAGTAACCGACAATGCCGGGGGTATTGCAGAAATGTCAAAATTACCAAAGAACGTTAGAAAAACCACCGATGCTTTAGATGCAGTTGGTAATACTACAAAAGCAGTTACAAAAGGTTATGCAATCGGTTCTGCTGGCCTTGGAGCCTTAGTCTTGTTTGCGGCATATACTGAAGATATAAAATTCTTTTCTAATGTATCTGGTTCACCGCTTGAAGGTATAAACGTTAGTTTTGATTTATCTAATCCTTTTGTTGTAATTGGTCTACTGGTAGGTGGAATGTTACCTTATTTATTTGGATCAATGGGAATGCAAGCTGTCGGTAGGGCAGGTGGTGCTGTTGTAATTGAGGTTAGAAGACAATTTAAAAAAATACCTGGAATAATGAAAGGTAAAAGAAAACCAGATTATGGAAGATTAGTTGACTTATTGACAAAGGCAGCAATTAAGGAAATGATTGTTCCATCTCTTTTACCTGTTTTATCACCAATAGTATTATATTTTATTATTTATATAATTGGCGGGTTAGAAGCAGCACTTTCATCAGTCGGTGCTATGCTTCTTGGTGTAATTATAACTGGTTTATTTGTAGCTATTTCAATGACGGCTGGCGGTGGAGCTTGGGATAATGCAAAAAAATATATAGAGGATGGTAATTATGGTGGCAAAGGATCTGAAACTCACAAGGCTGCTGTGACTGGAGATACTGTTGGAGATCCATATAAAGATACCGCTGGGCCTGCGGTTAACCCAATGATTAAAATTACTAATATTGTTGCACTTCTTTTGTTAGCAGTAATTTCTCATTAGCTATTTTGGTGAGTTTGCTCTCATTTTTTGTCTTAAACTTTGTAAAAAAGAAGTAACAAAACTCCCTTTTCTTATATCATTTTCAGTCTCTACTTTACTAAACTTATAATCTTTCATATTATCCTTGTCGTAGAAAATTTTTTCTTTAACAATCCCATATTCATTGAAACTTACCACAAGAACATTATTATTTACCAAAACCTCTCTACCCAAGGTATATATTTTACCTTTTGTTTTTGTTCTTTCGATGTATATCCAAGTGTCGTCCTTGTTTATAGAGGTTGAGTGAGGGGGACCTAATCTATTTATTACATCATTTTTATTACTTTCATTTATTTTAAGCAATTCCTGTCTATTTTCCAGATACATTATACCGTGACTATTTATTACTTTGTTTCTTTGGCAATTTAATAAAAATAAAGATAAAAATATCAATAAAAATAAAAAAAACAAATGTTTACGTTTTATAAAAAGCATAATAATAAACTTTATAACAAATTAACTGAATTATCACGAAATAAATTTTTTTATGAAAAAATTGAACTTGCTGATAAATTTGAAACTCGCATTTTATTGATTTTTTTTCACTTATCAATAATTCTAAAGATTAGTAAAAAATCAGATTTAAAGAAAAAATCCCAAGAAATTTTTGACAATATATTTCAAAATATAGAATATCATATTAGAGAGCTTGGACATGGAGATGTTTCAGTGAACAAAAATATGAAAAACTTGAGTAAAATTTTTTATGATATTTTATATAATATTGATCAAGATAATATAGAAGCAGAATTAGAGAAAAATCTATTAAAAAAATACTTTTTTACCAAAAGCAATAATGAGAATGAAAAAATCGTTAATTTACTGGAATATTTTAAAAAATTTAGAAATTTTTGTTTTGATTTGGATATCAATATTATGCTAAATGGTTCTATAGATTTTAATTATAGGTAAACAATGGCTGTTCCAAAAAGAAAAACGTCAAAATCCAGAAGAAATAAAAGAAGATCACATCATAAAATTGTTGGTGCAAATATTGTTGAAGATAAAAAATCGGGTGAATATAGACTTTCGCATCACATTGACCTGAAATCTGGATTTTATAACGGAAAAAAAATTTTAGATAATTAATCTTTTATTAATTTTAATCTAAATGAATAAAAAAGTTAATATTTCTATTGATATGATGGGTGGAGAGAATTCTCCAGACAAAACTATTGATGGTATTGAGATATTTATAAAAAGAAATAAAAATTTAAATGATTATTTTTTTTATTTATTTGGTGATGAAAGTTTAATCAAAGAAAAAATTAAAAATAAATCTATTAAAAATTACGAAATTATTGATACCAAAATAGTTGTTTCTGATGATCTACCAGCGCTTTCCGCTTTAAAAAAGGGAAAAGGATCTAGTATGTGGAAATCTATAGAATCCCAAAATTTATTAAATTCAGATGTTTCACTTTCAGCTGGGAACACCGGAGTACTATTAGTTATGTCTAAAATGATTCTTAAAACTTTAGAAGACGTTGACAAACCTGCACTTGCTGGTCTCTGGCCAAATGACAAGGGGATGAATGTGGTCCTTGATCTTGGAGCAAATATTGAATGTAGTGAAAAAAATTTAATCGACTTTTCTGAAATGGGTGCTGCTTTATATCAATCCCTTTATCCAAACGATAGGGCAAAAGTCGCTTTACTTAATGTTGGCTCTGAAGAAATCAAAGGTACAGAATTGTTAAAATCAACATACTCCAAGCTTAAAATTTTAGATGAGATGGGTGATTTTAAATTCAAT
>ENA-OSEY01002035-OSEY01002035.1-marine-metagenome-genome-assembly--contig:-NODE-2035-length-13409-cov-3.400690_pt1 | contig 13409 bp, 5 predicted proteins | sample MGYA00248465_ERZ534230 | MGnify/ENA primary metagenome ERZ534230 (study PRJEB26409, sample SAMN06344110) | marine metagenome | isolation source: Sea water from surface | place: Atlantic Ocean:Southern... | reverse complement strand
TTCTACCGATTCATTTGCATCATTTCCTTCAGGAGCAAGATCTCGATCATGAAAACAATAATAATCAACACCCAATTTGGAAAAAAATTCAAAAGCTGCATCTAGTCTTGCATATGCGGATTCCATTTGGTTGCTATATACATTCCAAGGGAAATGTTTTGTTCCTGGTCCAAAAGGATCACTACCAGTTCCACAGAAGGTATGCCAGTATGCCACTGCAAACTTGAGATGTTCTCTCATAGGCTTTCCTGAAACTATTTTTTCAGAATCGTAAAATTTGAAGGCGAGGGGATTATCTGAATCTCTACCTTCATATTCAATTTGTTTTATGTTAGGGAAGTATTCTTTTTCCCCTAGTGTAAGATTTATTGACATGATTTAGGGATTAGCCTCCAATACCAATTGGTGAAAAGTAAATCAATATAAGTGCTAAAATAGCTAGAATGATATATGAATTAATTTTATCTGATTTAGGATGATCAGCTTCTGCAATATTTTTTTTAGACGTATCATATGTTAGTCCATTTATTTTTTCCAGATTAGGAGGAGGAGTAAGCATACTTACTGCAATAAGAACTACAACGCATGTTAAAAAAGAGAATATAGCAAAATACAGGAAATTTAGATCTGCAATTTGGTACCAAATTCCATCTATCGTTAATGTGGATTTTTTTATCTCCAATCCAAGTCGAATCATCCCTGCTATGAACCCGCCAACTAAAGCTGCCAGCGCTCCACTTGCATTTATTCTGCTCCAAAAAAGGCCAAGGAGAAAGACTGAAGCAATGGGAGGTGCAATATAAGCCTGTACACTTTGTAGATAAGTATATAATCCTGCACCGGAAACCACCTTAATAAACGGTATCCATAGGATACCCGAAAGCACAACTATACCAGTCGCTATTCTGCCAACAAAAACAAGTTTTTTCTCATCAGTCTCTGGATATAGTTTTTTGTAGATATCCATTGTAAATAAGGTCGAACATGAATTAAAAACAGAAGATAGTGAACTCATCAAAGCAGCTAGAAGTCCTCCTGCAACTAATCCTCTTATTCCAGATGGCAGTAATTCACGAACTAAAGTAGGGAATACTTGATCTGAGGACCCATAGCTTAATTGACCAGTTTTTGTCATTGCATACGCTATTAACCCAGGTATAAAAAACATAAAAATAGGTAATAGCTTTAAATAGCCTGCAAAGATAGTTCCTTTTCGGGCTTCAGAGATATTTTTGGCAGATAAAACTCTTTGTACAATGTACTGGTCAGTACACCAATACCATACACCAATAATGGGTGGAGCAAAAACCATTCCTATCCAGGGAAAATCAGGATGGTCAGATGGGAGAAACATATTAAAGTGAGTCGGCTCGACAACAGAAACAAGGTTACCCCATCCACCAATTTTCAAAAGACCTATAACGGATATGGTAATGGATCCAACTATAAGAACCATGGCTTGTAAAGCATCTGTATAGATCACAGCTCTTAGACCTCCTAAGATGGTGTAGCAACCAGTGATAAGTACAATAAGTAATGCGCCAGACCAGAATTCTATTCCCATGAGAGTCTCAAAAACAACTGCTCCAGCATACACAGTAACGGATACTTTTGTAAGCACATAACTAACCAATGTAATGACAGTTAAAATCCAACGAGAGCTTTCTGAAAAACGTTTTTCTAAAAATTCAGGCATGGTAAAAACCGTGCTGTTTAAATAAAAAGGAACAAAGAACCATCCCAAAAGAAGTATGATCCAAGAATGGAGTTCGTAATGGCCCATCACCATACCACTATTTGCTGCTGTGCCAGCTAAACCAACTATATGTTCGGAACCAATATTAGAGGCAAAAATAGACGCTCCAATAACAAACCATCCCAGGTTTCTTCCAGCTAAAAAATATTGTTCTGGAGAATCCTGCTTTTGATTAATTACCCTCCATATAATGTACCCTAAACCTACAAAGAAAAGAATAAGGGTTATCCAATCGAGACTTGTGAAAACTTTCATTTATACGCTCACTAAATACTATTTAAGGAATATTACATTCTAATAATAAAATACCACAACGGAAAGGATTTCAATTAGGTTAAAGTTTGTTTGAAAAATTATAAAAACCCATTTAAAAATAAAGAATCAAATATATATTTTTAAATTATTTAAGACTATCCTATCTATTGTTTACAATTATTTTTACAAAAATATATTTGACTGATCAATTCAACATTATGTATAATACTCGCATACCAATTCCTGTTATTTGGGTGCAATAATTGTGGGCTGGTAAGAAGTATTATTAATAATTTAAATAACTTATTTTAAGGAGCGAAAATGAGAAAATTGTTATCAAGCTTTCTTTTAATTTCTAGTTTACTTGCAGTAGAAGTTACTTTTACTGTAGTAGATAATTCTTGGTCTAACACTAGCGTTATGTATAAAGGTACTGCTACGGGTTGGGCTGTAGTTCAGATGTATGATGATGGTACTAATGGAGATGTTACAGCTGATGACCACACTTGGACGGTGGTCGTTGATGTAGCTGCAGGCGATCATGAATGGGGCGCTATTGATATTGCAAATGGGGATGGTACCAATTGCACTGCATGCGATGGATCTGATGGGTATGGGACCTGGCTTATTAACGGAGGTAATCCTTCGTACAGTGTTTCTGATGCAGGGGATGTTACAGGAACTACAAGTTACACAATAGATGCCTACACTGCTTCAGTTGCAGGTTCTATAGTTTTTACGGTTGACGACCGAAGTCAAGAAAATGTTGCCGTAGAGTACAAAGGTGCTGCTACTAACTGGGAAACAGTACCAATGTACGATGATGGAACAAATGGAGATGCTACAGCCGGTGATAATGTTTGGTCGGTGACAATCGAAAATATTCCTGCAGGAACTCATGAGTGGGGCGCGATCGAAAATGACGGTTCTGAGTATGGGATTTGGTTAATAAATGGACCGAATCCAGCATTTACCTTGGATGAAGATTTACTTACTTATCATGGGCATACCAATTATATCATACCAGTTCCAGCTGGAGAGATGGACGTGACTTTTACAATTACGGATCATACCTGGATGATTGAGGATGTTATGGTGAAAGGCTCTATGTCTGGTTGGGGTGTTTTCCAAGCTTATGACGATGGAACGAATGGAGATGTTACTGCTGGTGATCATGTTTGGACTGCTCAATATACAACTCCAAATGGTGATTATCAATGGGGTGCAATTGATACTGATAATGGTGATGGAACTATATGTGTAGCATGTGATGGCTCTGATGGCTGGGGAACATGGTTGATGGAAGGTCACCCAAATCCTGAATTTTCTGTTTTAAATGGAGCGCTTGATGGAGTTACAAGTTGGGTTCTTCCTCCTGATTCTGCTGTTTCGGAAGGAGTCGTAAAATTTACTGTTCATGATGGAACAGAAGAATGGACAGATCTCATGTGGAAAGGATCCCCTACCGATTGGGCTGTTGTTCAAATGTATGACGATGGAACCAATGGAGATGAAACAGCTGGAGATCATGTTTGGACAGCTACAGTTCCTGCTGTAATGGCTGGTGCTCACCAGTGGGGTGCAATTGATACCGATAATGGAGATGATACGGAGTGTGAGGCATGTGATGGCTCAGATGGATATGGTACCTGGCTCATTGAAGGTGATAATCCTTCGTTTACTTTGGATGCTGACATGCTCACTTTACATGGTCAAACCGATTATGAAATCGTTCCTGCAGGTGGTAATGAAGTAACCAAAACTGTCCTCTTCAATGTAGATTTAACTGAATGGTTAGATGAAGAAGGCAACATGGGAATGAGAGCATTTAATATTGCAAATGGTGATGAGATGCAGGTGAGAGGTAGCTTTAATAATTGGGGGAATTGTACCGAATGTACTATGACAAGAACTCCTGGAACGAATATCTTTAGTCATGCTATTGAGGTAACTGCTTTACCTGATGCTGAACTTCAGTTTGCATATTATATGCATCTTTCGGAGGCTTCTCTTGCTGCAGCAGCAGAAAGATTTAATGCTTATGACTCAGATGGCAATCCTGCGATTGTTGATTGGATTGGTTGGGAAACCTCTCCGCAGTTTGTAGGAAATAGAAAATTTATGCTAGGGGAAGATGATGGAACAGGTTTAGTTGAACTACCTGAAGAGTCTTTCTATGATGCATTCCCAGGTTCTGTTTTGCCTGAAGGTACTAGTATAGAGGCAATTTTTTCCATTGATATGAGTAATGTTGCTGCGTTTGATGCTGCTGAAGACTCTGTTTATTTACGTACACATGATAAGTGGTTAAATCTTTCTCAAGGTTTTTCAGATGGGCAAGATATAAATCATTATGCAGCTACTGCTGTTGGTGATGGTGTGTATGAATTTCCTGTAACCCTCTCAGGCCCTGTTCCTTGGTGTATATACTACAAATGGGGCTGGTATGATTTATCAGAAGCTACAGAGAATGATGAAGCAGGAGGTGGGCTAGGCGGTGCGCCAAGAATCAGATACCTGCATCAAGATATGGATGCAAATTGTGAATGGCCTGCGACCTATCGTTTTCCTCTAGACACAGAGTTTTTACTTGAGGACAATGAAGCTCAGGAAGAATGGGATCCTGAGAGTATTTGTATGGTATTAATGGCTGTTGATGGCGGTGATGAATCAACTATCCCTTCCATATATAGTATAAGTGATAATTATCCAAATCCATTTAATCCTTCTACGGAAATGGAATTCACTTTACCAATGGAATCAGATATAAGCTTTACTGTTTATTCATTGACCGGTAAGGAAATGTATTCTTACAACCAGAGTGCTGTTCCTGGAGGAACCTATAAAATTACTTGGAATGGAAAGAGTAGGGATGGCCGACCACTTCCTAGTGGAGTTTATCTCTATGAGTTCAGAGCCGGTAATGAGTTTCGTCAAGTAAAAAAGATGACACTTCTAAAATAAAGTATGCTGAGAAGGGCCCGAAAATCGGGCCCTTCTCATTTTTAGTATCTAACCCTTGTTAATTGCGGGTTGATGGGGAGAGATATAAAAACTTCATACCGTGACAATTAATTAAATATGGAAGATCTTTTTGCAGGAGTAGACGTATCTACACAAGGTCAAAAAATTGTAATCATAGACCTTGAGAAAAGATCAGTTATTTATTCCGATTCTATTAACTATGACATCGACCTGCCAAAGTATAATACTCTAAACGGAGTATTAAAGGATACTGATTTTGGTGTTTCTGAATCCAATCCGAATATGTGGATTGATTCCTTACATCTCCTTTTTGAAAGATTAAAGACTTCATCAGATATTATTCAATCTATAAAAGCCATTTCTATTGCTGGACAACAGCATGGGCTTGTAGCAATTGATAAGGATGGCAATCTAGCAAAATCAACATCCAAATTGTGGAATGATTTTTCCACCGCAGAAGAATGTGAAATTCTTACTAAAGAAATAGGTGGATCGGAGCAAATGATTACAGAGGTTGCAAATAGTCAGAGAACAGGATATACTGCATCTAAAATTTTTCATATGTACAGAAATGAAAGAGAATTATATGATAAAACAGACCACTTCCTATTGGTTCATAATTATATCAATTGGTATCTAACAGGAGGAAAAATAGCAATGGAAGAGGGAGACGCTTCTGGAACGGGTATTTGGGATCCAGTTACAAAAACTTGGTCCAAAAATTTGATGAATATTATTTCGGATGATTTAGTTTCCAAACTTCCTATCGTTGCTAGTGCTACCAAAAGTATTGGCTATATATCCAATAGTTTAGCAAATCAGTATGGTTTTGATCTGGAATGCAGAATTGATGCTGGTTCTGGAGATAATATGTATAGTGCATTAGGAACTGGTAATATTGAACCAGGAACTGTAACCATCAGTTTAGGAACAAGTGGAACCGCATTTGCTATTTTAGATCAACCTTTTGTGGATCAAGATGGTGAAATAGCTTGCTTTTGCGATAGCACTGGGAAATATTTACCTCTTCTTTGCATTTCGAATATGGCAGGAGGATACAATACATTTTTGGAAGAAAATAATTTGTCTCATGCCGATTTTGAAACGTTACTAACTCAGACTCCTCCAGGGAATAATGGGAATATTATTATTCCGTGGTATAGTGGAGAAAGGACACCGGATATTCCAGAAGCTTGTCCCATTTATTTTGGGTTTAAATATGAAGAGATAAATAAAAAGTCTATAGCAAGAGGCCTTATAGAAGGACATGTTTTAAATCTATTTGCTGGGTTTTCTAAAATGCCGGTAAAACCAGACATTATCCACTTAACAGGAGGTTTATCTCAATCAAAATCATGGTGCCAAATGATCGCTGACATTTTTGATTGTGAAACGGTTCCAGTTAAGGGAGAAGGTGCCGCTCTTGGTGCTGCAATTCACGCAGCATGGGTATGGAAAAATGAAAATGGTTTGAGTTGTGATTTATCTCAATTGGTTAACCCATTTATTATTTTTGAAGAGGGTTTGCGTTGCAAGCCAGACAAAAAAAATGTAAAAATTTATCAAAACCTTTTTCTGTCTTACGAAGCGCTGGTAAAAAGAGTTCGTGGTCTAGAAGGGTCGGATCCTTTCAAATTAAGAAAGGAATTTTTCTTAAGTTGAAGAAATTACATTTTCATTGGATATTTATTTCTTTTCTGACACTTTGGGTAGGCTCGTGTGGAAAACTAAAGAAAGAAACTATTGCAAAAGTAAATAACGAAGATATTCCATTGTCACTTTATAAATCGGAGTATCAAACTTTTTTATCAAAGATATATCAAGAAGATAACTTAGTAAACAGATATGCATATCTCAATAATCTTATCGATGAAAAATTGATCTTAAAATATGCAGCTGAAAATCACCTATATAAAGATTCATTATTTTCCGAAATAGCTGAGAGTATTTATGATCAGCTATTATTAAACTTTCTTTTTAAAGAAAATATAAATACAAATTTTAATCCTACTGATTCAGAATTAAGAAAATTTTTCTCATGGCAGAACACAACCATTCATGTCAGACATTTATTTGCCCAAACTAAGGAAAAAATTGAAGATTTAAATTATAGACTTTCTCGCTCACAGGAGACTTGGGAAAACCTAGCTATGGAATGTTTTCAAGATTCCATTCTTAAATCTAATGGTGGAGATATAGGGTGGCATAATTATAATGATTTAGATCCTTTGTTTGCTTACCAAGCTTTTTCTATTGGCATTGGAGATATTTCCGAACCAATACGAACGAAAAAAGGATATAGCATTATTCATGTTCTAGAAAAAAAGCATAACAATTTTTTATTAGAAAAAGATTTTCAATTGAAGAGAGATGAAATGGAGGATCTTATTTCAAATTTTCAGCAGAATAAACTCTTACTTGAGTATACAGATAAAACAATGAAGACATTGGATATTAAGTTTAACAAAGAGAACCTTCTGGATCTACATCAATTTTTGACCTTTGTAAATCACAAAAATTTAGAGTCTTTTCAGGAAAAACATATTGTTTCTTATCAGGATATACACTTGAATGTTTCTGAAATTTTAAGCAGGCTTACTAAGTTGTCTGATCAGCAGCTTGCGAAAATTTCTACACCATTAGATTTAGAGCAAAGTATTGCAGGTCTTTTGTGTAGAGAAAAATTTTTGTCGGATGCTCAATTACAAAAAATTCATAAACAAAATACTTTTAAAAAGGAATTCTCTAAATCCAAAAATAAATCAATGATAAAATATGTCTTGAATAGATTAAAAAACAATCAATCAACCAATTCAAAAGAAAATATAAAAAGTGAAAAGGAAAAATATTTCCAATTCAGAAACACGTTGCTTTCTAAATCAAATGTAACCGTTGATAGTTCAATGGTGAAAAACTTTATTTTGTGAGATAAATATGAAATCAATTTTAAATATTATATGTATTCTAATATTGCATCAGATCCTTTTTGGAGGCACAACGGGAAAGTTGTCAGGCACCTTGATAGATAAGGAAACTGGAGAGCCACTTATAGGTTGTAATATTATTATTGAAGATACTTACCTTGGCACCTCTTCAAATGAGAAAGGTGAGTATGCCTTGTTAAATATTCCACCAAACACGTATTCAATACGATTTGAAATGATTGGTTACAAAAAATTGGTGAATGAGGGCGTGACTATAATTTCAGATAAAACAACTTCATTAAATGGAGAATTAGTTAGCAGTGTAATTGCAGGAGAGGAGGTAGTGGTAGTTGCGGAAAAAAAACTAATTCAGTTTGATGTTACCCAATCCGAGGCGATTATATCATCAGAAGAATTGGAAGGAATGCCGGTCACGGAAGTTTCAGAAGTCTTACGTCTCCAGGGTGGGGTGACGGTTGACTCGGATGGAGGCATTCATATGCGTGGTGGAAGAACGAGTGAAGTTTCTTATATGGTAGACGGCGTTCCTATGTCGGATCTATATGATGGTGGTATTGGAGTGCAAATAGAAAATGATAACATTCAGGAACTGCAGGTGATCAGTGGCACGTTCAATGCTGAATATGGTAGAGCATTGACTGGCGTGGTAAATATGGTAACCAAAGATGGAGGCAATCAATTTGAAGGATCTCTTCACACATACGCCGGAGATTATCAAAGTTCAGATAAAATATATAATAACTTGAATAATTTAGAATTAGAAGACGACTATAGCGTTTCAGCTAGTTTAAGTGGTCCTATCCTAAAAGATAAAGTCACTTTTTATTCTAGTGGGAGAGTTAATCAGTCAAAGGGATGGCTTAATGGACTGCAAACATTTACTATTTATGGAGATACTATTTTTAAGGACCAAAATAACAATCGATATTTAGATGGTAATGAGGAGCAAAAAGATCCATACTACAAGGGATTAAATTGGCATTCTTCATGGTCCACCCAAAATAAGGTCACTTTTAACCTATTGAAAGGAACCACTTTCAAAATTAATACAATATTAAATTCTCGAGAAAGTCAAGATTACAACTTTGCACTCCAATTACTAGAGGATGCTCAAATAACTAATTTTAATCGAGGAAGGTTTCTAGGTCTAAGTATATCACATACACTATCCCCTACATCATTTTTGCAGGTAAATGTAAGTGAGAATAAATACAATTATGAATCCTATTTATTTGAAGATCCTTTAGATAATAGATATATAACACCCGACAGTTTATTTCTTGCGCGCTTGGAAAACCGGATACCAGACCATATTATTGAGCAATACGGAGATCAGGTACAATACTTTCCTGCGTATTCTCTTTATAGAGCAGGTGTAGACAACAGACGCTTTGAAAGAGAGACAAAAACAAATAATTATAAATTGGACTTTACAAGCCAAATAAATAAATATAATCAGGTAAAACTTGGTTTAGATTTTTCATCTCATTCTCTGATGCTTGACACATATTCTATTCTGGATTCCACTTTAACGGATCAGGTATACACACCATTCATTCCAGATAAAGAAAGTTTTACTAGATCATATTACGTTCGTAAACCAACAGAATTCGCTATATACGCGCAGGATAAAATAGAATATGGGGACATGATCATTAATTTGGGATTAAGGTATGAGAGTTTTAATCCCAATGCAAAAATTCCAAATAATATTCATGAACCTTATATAAAAGATCCTCGAAATCCAGCACTCGATACTCTTTCTGTTAGCGAGTTGGAGAATATTAATTGGGGAGATATCTCGTACACTGAAATTGATAGTAATGGGAATGAGGTCAGTTATACATATGCGGATTACTATAGCCGGTTTAATGATCAACCCAATCTAAATCAAAAAACAGGTTGGTGGAAAAATACAACCGTTAAGTCTCTGCTTAGCCCAAGGGCAGCAGTTGCTTATCCAATCTCAGATAAGGGTGTAATTCATTTTGCCTATGGATATTTTTTTAAAATTCCTGATTTTTCCCTTCTTTATGATGAAACAGACTATAAACTGAGCGAGACTGGATCCAATTTTGGAATTTTCGGTAACCCAGATCTCAAGCCAGAGACGACAGTGAGTTATGAGCTTGGTTTGAAACAAGAAGTAGCTTTGAACACTAGACTGGAACTAAAGGCGTTCTATCGAGATGCTAGAAACTATGTTAGTAGTGGTATTCCTATTGATTTGGGTGATGGAAAAGCATATTACACCTTTGTAAATAAAGACTACTCAAATTCTCGAGGGATTATTGTTACCGCATATCGTCGGTTTAGTAATTTTATTGGAGGTCAGCTAGACTACACCTATCAAGTTGCAGAGGGTGCTAATTCAAATCCAGTAGAAGAATTTGGTGCAGTACTTGCTGGGAATGAGCCTACTCGATCTATAATACCTTTAGATTGGGATCAGACTCATAGTCTCAATGGTTCTATTTTTGCAAACTATAAGGAATGGGGGGCTAACACAGTTTTTCAATTCGGGGCTGGTTATCCATACACCCCTCAGATTACTAATTATGAGAGCCAGGGAGAAGTTTTGTCAACTGTCTTACTACGCAACAGTAGAAGAAAACCATCCACATTTCGAGTGGATGTGAAGCTTCATCGAGGTATTAAGATAGGTGATTTAAATGGAAAATTTTATATTCGAATTCAAAACCTAACCGATAGACGAAACCACATTTCTGTGTATGGTGATTCAGGTAAAGCAAATCAAACGATTGAACAAGCAAGGGCTCAAGCGATCAGCCCTTTTGAACCTATGAGACCCAATACACTTGAACAATTTTTCAATAGGCCGGACTGGTACGATCCTCCGCGACAGATCCAAATGGGATTGCAAATTGCATGGTAAAATTTTCAATTTGTATTTTCTTGATTGGAAACTTGTTTTCACAATCTAGCGATAGAGGAGATCCAAATTACAGGCGGGTTACCAACGTGGATGTAAATAAAATTCGAGTTTCCATTCAAAATTATGGATCCAGTGGTAATGATCTTTCCGGACCTAGCGTATTTTTTTACGAGTGGCCAACCAACAGTGGCAGAGGTTACGTTGCCTATCAAGCCTTGTATGTAGGAGCCATGGTCACCACAGATGGAGGAGAAGAGAGACCTTTAGTGACCATAACACACCGAAGTGATCAGGAAGGCAACTCTATGATGTGGGAACCGGTACCAGGATATTTAAATCCCAACTCTACCAAGATCGCTATCAGCGATGATGAGAGTACCTGGCCACCTAGCTGGCCCGACAAATCCGCAGATGAGAATGATCCAGGCTGGTCTGGATCCTGGAACGGATACTTTGGTAAAAATCAGTTTAATGCTGGTCAAGAAGTCTTTTACAAGGTATCAGACGACCGGAACTATATTGTAGGACACCCCTATACCCCTGATACGACAGATGTGACCCGTAAAGGAGCGGGTATTTTGGTGGGAGTTAGAGCGATGGAGTGGAAGCAGATCTTGATTGAAGATGTGGTTTTTTTACTCCATGAAGTACAGAACGATGGATCCTACGATTATGATAAAGTTGCGTTTGGTTATTGGTTGGCAAATTGTGTAGGCGGTAATGGCGATTGTCAAGATGATGTTATTGACTTCGATCTGCTGACCGATATTGCCTGGTCCTTGGATGATGATAATATCGGTGGTCCTGCTTTTGGTACGGATCCTGTAGGAGTTGTAGCCACGTCTTTTATTGAGACACCGGGTAATGACAAGGATCGTATTGATAATGATAGCGATGGAGAAACGGGAGGTCCTATTATTCAAGAGTCTATGATTGTGGGGGAGATCCTGGGGAACAGTATCGATGATAATGGCAACGGACTTGTGGATGAGAACCTGAGCCATGTTCCAGTAGGTAGTCAAGTGGGTGTCAGTTATTCCGATCGCATTGACAACAATAATAACGGTGAGGAGGGAAGTCCCCTGGTTACCCAAGAGATGATTGATGCTTCTTTAAATCAGCAGTGGAATATATGGCCCTTGCCTAATGATAGTTTTCAAGATGGTACCATTCATATTATTAGTTTAGAAGAGAGTGATTTGGATGCAGGCTATGCCGATGGTATTGATAATAATGCAGATCCGGAAGATCCGTATGCTTTGGAGTATCCAGTAGGGTTAGGAGCAGATGTGAACTCACCGTTAGTGGATTCAGATATGGTTTTGGCGGCATCATCTGATGAATGGAGACGATACAAGGTTCCTGGCACAGATATCATCCTATATGATGTAGGAGAAGAGGATCTTGGGAAGCCCTACAAGGACGGCGTAGACAATGATGGCGATGGAGCAGTGGATGAGGGGATCGATGAAGGGATCGATGAGATGATTGACGAGTCTCGTGATGATTTTATTGATAATGATGGAGACTGGGCACTATCCGACGATGTGGGTCTTAATGGCGATGAGTCTGGTGGGTTGTCTGCTGGAGTGCTGGATAACATGCCTACTTCTGGTTCAGGAACCGGCTTTCCTGGTGAACCGAACATTGATAAGACGGATGTATCGGAGTCCGATCAAATGGGACTGACTTCGGTACAAAAAAATGATGCAGGATTTAACACATCAAGTGATAATTCCATATGGAGTTTCTATTTGACTCCTGGAAATTTTTGGGATCCACCTCCAGGAGGAGATGACCCTGGAAGCGTTGATATGCAAATTTCCTCTGGTTATTTTCCATTGGAGGCTGGGCAAACGGAGCGTATTGCCATGGCAATTATGATGGGAAATGACCAGCAGGATGCGATACGGAACAAAAACGTTGCTCAGCTTACCTATGAGAGTGACTATCAGTTTGCCAAAGCTCCCAATCCACCGAAGGTTACAGCAGTTCCTGGAGATGGTAAAGTCACTTTATACTGGGATCGATCTGCAGAAAGCACGCAGGACAAGTATATGGGTAACATTACGAATGGTGCTGATTTGTATGACTTTGAAGGATACAAAATTTACCGTGCTACAGACTTTGAGTTTAATGATGCCTATAACATTACCGATGGAGATGGGAACCCTACCTTTTTAGAGCCGTATGTTCAAAATGGAGTCAGAGCTCAGTGGGATCTTGTAGATGGAAAGAGCGGCTGGCACCCAGTAGATCTTAATGGAATCAAGTTTTATCTTGGAGACGACACGGGGTTGGCTCATTCTTATGTTGACCATAATGTAGTAAATGGACAGAGATATTACTATGCGGTAGTCTCTTACGATTATGGTGGAGACTTATCGAATAATATTATTCCTAGTGATTCTCCTATGAAACTTCGGGTGAACCCCCTTACAGGAGCGGTGAGTCTGGGTCCCAATGTTGTGGAGGTAGTTCCCTCACCTCCATCTGCAGGTTTTGTAGATGCCTCTTTTGCTGGAGATCAGGTGGATCATGTTCTCGGTGCATCGAGTGGAGAAGTCTTTTT
>ENA-OSEY01002034-OSEY01002034.1-marine-metagenome-genome-assembly--contig:-NODE-2034-length-13409-cov-5.033603_pt1 | contig 13409 bp, 15 predicted proteins | sample MGYA00248465_ERZ534230 | MGnify/ENA primary metagenome ERZ534230 (study PRJEB26409, sample SAMN06344110) | marine metagenome | isolation source: Sea water from surface | place: Atlantic Ocean:Southern... | reverse complement strand
GGTGAATTAGATAAATGGGTCACCGAAGAGGACATTTGTAAAGTATTGCTGTGGAATGAAAGCCCTATCTCTGTTGTGGCACCAAACTTTGTAGATTTAGAAGTACAAGAAACCGATCCTGGAGTAAAAGGTGATACCGCAACTGGCGGAACTAAACCTGCAAAACTTGCAACTGGTGCTATTGTTAAGGTTCCTTTATTCATATCTGAAGGCGAAGTGGTCACCATAGATACTAGAACTGGGGAATATCAGGGCCGGAAATAAAGTATTTTTTATGAAAGCTAAAATCGAAGATAGCCTAAGGGAAATTATATGTAACCTTTATTCAAAAAATATATCAAACATAAACGATATCTCTATAAATCTTCAAGAGAATAAAGAAAAGGCACACGGTGACTTAGCATCGAATATAGCCATGGTTCTTGCGAAACCACTTGGAAAAAGTCCTATAGAGATTGCCAAGCAAATAATAGATCAATACGAAATTGATAAAGAAATAATAAATGTTGAAATAGCTGGACCCGGTTTTATTAATTTCTTTTTATCTAAAGATTCCATAAGTGAAGTTTTGAGAGAAATAGATCAAAAAAAACAACATTTTGGAAAAAAAGTATCATGCGAACAAAAGGTTCTTATAGAGTATGTATCTAGCAACCCAACAGGACCTCTTCATGTAGGACATGGAAGAGGAGCGGCTTTTGGATCTGTTTTATCTGACTTACTGAGAGAAGCTGGGTATGAAGTAGATGAAGAATATTATGTCAATGATTTCGGCAGACAAATCGATATATTGGCTCTTAGTTTATGGGTTAGGTACGCTCAGTTTTACGACAAAAATATTCAAATGTTTTCAGACGGGTACCAAGGAGAATATTTGATCGAAATTGCAGAAAATCTGAAAAGGAATAATGCTGATGCCTTTTTTATCAAAGATGAAGATATTCATTCTTTATTTAATTCGGATAATGATAAAGGCGAGAATTTTGTTGATTCATTAGTTGAAAAGATTAAGGTGAAGCTAGGTAAAGATTATTCACAAATTAAAGAATTTGCAGTTCAAGAAATATTAAAATTAATAAAGTCTGATTTGACTGAATTCGGAGTTAATCATAATTCATGGTTTTCAGAATCATCACTTTATGCAGAAGATAGAAATTCAGAATTCAGAGTCAAAAAATCTATTGAAGAACTAAAAGCAGGTGGATTTGTTTATGAGAAAGACAATGCGATATGGTTTAAATCATCAAAATTTAATGATGATAAGGATAGAGTCTTAAAGCGTGGTTCTGGAGATTTTACCTATTTCGCCTCTGATGTTGCTTATCACATTGATAAATATGAAAGGGGTTATGAAAAGATTCTTAATATTTGGGGCTCAGACCATCATGGATATCTTCCGAGGGTCAAGGCGGCTTTGGAAGCTTGCAATAAGGATAGAGACAAACTTGAAGTTGTTTTTGTTCAGTTTGCGAGTTTAGTTCGATCTGGGAAAAAGGTTTCTATGTCCACGAGGAGTGGCGAATTTATATCAATAAAAGAACTCATGGATGAAGTAACTCCTGATGCGGCGAGATTTTTCTATATCAACAGAAAAGCTGATCAGCATTTGGAGTTTGATTTGGATTTAGCTAAAGAGCAGTCAAAGGATAATCCGCTTTATTACATTCAATATGCACATGCTCGAATATGCAGTGTTTTTAGAAAGTCAAAAATAGATGAAGATTCACTAAGTGAAGCTGACCTTAATTTATTAGACTCTGAAAGAGAAACAGAGATCATCAAAAGTTTGGGACAGTACCCTAAATTAATTGAGAGAGCAGCCAATAATTATGAGCCACATTTAATCTGCTATTACTTGAGAGAACTCTCTGCAAGCTTTCATGGTTACTATAATAATGAGAAATTTCTTATTAAGGATGAAGAACTTATGAAGTCCAGACTATTTCTATTGAAAGGTATTAAACAAGTGATTCAAAATGGATTGAGAGTGTTGGGCCAAAGAGCGCCTGAAGAAATGTGAGAAAGTGATTTCAGAAAATATAAAAAAAATAAAAAATACAATTCATGAATGTTGCAAAAACTGTAACAAAGATCCTGAAGAAATCATTTTAATCGGTGCAAGTAAATCTCAATCTATTTCTACAATAAAAGAGGCACTGGATTCTGGTTTGACTCACTTTGGAGAAAACTATCTTCAAGAAGCTGAGGAAAAAATGGACGAAGTTGGTGATGGCGTTATTTGGCATTTCATAGGGTCGATACAATCAAGAAAAGCTAAACGAATTAGCGAAGTATTTGATTGGGTCCATACAGTTGATAGCTTAAAAGTTGCGAAAAAACTTGATACTTTTAGACCTATTGAGAAAGGACCTCTAAATGTCTGTGTTCAGATAAACATTGATAATGAAGAAACAAAATCCGGTCTTAAAGTTGATGAATTAGAAAAATTTCTTTATGAAGTCATCAAATTAAAGAATCTTGAATTGAGAGGATTAATGGCAATTCCTCGGCCAAGAGAAAAGGAAGTAGATCAGAGACAGGTCTTTAAGCAAATTAGAGATGAACTTACAAATCTCCAGAACAAAGGATTTAAACTAGATATGTTATCAATGGGCATGTCTTCGGATTATGGCGCAGCTATTAAAGAAGGAGCTACAATGATAAGAATCGGTACAGATTTGTTTGGAAAGAGATAATGAACAATAAAAATATTGGTTTTATTGGAGCTGGAAATATGGCATCAGCACTCATAGGCGGGCTCATTGATAGCGGCAAAGATGTCACAAATATTATTGCTTCATCACCTGAAAAAGATCATCTAGATAGACTAAAGAAGAGCTTCAACATCAAAACAACTCATAAAAATGAAGAGATTATTCAACTTTCAGAAATCGTGATACTGGCAGTAAAACCAAATGTCGTTGAACAAGTTCTGCTTGAAATAAAAGACTTGCTGTTTCAAAGAAATCCTCTATTGATATCAATAGCTGCTGGTATTCAAATAAACTCTTTAGAACAACTCCTTAAACCAGAGTATAGGATTATCAGAGCAATGCCAAATACGCCAGCCAGTATAAAAGAAGGCGTTACAGCTATATCTCCGAACCAATTTGTTACTGAAGAGGACATAGATGACGCCAAAGAGATGTTTAGCTCCGTAGGGTCGGTTGCAGAAATAAAGGAAAACAATATTGATATTTATACTGCTCTAATAGGATCAGGACCAGCGTATGTATTTTATCTTATCGAGTCTTTGCTTGAATCATCTGCCAACCTAGAACTTACTGATACCGAAAAAACAACTCTTCTAGCTTCTATGATCTCTGGGTCTGCTAACTTAGCCAAAAATAGTGAAGATAGTCCTGAGGAATTAAGAAAAAAAGTAACCTCTCCTGGGGGAGTAACCCAAAGTGCAATAGAAGAATTTGAAAGTCGAGGTTTGAAGAAAATCATAAAAGAGTCCATGAAAGTAGCTGAAAAAAAATCTATTGACCTGGGTAATAAATAATGTCTGAGGCAACCTTCTTTTTATTTAAAGCCTTGATGGATATATTTACTATAGGGGTTGTATTTAATTTTCTATTCAGACTCTTGAAGGTTGATTATTACAATCCTATCGTACAAGGAATAATTCGAGCTGTTGACTTTCCGAGTCAACTTTTACGCTCAATAATTCGGCCAATTTGGACAGTAGATCTTTCTTCATTTGTCGTCGCAATATTTATACAAGCTGGTGCATTTTATCTAGCAGTAATCGCAGGATCTATTGGGTATGACCCTATAAAAATTCTTGTTTGGTCATTGTATTCAGTGATTCTTCTTTCACTGAAGATGATCTGGTGGATACTATTGGGAGGCATAATTATTAGCTTTGTCGCAAGTAGTGTTTTTCATCCTGCTGTAGTTCTTATAAGGCAGATGTCTGATAAATTCTTTAACCCTTTTAGAGTATTCTTGCCGCCCATGGGAGGATTAGATTTTTCTCCGATCTTTGCTTTTCTTTTGTTGAATTTCTTACAGATAGCATTTGCACAATTTGCTCTTGAATCAGGTTTACCTGTTTGGTTATCTGTTGGTTTCTAGATATATATTCAATATAATTGGATTTTCGCCGATTTGATAGCTTGCGGGCGTTTAATTGAAATACAGCTAATGCGTTGAATTAAACCTGTTTTGCTAAGGCGAACAGGTTTTTTTATGAGCGCATCAATAGGAATTGTAGAACCAAAAAAGGTTATCTTAAGTGATAGCCTTACTCTTGATTGTGGTAAAGAACTTAAAGAGATAGAAATGGTTTATGAATCTTATGGTTCGCTCAATGAAAATGCTTCAAATGCGGTTTTGATATGTCATGCTTTAAGTGGTAATCATCATGCAGCAGGATTTTATGCTGGAGATAAACGAGGAGGATGGTGGGATTCACTTATTGGTCCTGGCAAAGCAATCGATACGAATAAGTTTTTTGTAGTTTGTCCTAATAATATTGGAGGTTGTCATGGATCAATTGGACCAGCCTCAGTGAATAAAGAAAGTGGACAAATCTATGGCCCAGATTTCCCAATAATAACCGTACGAGACTGGGTAAAATCTCAAGCTTTGTTATCCGAGCACCTTGGGATAAGTAAATGGCATGCAGTAGTTGGAGGCAGCCTTGGGGGAATGCAAGCTTTAGAATGGTCATGCATGTTCCCTGAAAATTTAAATAAGGCTGGAATAATTGCAGCAGCTCCTAAATTAAGTGCCCAAAATATAGCTTTCAATGAAGTAGCAAGACAAGCTATCTTAAATGATCCTGATTTTGTAGACGGACACTATCTAGCAAATAATAAATCTCCTAAACAAGGTCTGAAGATTGCCAGAATGGTTGGACATATTACCTACCTTTCTGAGGAGGCGATGCGACAAAAATTTGGTAGAGAATTGAAAGAAGGTAAGTTGAATTTCGGTTTCGAAGCTGAGTTTGAAATAGAAAGCTACCTGAGGCATCAAGGTGATACTTTTTCTGAAAATTTTGATGCAAACACATATCTTCTAATGACGAAAATTTTAGACTACTTCGATCCTGCAAGTGAACATCAAGGTGATCTTGCCGCAGCCTTCAAAAATATTCAATCACAGGTGCTTGTTGTTTCATTTTCTTCAGATTGGAGATTTTCTTCTTCAAGATCTAAAGAAATTGTAAATGCTCTAATTAAAGCAAAAAAAAGAGTTAGTTATTTAGAGATAGACAGTCCGCATGGACATGATTCTTTTCTTTTTCCTGAGGAGTCCTATGTTAAAGGTTTATCGTCTTTTTTAGAAAACTAAATGAATGTAATAGAAGTAATCAAGGGCTGGATAAAAAAAGAAGCTGAGGTATTAGATTTAGGGTGTGGTGATGGGAAGATCCTAAATATTTTATCAAGAGAACTTCAAGTAAAGCCATTAGGAATTGAGATTGATGAAGATAACCTGAATAAGTGTATTGCATCTGGCTTAAGCGTAATACAACAAGATATAGATGACGGCTTAGATAATTTTTCAGACAATAGTTTTGACACAGTAATAATAAGCCAGACAATTCAAGTGCTTAAAGAGCCAAAAAAAGCTCTACTTGAGGTAACAAGAATAGGAACAGAAAGTATTGTGACTATTCCAAATTTTGGGTTTTGGACGACTAGGTTGAAGATTCTTTTCTTAGGAAAAATGCCTGTAACTAATGATCTTCCTAGCTCTTGGTTCGAAACTGAGAATATTCATTTATGCACAATTAAAGATTTTGAATCCCTCTGTAATGAATTGTCTATAAATATCGAGGAAAAAAGATTTTTTAATCCCTCAGGTAAAGAGAATTTCTTGATAAATTTTCTTCCAAACTTATTTGCCTCATCAGCGATATACAAAATTTCTAAATGAAAATAGCTATTGCGACTAAAAATCTTGGAAAATTTAATGAATTCAAAGAATTAAGTGTCGATACAGATTATGAATTCATACAAATACCTAGCTCTGTTCAAGAAATGCCACCTGAGAATGGAACATCTTTCTATGCCAATGCGTTGATAAAAGCAAAATATATTTCCAATTATTTAGGAATCCCTGCAATAGGTGATGACTCTGGTTTAGAAGTTGATGCTATTGAAGGTAGACCTGGCATCTTCTCAGCAAGGTATTCGTCCTCCGGAACAGATATGGATAATTGTCTCAAGTTATTAGATGAACTTAAGAATATAAAAGAATCTCATAGAACAGGCAGGTTTAAGTGTAGCTTAGTGGCCTACTACAAAGGGAAAATAGTAAAGAGCAGTGGTACCCTAGAGGGAAGTATTGCAAAAGATTTTAAAGGAAGTAATGGTTTTGGTTATGATCCTATTTTCATTGTAGAGTCTGGTAAGCATTTAGCAGAATTTGAAAAAGGAGAAAAAAATTTAATATCACATCGAGCGAAGGCATTTAAATCTATCCTATTAGAAATCCACAAACTATTTACATAGCTTCTTTAAAATTAACTCATTAGAAAGTCGATTAGCTTTCTGCGCCTTTCTCTCGAAAGAAGTTGCAGGAAAATTTGCAATTTCAGCTGGTAAGTTTTCTCTTTTTATTTCTTGCCATAAATTTTTTGAAACTGCTTTCTGAGTTTCTTGGTAGTAGTGCTCCCAATCAGTCTTGAAATAAAAAATTGAGCCCTTCTTTAACTTTTTATGAATTAATGAAAGAAAATCTTCTTTAATTAATCGTCTTTTATGATGTTTTCTTTTGGGCCAAGGATCCGGATATAACATGACAACTAAATCAAAAAACTCATCTGGTACTCTATCTTCTAAGAATGGCAAAACATCTCCATGTAAAATCTTAATATTTTCTAAGCCTTCATGGCTTGCTTTACTTAAAACTGTTCCAATTCCTGAAAGATATACTTCAGCACCTAAAACAGTAATTTCTGGAGATGATCTAGCAAGATGGATTGTTGTCTCTCCGGAACCAAAACCGATATCTAAGGCAATGACTTTATTGGTTCGTAAAGTATCTAGTTCAAAACTATCATCAATAAGATACTTATCTTTGAAATTACTTAAAGCTTCTTTTTGATTAGCAGTTAGTCTACCCTTTCTTAAAACAAAGCTTTTTAGACGTTCTTGAAATTGCAAATTATTCCCCAGATGAAAAGGACTGCTTGATTTTCTTCATAGCATTTTTTTCAATCTGGCGAACCCGTTCAGCTGAAATATGATATTTTTCTGCAAGTTCATGAAGAGTGAGTTTTTCATCAGCTAACCATCTATCTTGAAGAATATCTCTACTTCGATCATCAAGCTGATTTATAGCCTCATAAAGCTGTGATGAATTATTTTCACTGAGATTATCTTTCTCAAAAATCATAGCAGGATCGGCATCACTATCTTCAAGATACTGAGAAGGGGCAAAAGAAGCTTCATCATCATCAGAATCAGATAAAGGATCAAATGGCATATCGATTCCACTTAACCTTTTCTCCATTTCCCTGACTTCAGATGGTTTCACGCCTAAGTCTTCTGCCATTGCTTTAACTTCCTCTTCAGTAAGCCAGCCTAATCCTTTTTTCTTACTTCTGAGATTAAAAAATAATTTTCTTTGAGCCTTTGTTGTAGCTATCTTTACAATTTTCCAATTTTTTAATACGTATTCATGAATCTCAGCCTTAACCCAGTGGACTGCAAAAGATACCAATCTTACTCCCATTTCTGGATTGAACTTTCTTATAGCTTTCATGAGGCCTACATTTCCCTCTTGAATAAGGTCTGCTTCAGGCAGCCCATAACCAGAATAAGTCTTTGCGATATAAATTACGAACCTCAAGTGTGCCAAAACAAGTTTTCTAGCAGCATCTAGGTCATTTCTGTAGTAAAGGTCCTCTGCTAATTTTTTTTCTTCTTCGGAGGTTAATATACCAATACTGTGAACAGAATTAATATAAGCTTGTAGGTCTCCGCCTGGTGTAAGCGACTCCATTTCCTGAAGAGCTGTGCCAGCAGAATTTTCACTCTTTAGCTCTTTTTTAGGCATAATCTATAAGAATTTTACATTTTAAATCATTATTGGTGCAAATTTAGCTGTACCTCTCAATTTTGCAGAGAAAAAAACATTAAATGAAAGCAGTAAAAGTAGTCGATAAAAAATTAATCATAACGAAAACAAATAAACCAGTACCTCGCGATAATGAGATACTTATAAAAGTTAAAGCTGCTGGACTCAACAGAGCAGATATAGCTCAAAAAAATGGTCTCTACCCTCCTCCACCAGGAGCAAGTGAGGTTTTAGGCCTCGAGTGTAGCGGAGTGGTAGAAAGTGTAGGTAAAGAAGTTAAATCGAAGAAACCGGGTGATGAAGTTATGGCTCTTTTGGGAGGAGGAGGATATGCAGAATATGTTTCTTGCCATGAATTTCATGCCATAAACAAACCAAAAAATTTAAATTGGATTGAGGCTGCCTCTATCCCCGAAGTATACGCAACTTGTTGGTTGAATTTATTTCTCGAAGCCTCTATGCAACAAGGAGATAAAGTAGTTTTTCATGCTGGTGCATCTGGTATTGGTACTGCCGGCATTCAACTAGCAAATGTGTTTGATTGTGAGAGCTTTGTTACTGCAGGTACGGAGGAAAAAATTAAGTTCTGCCTAAATCTAGGTGCATCTGATGGAGAAATAAGATCGAATGATATTTTTTCAAAGATAAAAGAGTGGGCTCCCGGAGGTGTGAACATTATTCTTGACCCTGTTGGAGGAGAATACTTTGAAAGAAACTTGGATGTGCTCAGTACAGAAGGAAAACTCATAGTAATTGGCCTCATGGGAGGAGCTAAAGCGAACCTGAATCTAGGCCTTCTTATGGTTAAAAGACAAAAAATAATCGGATCTACAATTCGAGCAAGAAGCAATGAAACTAAAAATATAGTTATGCAGGAATTATCTGAAAAGGTGATACCTCTTTTTGAGTCAGGGATGCTAAAACCCGTAATACATGAAACTTTTTACTTCAGTGAGTGTAATGAAGCTCAAGAGATGATGGAAGCTAATGAAAACATAGGAAAGATAATTCTAGCTCTAGACTAGTCGATCAAAAACATCTAACCATTTAAACGTTGGATCTCCGGCGCAGAAAAACATGGGGTTTTTGGTTTCAGAAACGAATTCATATCTTAAATTAGAACCCTTCAAATCACAGACAACTCCACCGGCAGCTTGAACTATCGCTTGACCTGCAGCAATATCCCACTGATATGTAGGTCCAAGTCTTGTATAGATGTCAGCCATGCCTTCAGCAACTCTGCAAAGCTTCAAAGAACTGCCTGTGGGAATTTCCACAATTGAATCAAATTTTTCTTTACATATATCTATAAAAACTTGATCTGTTTCACTTTTATGACTTTTACTCAACGTAATACAGCAAGCATTTAAAGATTGCCTTCTAGTAGAAATATCTACTCTTCCTTTTGAAGATAATTTATAGGCATGATCTGAATATCCTACATACTTCTCCTTTAGCGCAGGCGCAGAGACAACTCCTAAAATAGGATTTCCATTTTCTATTAGAGCGACATTGACTGTGAATTCACCATTCCTATTAATAAATTCCTTTGTTCCATCTAAGGGATCTATTAGCCAAAATAAATCAATGTTATCTTTTTGTTCATCACCTTCCTCAGAAAGTATGGGAATATTCTTATCTATGAATTCTAGGGCTGAGACAAGTATACGATGAGATTCTTTATCAGCTTCAGTAACTGGAGAACCATCATTTTTGTCTTTCACATGAACGACATTGGAATTGTAAATTTTCATAATCCCATTGGATGCATTATCTACTGCCTCAATAACAGATTGTGTGATTTCCTGTAGACCTGAAACTTTCATTTCTTGATAAGATATTTTTCTTCTACAATATAGCATCAAAATGCATATAAAAATTAATATGGACAATAAAGATAAGATAATAGAAAGTGCAGAAGAACTTAAGAGAGGTTTAGAACTGCTGAGCAGAGAGAGAAAGGTTGTAATGCCTCACAATAAAGCTTTTGATCATGTAGATAAATTAAAAGTGAAAATTGATGAAATAATTAACTTAGCCGAAACTGCATAATTTTTAGGAGATAGTTATGGAATACACATGCTTTGATTATGAAATAAAAGATAAGATCGCTCACATTAAAATGTCCAGACCGGATGAATTCAACTCGATGAATAAAGCTTTTTGGTCGGAACTTCCTCACTTAATTGAACATATTTCAGATAATGCCTCTGCAAGAGTAATTGTTTTGTCGGGAGAAGGTAAGCATTTTTGTGCAGGAATGGATTTGGCTAACTTTGCCCCATCAGAGAAAAAGGTTAATGCTCACATGGGAATGAGGAAGGAATCTGGATACCGAGTCACACTGGATCTTCAACATACAATTACATGTTTAGAGAAAGCAAGAATTCCGGTTATTGCTGCGGTTCAAGGGGCATGTGTAGGAGGAGGCGTTGATTTAGCAACTGCTACGGATATGCGCTACTGCACTGAAGATGCCTTCTTTTGTATTCAGGAGATCAATATAGGCATGGCTGCAGATGTAGGAACCCTTCAAAGAATACCTAGATTAATTCCAGAAGGTGTTGTCAGAGAGCTAGCATATACCGGAAGAAGATTTCTTCCTGATGAAGCTTTGAAACATGGACTAGTTAACGAGGTGTTTGATACCAAAGAAGAAATGATGGCAAAAGTTATGGAAGTAGCTACCGAAATTGCTTCTAAAGGACCTTTAGCAATTGCCGGTACAAAAGAATCTTTAAACTATGGAAGGGATCATACAGTGGAAGAATCTCTTAACCACATAGCTTTATGGAATACAGCCGTTGGAATCAGCGACGAGATGTCAGTAGCTTTTAAGGCAAAGGCGGAAAATAAAGATCCTGAATTTGAAGATATGTTGCCAAGAAGAAAGTATCTTGACGGTGAAGTGGGAGTTTAGTTCTTCCTCAAGAAAACTGGTGTATTTTCTTCAGAATCTGACTCGCTGTAGTTGTATCCATCCAAATCGAAGTCTTTCAGATCTCTAGGCGTTTTGATCTTGTTTTGAACAATGAACCTTGTCATTGATCCTCGAGCTTTTTTGGCAAAGAAACTTATGATTTTGTATTTTCCGTTCTTGTAGTCTTTGAATACGGGATTAATTATCGGCAAATTAAGCTTATCTTTCTTTAAGACAGAGAAATATTCTACTGATGCTAAATTCACTATAGCCTTAGAATTATTATCTTTGGCAAGCTCATTGACTGTACTGGTAATTGTTGAACCCCAAAATTCATAAAGGTCTTTACCACGCTCATTTTGCATTTTCGTTCCCATTTCCAATCTGTAGGGATACATTAGATCTAGCGGCCTTAAAAGACCATACAACCCAGAGAGGATGCAAAGATTTTTTTGAGCATAATTAATCTCTGCTTTTGATAAAGAATGAGCATCAAGACCCTGATAAACATCACCTTTGAAAGCATAAATAGCTTGCCTAACATTCTCACCAGGTTTGGATGGCTTAATCCAGTTCATATTCCTCTCAAAATTCAAGGATGAAAGTTTCTCGCTCAAACCCATTAGAGAAGATAAGTCATCAGGATTTTTCGTTTGAAGTTCTCTAATAAGAATTTCGCTATCTGCAAGATGTTGCGCTATGGAAAAGTCTTTGAAGTTTAAATCAGACTCATAATCCAAAGTTTTTGCTGGCGATACTAATACCAACATAAACTTAAAGACCTAAAACTAGTTTAGCCATAATATTTCTTTGTATTTCATTTGAGCCTGCATAGATACTGGCCTTCCTATAATTGAAATATCTTGGAGCGGCTGTATTGGCAAATTTGCTTCCTATTGCAGGTTCATTGATACCTATCTCTGGTCCTGGATTGTGAAAAGGAATACCGTAGTACCCTACCAATTCAACGGCTAATTCAGTTATAGCTTGACCAATTTCCGTTCCTCTTGTTTTAAGCAGAGAAGATTCAGGTCCGACGTTTTGCCCTGCAGCTAAACTACCTAGTATTCTTAGTTCTGTTGCTTCCATTGCATTTATTTGCACCTCAAGTTTAGCTATAGCTTCCATAAAGTTAGGATCCTCAGATAATTTAGTTCCTCCGATGTCCTCAATGCTTGCCTTAGTTTTCAATTGCTGAAGTTGTTGGTATAACTCAGAAGAATAACCATTTCCTCTTTCAAATTCGAGAAGATATTTAGCATAGGTCCAACCCTTTCCTTCTTCTCCAATTAAATTTTCTTTAGGTACTTTTACATCCTCAAAAAATACCGTGTTGACTTCATGATGGCCTATAGGGGTATTGTCTAATGTGTTTATAGGTTGGACTTCAATACCATCAGAGTGCATATCAATTAACAAAAATGATATGCCCTTTTGTCTTATATCTTCCTGACTAGTCCTTACCAGACAAAATATCATATCCGCATGCTGTGCCATGGTAGTCCATGTTTTTGCTCCATTTACAAGATAATGATCACCTTTATCTTCAGCTTTAGTTTTAAGAGAGGCTAAATCTGATCCAGAACCTGGTTCAGAGTATCCCTGACACCACCAAGTTTTTGATGACAGAATATCCGGTAGGTATTTCTTTTTTTGTTCATCAGTTCCAAAAGCCATAATTACTGGAGCAACCATTGAAACTCCAAAGGCTGTGAATCCTGGAGCTCTGGCAGCTGCCATTTCCTTACCAAATAGATATTTTTGCGTCGCTGTAAAAGATGCGCCGCCATACTCTTCAGGCCAATTAATGCCAGCCCACCCTTTTTTGTAAAGTGCTTGCTGCCATTGAACGTGTTCATCTTTAGTCACATGTCCATTTGGGGCATGAGTGAGCCTTTCTTTCATATCTTCTGGATAATTATCTTTAATCCAATCTCTAACTTCTTTTTGAAAATCCAGTTCTTCTTGTGTAAATTGTAAATTCATAAATACCTCGCGATAATTATAGTTCAAATTATAACTAACAAAAAATAGATTAACTTTGGATAGGATTAGTTCTCAATTAGATAATTTTTCTGAAATAACTGGAAAAATTTGCTCATGGTTTGTGGCTGTTATGGTTATTGTCACCTGTATTGTTGTAATAATGAGATATGGATTAGACATGGGATCAGTAATGCTACAAGATGTAGTTTTATACCTTCATGGAGGACTGTTTCTGCTTGGAGCAGCTTTTGCACTTAAAAGAGGGGCACATGTAAGAGTTGATATCTTTTATCGAAATTTTAGCGACTCTAGAAAAGCTCTAGTTGATTTGATTGGAAACTTGATCTTTCTTCAGCCTGTTTGCTGGATTATTCTTTTTTATTCTTGGGGTTATGTTGAATTCTCATGGAGAATTATGGAGGTATCAGCTGAACCTGATGGTCTCCCATTTGTGTATATC
>ENA-OSEY01002033-OSEY01002033.1-marine-metagenome-genome-assembly--contig:-NODE-2033-length-13410-cov-2.567164_pt1 | contig 13410 bp, 16 predicted proteins | sample MGYA00248465_ERZ534230 | MGnify/ENA primary metagenome ERZ534230 (study PRJEB26409, sample SAMN06344110) | marine metagenome | isolation source: Sea water from surface | place: Atlantic Ocean:Southern... | reverse complement strand
TGTGAGCGCGCAGGCGCGGGCTAAAAGTGGACTGCGGAAGAACGTTAACACTATCAGCAGGCCGGAAACAAATCGGGCCGGGAATGTAATTTCATTTCAATTGTGTTTTTTCAGTTCAATTATTTCGGTATGCGAGACGAAATTTTGGTATACGAGTAGATTTTGGACCAAATTTTGAACGAAATTTTGATTTTAGGGTTTAAAGGGACGGAGGAAAATTATGGTTTCAAGTCGTTCTTTCCTTGTTTTTCGTCACGTTTTTCACTCGAACGTATTTCGAACGAAGCTTTCGATACATCGTTTTCACCGAGTTCACTCGAAGTCGATGCTTGGGCATGATTTTACAAAACTCTTTGTAGATTCGCTTAAACGGAGACGGTTTCAGTCCTACTGTCTTGTCCCATAAAATCAAAGGAACATTAAGTAGCTTCTTCATCACAGCTCTCTTGAACGCTGCGTTTTCTGCAATCGACACGAAGGTTCCTCCTTTCGACATGTCTTGCCTTCCCGCTTCCAAATCGTACACGTCGATCTCTCCGCACTTTCGTTCCAATCTCTCTAAAGTCTTTGTGCTGAGTCTCTCTGAGAGTCGATATCCCTCTCTCTTTACGAGTTGAGTCATTTTTACTCGTGCGTCCACGATTTTTGCTCTTTGAAGGGATTCCGTGGAGACTCTGTTGTGGTGTTGGTCGGTTTCGAGGTCGGTCGAGGGAGGAGTGTGTTGTGTTTTAGTGATGGTTTGAAGGATGGAGATGGATGTAATGTTCTTATGAAGAAGAGAAGGAGAAGATGAAAAAAAAGGAGATAAATACATAGTTAACGGTACTAAGACTTGGACAACTATGGCACAACACGCAGATTGGATTTTCTGTCTAGTAAGAACTGATTCATCGGGAATTAAACAGCAAGGTATTAGTTTTCTATTAATAGATATGAAAACTCCTGGAGTAGAGGTTAAGCCCATTATCACAATTGACGGCTCACATGAGGTGAACATGGTTTATTTAGATAATGTCGAAGTTCCTGCTGAAAATCTTATCGGTGAAGAAGGTGCTGGTTGGAGCATCGCAAAATTCTTACTAGCACACGAAAGGACAGGTATTGGTGGAATTCCTCATTTAAAGAGAGAGATTAGAAGACTCAGGCAAATCACAGAGGAATTACCTTTAAATGAAGGTTTTTTAAAAGATGATCAGTTATTTATGGATAAACTGAATAAAGTCGAAATCGACTTATTATCTGCTGAATATACTGAATTAAGGACTTTAGCTTCTATTTCTGCTGGGGGTCACCCAGGTCCTGAATCCTCTATTTTGAAAATTGGTGGAACAGATTTACAACAATCTTTGTCAGACCTCTATGTTGAAGCTCTTGGTTATTACGCTCATCCTTTTATGAGTGAAGATGACCTTAAGTCTAATGAGAAAAGAATAGGCCCTGATTTTGCAGCTAATGTAATGCCGCATTACCTAAACTATAGAAAAGTTTCAATTTATGGTGGAAGTAATGAAGTTCAAAGGAATGTTATTGCGAAAGCTGTATTAGGCCTCTAAAAAATTCGGTAACAGATTATGGATTTCCTAATCACTGATGAGCAAAAGCAGCTTCAAGATCTAATTCATCAGTTCATTCAAAAGGATTATCCTTTTGACGTAAGAGATAAATTAGTCAAATCTGAGGACGGTTTTAGTAAGGAATTCTGGAAAACCTTTTCTCAATTTGGTCTTCTTGCTATGCCTTTTTCTGAAGAAGATGGAGGCTTCAATGGTGGTCCAGTTGACATAATGATTATTCTTGAGGCGTTTGGAACAGGTTTAATCGTCGAGCCTTACATTCCAAATATAGTTCTTTCAGGAAATTTAGTTAGTAAACTAGGTAATAAAGAGCAAAAAGAAGCTATTCTTCCTAATTTGTTGAGCGGAGATATGCAGTTGGCTTTCGCTTTTTCAGAACCTCAAAGTAGATTTGATTTAAATGATGTAACTACTTTGGCAGAAAAAAAGGGTAGTGATTTCAAATTGAATGGTTTTAAGTCTGTAGTTATGAACGGACCCGCTGCTGACAAATTAATCATTTCTGCTAGAACTTCAGGATCACAGCTAGATGAAAATGGAATTAGCCTATTTATAGTTGATAGAGAAACCAAAGGAGTTTCTTTAAGAGACTATTCAAATATAGATGGATCAAAAGCATCTGAACTTACTTTAGAGGATGTAGTCTTAACTAAAGATGCTCTTCTTGGTGAGCAAGATAAAGCATTTTCAACAATAGAAGAAGTTGTAAATCTTGCAACTTTAGCTATATCTGCTGAAGCTATTGGTATCATGCAGAAAATGAATGAATTAACTTTAGAATACACAAAGACTAGGGAACAATTTGGTCAAGCTCTTAGTCAATTTCAGGCTTTACAACATAGAATGGTCGACACTTTTATGGTGCATGAACAAACAAAATCTTTATTGTTGATGGCTGCAGCAAAAATGAATGATAAAGCTGACGATGCGGTGAAAGCTATTTCCGCTCTTAAATATCAAGTAGGTAATGCAGCTAAGTTAATTGGAGAAGAATCCATTCAATTACATGGTGGAATGGGAGTTACTGAAGAAATGAGTATTGGTCATTACTTTAAGAGATTAACTACGATAAGAACTATTTTTGGAAACGCAGACTATCATTTGAAAAAATACTCTTCCTTATAAGAAAATGGTCCCAACCGATTCGGATAATAACCCTGATAAAAGATCTAGGGCGAAACCAGAAAACTACCTAGAGAATTGGATAGAAAGACAATCCTTAGTTGAATCTATGATTCCAGTCATTGGGAAATGGCACAGAAATAACGTAAGAATTCTCCTTTACGGAAACCCGTTGATGAATTTATCAGTTATTGAAATTATGCAACTTCATAGAAAGGTTCGTGAAGTTGAAGCAAATGAGCTGAGTGAATATGAAACTTCCTTAGTACTTGCTGCAATTGATAAACTCGATGTTGGTCCTTGTCAGATAGACATTGGCATCTTAGCAGCTGGCTTTATGTTTGATGATAAAGGATTAAATATTGATGAATTTGTCCTCAATCAAATAAAGGATGTAATAGGCGTTCATGATCCAATTTTAGAAAATCCACAAGATTTAGTTTTATTTGGTTTTGGTCGTATTGGCAGACTAATCACAAGATTGTTATTAGAAGATAGTGGAGCTGGAGAAACTTTAAAACTCAAAGCAGTAGTAACAAGACAAAAATCTAGTAATGATTTGCTAAAGAGAGCTGAACTAATAAGGAAAGATTCTGTGCACGGTCGCTTCAAAGGAACAATAAGGGTCGACGAAGAACAAAATGCCTTAATAATGAATGGTAATGTAGTTAAATTCATAAATGCCGATGATCCTAGCAATGTTGATTATTCTAAATATGGAATTAAAGACGCTTTGTTGATTGATAACACCGGAATTTTCTCTGATGAAAAGGGTCTCTCTGCGCATTTAAAAAATAAAGAAATCAAAAAAGTCTTACTTACTGCTCCTGTAAAAGGAGGATTAAAAAATATTGTTTATGGTGTAAATCATGATGATATTGAAGACTCAGATAAAATCATCGGAGCAGCATCTTGTACTACTAATGCAATTGTTCCTGTTTTAAGTGCAATTGATAATGAATTCAAAATTAACAATGGTCATGTTGAAACAGTTCATGCCTATACTAATGACCAGAATCTTATTGATAACTATCACAGTAAAAACAGAAGAGGAAGAGCTGCGGCGTTAAACATGGTCTTAACAGAAACAGGAGCTGCAAGCGCAGTTTCTCAAGTTTTACCTAATTTAGAAGGCAAAATATCTGCGAACGCAATCCGAGTTCCAACACCTAACGTTTCTTTAGCAATTTTAAAACTATATTTAGAAAAACCTTCAAAATTAGAAAAATTTAATGAATTTTTAAAACAAATAGCTTTTCATAGTTTGTTAAAAGATCAAATAGATTTTTCAATTTCAACTGAAAATGTTTCATCCGACTTTGTTGGAAGTAAATATGCGGGGGTAATAGATGGCCAATCCACAATAATAAATGGAAAAAATGCGGTAGTTTATGTCTGGTACGATAATGAATTCGGGTATTGTGCTCAATTATTGAAAGTTATTAAAAGAATGTCAGGAATACAATATAGAAAGTTACCTAATTTTTTATAAAATATGTTGAACATCCCCTCTACTAATGAAGTTTAAAGTTTCAAAAGGTTTAAATATTCCAATCGGTGGAAATGTAAATCCTGAAATAAAGAATTCTGTTTCTGTAAGAAATGTAGCTCTTCTTGGAGAGGATTATCATGGCTTAAAACCAACGATGCTGGTTAAAGAGGGTAATGTAGTAATAAAAGGACAGGATTTATTTGAAGATAAAAAAAATCCAGGAGTTAAGTTTACTTCACCAGTTTCAGGAAAAATTGCTGAGATAAATCGAGGAGATCGAAGATCATTCCTTTCAATGGTTATTGAGAAAAATTTAAATAGCACTTCAGAGGTTTCTTTTAAGTCTTTTCGAGATGCTTCCGAACTATCGAGAGATTCTGTTATTAAAAATTTAATTGAATCTGGAACGTGGACTTCTTTCAAAACAAGACCTTTTTCTAAAATTCCTAAAATTGATACCATCCCTGAAGAAATATTCATTTCATTGATTGGTTCTGACCCATTGAGCCTGAATCCTGAAATTTACTTAAATGATAAGTCTGAAGATTTTAATTTTGGATTAGAAGTGATTTCATATATTCCTAAAAATTGTGTACATATTTCAACTTCTAGTAATAGTAACTTTTCAAAAATTTCGTCTGATAAAATTCAATTTCATGAGTTTGAAGGAATTCACCCGGTTGGATTGGTTGGAACTCAAATTCATAGAATTTCACCAGTAAGTTTGAACCGAACTGTATGGACAATTAATTACCAAGACGTAGTGATGATAGGTAAACTTTTTAAAACAGGAACTCTAGATACAACAAGAACAATAGCCTTTTGTGGCCCTCAAGTTGAAGCTCCATGCTTAATAGAAACTGAAATTGGTGCATCGATATCGGAAGTTTCAGCTGGAAAGACTTTAGAAGGAAATAATAGATTTGTTTCAGGATCGGTTTTGTGTGGAAGAGAAGCTAATAGCTACACAAATTATTTAGGACGTTACAACTCTCAAATTTCAGTTTTAAGAGAAGTTGAAAAGGAAGATAGAGAATTTTTAAATTTTTTAAGACCAGGATTAGAGAAACATTCTGTTTTGCCACTTTTTTTAACTAAATTAAAAGAAAGATTTTTGAAACTTAATTATACAACTGCAATGAATGGAGCTGACAGGGCCATTGTGCCGATAGGAGTTTTTGAAGATATATTTCCCTTTAACATGATGATTACTCAACTTCTTAAAAGCATCGTTATAGGAGATACAGAGTTAGCTCAAAAACTTGGTATTTTAGAGTTGGATGAAGAGGATCTATCTCTTTGTACTTATGCTTGTCCTAGTAAATATGATTATGGATCGCTTTTAAGAGAGATGTTAACCAAAATAGAAGAGGAAGGTTAAATAATGTCAGATCCTTTGAGAAATCTTTTTGATAGATTGAAGCCATCTTTTCAAGGTTCAGGGAAACTTGCGAAGTATTTCCCTCTCTTTGATGTATTTGAGAATCTTTTTTATTCTTCAGATAGAAAAACTTCTGGATTGACTCACATTAGAGACGGTAGTGATATTCAACGAATTATGGTCGTGGTTTGGTTGGCAACTTTTCCTGCTGCTTTTTTTGGAATGTACAATGTTGGATTTCAGGCTCTATCAGCATTGGAGGAAATTAATCTAAAAGGTGGAGTTTTTGAAACAGATTGGCACTGGCCAATAATTCAACTTGTTTCTGGTTTAAATCCTAATAATCTGCTTGATTGCATAAGTTACGGAGCGGTTTACTTCATACCAATTTACTTAGTCACTTTCATTGTTGGAATTGGTTGGGAAATGATTTTTGCTGTCATTAGAAAACATGAAATAAGCGAAGGCGCCTTTGTTACAACCATTCTTTTTGCATTATCTTGCCCACCTGACGCACCTTTATGGCAGGTTGCATTAGGAATTAGCGTTGGGTTAGTAATAGGCAAAGAAATATTTGGCGGCACTGGAAAAAATTTTTTAAACCCGGCCCTAACTGGAAGAGCTTTTTTATATTTTGCATATCCAGCATCGTGGTCAGGTGATATGGCTTGGGTGGCAGTCGATGGTTATACATCAGCAACAATGTTAGGAATGTCTGCTCAAGAATCATACATGAATATGCCTTATACCTGGAATGATGCTTTTTTAGGTTTTATTCCAGGATCAATTGGAGAAACTTCAGTTGTAGCAATACTAATCGGATTGGCTATTTTGTTGTATACAAAAATAGCTTCATGGAGAATTGTTGCAGGTGTTGTATTAGGAACAATGTTTACGGCTACGTTATTTAACATGGCTGGTAGTGATACCAATCCGATGTTTGCTATCCCTTTTTGGTGGCATATGGTTATGGGTGGCTATATGTTTGGTTTGGTCTTTATGGCTACTGAACCAGTTTCAGGCTCACATACCAATCAAGGAAGATGGGTTTATGGGTTTGTAATAGGTTTCATGGTGATCATGATTAGAGTCCTCAATCCTGCTTACCCTGAGGGAATGATGTTAGCTATTTTATTCGGAAATTTACTTTCTCCTCTGATTGATCACTATTTTGTTTCAAGAAATATTAAACAAAGAGTGAGAGTACTCAATGCAGAATAAAGATAGCATTAAAAATATTTTACTTATTGGAATTGGACTTTGTCTGGTTTGTGCTGCTGTAATTTCAATTATAGCCGTAGGCTTGAAGGAATTACAAAAAAGTAATGCCATATTAGATCAGCAAAAAAAAATTGTTGCAGCAGCTGATCTAAAACCTTTTTATGGCACTACAGAAGCGGCTTTTGATTCTATAGAAGAAATAATTATTGATATAGAAGAAGGACTTATTACTGATATTTCATCGGAAAAATACGATCTTTCAAAAGAACTTAAAGATCCTTCCCGACACATAGTTTTAAGTTCTTTGGAGGATATTGCTACTATTAAAAAAAGAGAAAATTTTTCTAAAGTATTTCTCGAATACCGTGAAGACCAGTTAAATACTGTGATTTTGCCAGTCAGAGGATACGGATTATGGGGAATTTTATATGGGTATTTAGCAATTTCCAGTGATTTGAATACGATAGTTGGCCTAGAATTCTACCAACATAAAGAAACTCCAGGTCTTGGTGCTGAAGTTGATAACCCAAAATGGAAGGCTCTTTGGAGAGGAAAAAAGATTTATGACGAAAATGGAGAAATTCTTATTAAAGTTATGAAGGGAAAAGTGGATAATACTAATGAAATGTCCACTTATCAGGTAGATGGTTTATCAGGAGCAACACTAACCAGTAATGGAGTATCCAACTTACTGGCTTATTGGTTGGGAGACAGTGGTTTTAAAAAGTTTTTAAATAATTTAAAGCAGGAAAACTTAAATGGCTAAAACTTCGGAAGTATTATTATCTCCAATATTCAAAGACAACCCAATTGCTTTACAAGTTCTTGGTATTTGTTCAGCGTTGGCAGTAACTAGCAAACTTTATCCAACTTTAATCATGTGTGTTGCCTTAACAGCAACCATTACACTGTCCAATTTTTTTATTTCTTTAATTAGAAATATAGTTCCGAGCAATATAAGAATTATTGTTCAAATGACAATTATTTCTTCTTTAGTAATTATCGTAGATCAGCTTTTGAAGGCTTACGATTATGAGACGAGCAAAACTCTTTCGGTATTTGTTGGTTTAATAATTACTAATTGTATTGTCATGGGCCGCGCCGAAGCATTTGCGATGCAAAACGGGCCTTGGATGTCCACGCTTGATGGTTTTGGCAATGCGCTGGGATATAGTGTGATTTTAATAGGGGTGGCGCTCGTTAGGGAACCTTTGGGAGCTGGAACATTATTTGGTGTCGAGATTATTCCCACTGTAGCGAATGGCGGTTGGTACGAACCAAATGGAATGTTCCTCTTGGCACCCAGTGCTTTCTTCATTATAGGGTTCTTCATTTGGGCGATCCGAGCCTGGAAGACAGATCAAGTCGAGGAGGAAGAGTTCGAAATTGCGCCAAATATCCAGTACAAAGAGGCGGCGTAGTTATGGACCACTATCTAGGACTCTTTATTAGGGCTGTATTTATCGAAAATATGGCACTCGCCTTCTTCCTGGGGATGTGTACTTTTATCGCAGTCTCAAAAAAGATATCTACCGCCCTAGGGCTTGGAATCGCCGTGATTGTCGTTTTAGCGATCACGGTTCCACTCAATAATCTGATCTATAACTTTTTGTTAAAGGAAGGTGCTCTCGCGTGGGCTGGCTTTCCTGATGTGGATTTGAGCTTTCTTGGTGTTTTGGCTTATATCGGCGTCATAGCCGCTATGGTTCAGATCCTAGAGATGGTTTTGGATAAGTATGTTCCAGTGCTATATAACGCTTTGGGAGTCTTTCTTCCGCTCATAACTGTGAACTGCGCGATACTTGGTGCCTCTCTGATGATGATAGACCAAGGCCAAACTTTTACAGAATCAGTTGTCTTTGGCCTGGGGGCGGGTGTGGGCTGGGCGTTGGCAATTGTTGCCCTAGCAGGCGTTAGAGAAAAATTAAAATATAGCGATGTCCCAGAAGGGTTGAGGGGGCTTGGGATAACCTTCGTCTCGGTTGGTCTGATAAGCTTGTGCTTCTTATCCTTTGGTGGGATTGACGTTTAAGATTTTTATGAAAGTTGATGGAGTGAATGACTTTGGATCCTAATGTAACTCTCGGCGTTGTGATGTTTACTTCCCTGGTGCTATTACTGGTTATGGTGATTTTGTTCGCACGTTCCCGTCTAGTCAGCACCGGTGATGTAACGATATTAATCAATGATGATGAATCTAAAGCCATTCAGGTCCCAGCAGGAGGAAAATTACTACAAACCTTAGCATCCAAGGGCGTGTTCCTGGCAAGTGCCTGTGGTGGTGGGGGGACTTGTGCTCAGTGTAGATGCCAAGTTCGCGAAGGAGGAGGCAGCATACTTGCGACCGAAGAAGGGCATTTTAGTCGGGGAGAGATAGGAGATGACTGGCGGTTATCGTGTCAGGTGGCAGTAAAACAAGATTTAAAAATACAGGTTCCTGAGGACGCATTGGGGGTCCAGCGATGGGAATGCGAGGTGATTTCAAACGATAACGTCGCCTCAATGATCAAAGAGCTTAACCTGAAACTGCCTGAAGGAGCGGATGTTGACTTCAGGGCGGGAGGATATGTTCAGTTAGAGATCCCACCTTACGATATGAGTTGGTCCTCGATCGATGTCCAAGATGAGTATCGAGAGGACTGGGATAAGTTTAATTTTTGGGATCTAAAATCTAAGGTTGATGAGACAACGATACGCGCTTATTCGATGGCGAACTATCCCGAGGAAAAGGGAATCTTAAAGTTTAATATTCGGGTGTCACCCCCTCCCCCAAGAATGGATCATTTGCCGCCGGGCGCGATGACCTCCTATGTGGCTAATTTGAAGCCTGGGGATAAGATGACGGTTTTTGGTCCCTACGGAGATTTTTTTGTAAAAGATACGCCTGCAGAGAAGATCTGGATTGGCGGTGGCGCTGGGATGGCCCCATTACGTTCACACATATTTGATGAGCTTCTGCGGAAGGGCTCTACTGGGAAGATGAGTTATTGGTACGGAGCGAGATCATTAAGGGAAATGTTCTATACCGAAGAGCTCGATGAACTAGCAGAAAAGTACCCCAATTTTAGTTGGCATGTGGCGTTATCGGAGCCTCTGGAAGAGGACAACTGGGAAGGCCTGACAGGTTTCATTCATAACGTTGTCTACGAAAACTATTTGAAGGATCATCCCAGTCCTGAGGACTGCGAATACTATATGTGTGGCCCGCCAATAATGGCTTCTTCAGTGCAAACAATGCTCGAAGATTTGGGGGTGGAGCCCGAAAATATCGCGTTCGACGATTTCGGCGCCTAGATTTCCCCTGATATTTTGTGATTTAGAAGAGCTGGAATACTCTAGGATCTTCAATGACAAGTAACTTACTCCTGCTCGTGACGGCGGCGATCTGGGGGTTTGGATTTGTGGCCCAGGTCCTGGGGATGAACTACATGGAACCGTTTGCCTTTGTTGGTGTTAGGTTTCTTCTAGGAGCGCTGAGTTTGGTCCCGGTCTTGTGGTTCTTTTGGCATAGGGGTCTTATTCCAGATTTCTCAACAAAGCAGTTGATGTCGGCTTCACTAATTGTGGGTTCCGTTTTGTTCCTGGCCGGTGGATTTCAGCAGGTAGGGATTGTTTACTCCAATGCAAGCAATGCCGCATTTATCACTGGTCTGTATATGGTCCTCGTGCCTGTTTTTGGGGTATTTTTGGGGCGCAAAACATCCGCCAACGCCTGGGTCGGCAGTGGCCTGGCGTGTGTCGGTCTTTACTTTTTAAGTGTTGGTGAATCGTTAAACATCGGGTTCGGAGATTCGTTGTTACTGGTTGGGGCGGTTTGTTGGGCCGCACATATTTTGGTGATAGACCATTTTACAAAAAAGGTGCCTCCACTTTTGATAGCGCTGGGCCAATTTATTGTATGTGGCGTAATGGGATTAATAGTCTCATCAATTTTTGAGAGCACTAGTTGGGAGGACACGATTGAGGCGAAATATATACTTATTTATGCCGGTCTTATCACGGTGGGAGTCGCGTACACCCTGCAAGTGGTTGCTCAGGAAAAGGCCCACCCCACCCATGCCGCGATAATACTAAGCTTAGAGGCAGTCTTTGGCGCTGCAGGCGGTTATGCGTTTTTAAACGAAGTCCTCACCTCGAGAGAGTTTTTTGGATGTTGCTTGATGCTGCTCGGCATGCTCTGTTCTCAGGTGTCATTAAAGGATTTGCGACAGTCTTTTTCCTCACGGCATTCTTGAGTCATGGTAAAAAATTTAGCTCTCGTTAAGGAAAATACAGGTTTGGCAGTGTTTCTCGACGTTTAACAAGTCATCCTGATCTTGGTAGACAGGCGCCTCGCTCCTTGGAAGGCGGTCATCATCAGGTGATTCTTTTCCCTCACTTGTTTCGGGTTTCATCACTGAATCTTTCCATCGGGAGCCATCTTCCCAAAGTAAACCAGAGTCTACTATTGTTCCTGGGTCATGTATTGTCTCGATCGCCTCCAAGGCTTTGTCGATGATTGATAGTTGTTCTTGTTTGTCGCCTGCTCTGCCCGCTGTCTGACCGAGCGGATAGTCGATAAAAACTGCTCTTGGAGCTTTAACACTCTCCGTGATGGACCAGGCGCTCGTTAAGGATACGGTCGCGATTCCATGCGCCTCAAGGTCTCTTGCGATCAGCCCAACGGACTGATGGCAAACTGGTCAAACAGGTACGAGGATCGCTAGATCAACCTCTTGTTTGACAAAATAGTTTCGGATACTCGGTGCAAGAATTTCTCGAACTTTACGGTGGGAGTAAATTCCTCCCATGAAGGTAACGGCATGCTCCGCCAGGGATTTTATCTTACCCCTGGCTACACATTCTCTGAGCGATGGTAACGGGAAGACACAACTTGGGTCTTCTCTCGAAGACGTTAAATCATATGCGAAATGGGTGGTTCTGATGTCGGCGATATCAGCATTTTTTTCGATTAAGCGATAGCTGATATCGTCCTTAAAATGAAAAGCTATTTGCCCTTTCCTATAGATGCCACCGGAGCAAATCAGTCCGACCTTAGATTCTTTAAGTGGTTTTTTTAGAAAGCTGAGCTCTGGGCAAGCAGGGTTTTTGACCCATTCGTATTGAGGATAACCCAGCTCCGCATACAACTTCGATGTTCTATCAATATAATCTACAGGAGGAGAGTGCTGAGGCATAAATTACCTGTGTATGATTCGAGCAGAGAATGCCACTATGAATGTGTTGCTGAGGAGAATCAAATGGTAGCAAACGCAAAAGAAGTTGGGGAACGGAGGTATAGAGAGTCCTATGGGCGGTACTTAGAGGATTTTAAGGAGGGAGATATCTACGAACATCGACCAGGGAGAACGATCACAGAGACGGATAACACCTGGTTTACATTATTAACGATGAACCAACACCCACTGCACTTTGACCGAGAGTATGGCGAGAAGACAGAGTTTGGGCGAGTGCTGGTAAATTCATGCCTCACCATATCATTGGTTACTGGTATGAGTGTCTCTGATGTTTCCCAAAAAACGATCGCCAATCTGGGTTGGGATAAGGTGCGATTAACGGGCCCAGTTTTTGTGGGAGATACGATCTATGCAGAGTCGACGGTATTATCAATAAGAGAGTCTAAATCTCGCCCAAATCAGGGCATAGTGACTGTAGAAACTCGTGGCCTCAAGCAGGGCGGAGATCAGGTGATTGTTTTTGAGAGATCCATGCTCATCCCGAAAACGGGTCATGCTATCGATGATGAATTGGACTACTAGCTAGATCATGCAGCGTAACTGATATCCTTGGCGTCTGACAAAAAGCTTTTGATAAATTGTTCCGCTACGACATCGCAGGTCCCACAACACAGGCCGATAGGAAGCGTCTTTTGAAGATCAGCTACTGACTCAGCGCCAAGCTCGACTTGCTCTTTTATTTGACTTTCTGTGACACCACCGCACAAACAAACGTACATAGACACCCTCCGTTCCTTATCGTAACTGCAAATCATTCTCGATTGCAATTACTTTTCAATTGCCTGTTGATAATGAATCACCAATGCGAATAATTATCGTTATAAATCAATAACTTAGGATAAAATTTCCTTGATCTCGGTAGTCTTTTAGTTCAGGATGCGTTCGAATTAGGAGAAAAGCTATGAATACGTTAGCCCCAGAAATAATCGTCTCTCTCAATAAGGTCCTGAAAAACGAGCTTACAGCGATCAACCAGTATTTTTTGCATTCGAAAATGTTGACCGACTGGGGTTTGGAAAAGCTCGGTAAGTATGAGATGGATGAATCGATCGACGAAATGAAGCATGCAGAGGAGTTGATTGCCAGAATCCTATTCTTGAAAGGGCTGCCCAACCTGCAGGATCTAGGGCACCTTAAGATTGGGGAAAACATAGTTGAGCTTTTAGAGGGGGATCTAAGCCTAGAAATGGATGCTCTTGTTGATTTGAGAGAGGGCATCACTCTTTGCGACGAACACAAAGACTTTGTGACGAAAAACTTGCTAGAAGGAATTCTTCGATCAGAGGAGGAGCACGTGGATTGGTTAGAAACCCAGCTAGGTTTGATTGAAAGAACTGGGGAGCAAAATTACGTTCAATCCCAAATGGCAGCCTAGTAGTTCAG
>ENA-OSEY01002032-OSEY01002032.1-marine-metagenome-genome-assembly--contig:-NODE-2032-length-13410-cov-7.467337_pt1 | contig 13410 bp, 13 predicted proteins | sample MGYA00248465_ERZ534230 | MGnify/ENA primary metagenome ERZ534230 (study PRJEB26409, sample SAMN06344110) | marine metagenome | isolation source: Sea water from surface | place: Atlantic Ocean:Southern... | reverse complement strand
TAAATTGGATAAAAAAAATGTAAAGGTTGAATTTATAAATGACATAAACCTTATAGAGAAAAAACAATGGGATCTTTGTGCTTGTCCTGAGGCTTTTAAAGGTGAGAAAATAATAGACCCTTTTACTACATATAACTTTATATCAGCATTGGAAAATAGCGGATCAGTTGGAAAAGGTACAGGATGGCATAGCTGCCACCTAGTGGTAAAAATTGAAAAAGAAATAATAGCAGTTATGCCACTGTATCTAAAAGGACATTCTCAAGGAGAGTATATTTTTGACCATAATTGGGCTCAAGCATATAATAATTTTGGAGGCAATTATTATCCCAAAATACAATCTGCAGTACCATTTACTCCGGCAACGGGAAGAAGGTTTCTAACAAAAAAAGGATTTGAAAAACAGGGGAGAGATGCTCTTGAAAGAGGAATCATTAATTTAGCTCTTAATAATAAATTATCATCTGCCCACATTACATTTTGTACTTCTTTTGAAGCAAAGAAAGTCTCAGACAATAATTTTTTGAAGAGAAAGACTCTTCAATACCATTGGGAAAATAAAGGATTTAGTAATTTTGAAGACTTTTTAAATTCCTTATCTAGTAGAAAACGTAAAACAATAAAAAAAGAGAGAAAAATAGCTACAAGTTTATTTAAAGATAATGATGGCATTTTTAGTTTCACAGGATCTCAACTTAGAGATAAACATTGGGATAGCTTTTGGAAATTTTATCAAGATACAGGTAATAGGAAGTGGGGTATACCTTATTTAACGAGAGATTTTTTTCAGATAATAAATGAATGTATGCCTGAAAACATATTATTATTTTTAGCCATAGAAAATAATACACCAATTGCTGGTGCACTCAATTTTATTGGTGCAGATACATTATATGGAAGATATTGGGGATGTTCAAAGTATCATTCATGTTTACATTATGAACTTTGTTACTATCAAGCCATAGATTATGCGCTTAAAAACCGCATCAAAAAGGTTGAGGCGGGAGCCCAAGGAGAACACAAAATAAGTAGGGGTTACTTGCCAAGTTTCGTATATTCTTTACATTGGTTTTCCAATAAATCTTTTGCGAGTGCGATTTCAGAATATTTGGATAAAGAAGAAAAAGTTATTAATCAAGAATATGATATTTTAATGAAAACAAGTCCTTATAAACAACTTTAGGAGAAAAATTTTGGCACAAAAACTTAGTATCGAAGAAAAAAAGAAATTAATTAATGAAAATGCGAAAAGTGGTTGGAAATATATAGAAGAAAACGACTGCATTTGTAAAAAATTTGAATTTAAAAATTTTGTGGAAGCATTTTCATGGATGACAAAGGTTGCCCTATTTGCAGAAAAGATAAATCATCATCCAGAATGGTTCAATGTTTATAAAACAGTAGAAGTGACTTTAAAAACACACGATTTAAATTCCCTAAGTGACTTAGACAAAATATTATCTCAAAAAATGGATTATTTTGTGAATAATTAAAATATTATTTATCTAGTTGAGTTAAAATATTTTCTCCAGATGTAAGATCACAAACGCCTCGTTCTTCCTCAACAAGTATTTTTTTTATGATTAGATTATTTAATACTATACAAAATCTTTTTGAGCGATTAATTAAACCAATATCTGGTGCATTATATGATAATTTTAATTTATTTACTAAAGAACTATCTGTATCTGTAATAAACTTTAAGCCTGATTTTGCTCCACCTGTTTGTTCTGCCCACACTTTTGTGACATGTATATCATTTACAACTAAACAATAAATTTCATCAATACCATGCATTTTAAAATTGCTCATTTGTTCAATAATACTTGGTATATGGAAGTTAGAGCAAGTCGGTGTAAAGGCTCCGGGCATTCCAATTACAATAACTTTTTTTTTAGAAAATAAAGATGTGGTAATAGTTTTTTTCATTATTCCATCATTATATAAATAAATACTATTTTCTGGAAAAATGCTGCCAACTTTTATATTCATTTTATGTATTCCATTGGTTGATATTTTTTTAGATTTATATAATAACGTTTTTATAGTTTCTTGAGATAAATAATATATGCCTGATATAATTGCAATTGGTGGTGGTCAAGCGAGTTTTTCTTTTATAAGTAAATTAAGGTCTTTGGGCTATCAAAAACCAATAAGCCTCATTTGTGGTGAAAACCACATTCCATACCAAAGACCACCTCTTTCAAAAAAATTTTTAATTGGTGAACTCGAAAAGGATCGATTATTTTTTAAACCACAAGGCTTTTATGATGAACAAAATATAGAGGTAATAAAAGGACAAATTGTTAAAAAAATTGATCGTAGGCAAAGTAAAATAATTTTGGATAATGAGAAAGTTTTAAATTACAAGACACTTTTTCTAGGATTAGGTTCTAGATCCCGGTTGCTTCCAAAAAATTTATCCAATGGCATACCAAAATTATACTATATAAGGGAAATAGGTGATATTAGTTTAATAACTAAAGAGTTTAGATATAAAAGAAAATTGATTATTTTGGGTGGTGGGTTTATTGGTCTTGAAGTAGCTTCAGTCGCAAGAAATTTCGGTGTAGATGTTACTATATTGGAATCACAAGAAAGAATCTTGAAACGAACTTCTGCTAAAATAGTAGCCAATCATATAAAAAAAATACACCTCTTAAATGGTGTTTTTATTAAAGAAAATACCAATATAAAAAAATTTCTAAAAACTAAAAATAATTCTATTCGTATTTTGACTAATAAAAATGAAGAATTATTAGCTGATTTTATGATAGTAGGGATAGGAGCGCAACCTAATACAGAAATTGCAGATAACGCAGGTTTGTTAATTGATAATGGAATTGTTGTTGATGAAAATTGTAGGACAAGTGATCCAAATATTTTTGCTGCTGGTGATTGTGTAAGTTTTCCTTTTAACAAAGATTTAATAAGATTAGAGAATGTAGGAAATGCAATTGAGCAGTCAGAAGCTGCTTCTGAAAATGTACTTGGAAAAGATATCAAGTATCAACCAGTTCCATGGTTTTGGTCCGATCAATTTGATATAAAATTACAAATTGCAGGTTTAAATAAGGGATTTACAAAAGTTTTTCACAGGCAAAGTGATCAGAAAAACTCATTTTGGTATTATAAGGATGATCAATTGATATCTGTTGAAGCTATTAACGATCCCAAGAGTTATATGGTTGGAAAAAAACTTTTAGAAATGAAAAAAACTCCTAGTTCTAAAGATATTGTTTCAAATAAAATTAATTTAAAAGATATGTTAAGAGAAATAAAATGAGAGTTGTTGGAGGTAAATGGAAGAGTAGAAAAATAAATCAGCTTTTAAAAAATGATCACTATTCTATTATTCGACCTACTACTGACAGAATTAGGGAAAACATTTTTAATATAATTCAAAATTTGGATGTTAAACATCAAATAGAAGGAGCTAATGTACTCGACATATTTTGTGGAACTGGCGCTATGGGCATTGAGGCATTATCTAGGGGTGCATCTTTTTGTCAATTTATTGATAATTCACCAATTTCTAGTCAAATAACTTTAAATAATATAAAGAATTTGCGTTGTGAAAATGAAACGAATTTTTTACTTACAAATGTGTTAGAAATTGGAGATTATGGATTAAAAAAAAGTGATGTTGTTTTTATGGATCCCCCCTATAAAAAAAGAATTTCTGAAGTAGTAATTCAAAGACTATTACAAAATGGTTGGATAGATAAAGATTCACTGATAATCTTGGAAAAAAGCAAAAAAGAAGTTTTTAATTTAGATGCACATTTAATAGATAACAGAATTTATGGGAATACAGAAATTCTATTTTTAAAGCTTAAATTATTTTGATAGAATTCTGACTTCTTCTGAATGAATATAATTTTTTAAAAATATATGAGGATATCATTTGCAAAATAAATATACGGACTTTGGTTTTTCTCGTGTCAAATCTAAAGACAAATCTAATTTAGTAAAAAAAATATTTGAAAATGTTTCAGGTAGATATGATTTAATGAACGATTTTATGAGTCTGGGAATTCATAGAGTATGGAAAAAGTCAATGTTAGACTGGTTAGCACCTAGAAGAGGGCAAAGTTTAATTGATGTTGCTGGTGGTACTGGAGATATAGCATTTAATTTTATCAAAAGAGCTAAAACTGGAGCTAATGCAACTATTTTGGATCTAACAGAATCTATGATGATTGAGGGCAAAAAAAAAACCATAGATCTCCCAGAAGAGTCACAAATAAATTGGGTTTGTGGAGATGCCATGAGGATGCCATTTAGTGACAGCACATTTGATGTTTATACAATTTCTTTTGGAATAAGAAATGTAACTAATATTTCTAAAACATTATCTGAAGCATATAGAGTTTTAAAACCTGGTGGTAGACTAATGATACTGGAATTTTCATCAGTAAATAATGATTTAATTTCCTGGATTTATGATAAATACTCTTTTAACATTATACCAAAATTAGGAGAGTTCGTATCAAACGACAGAGAAAGTTACCAATATTTAGTTGAAAGTATAAGAAAATTTCCAAATCAAGAAAAATTTTCTGAAATGATTATAAATGAGGGTTTTAGAAAAGTTAAATACAGAGATCTTACCTTTGGAATTGCAGCATTACATTCTGCCTGGAAATTTTAGATGAGAGGTCCTCATAATATTTGGAGGCTCATCCAAACAGGAGCAACTTTTGAGAGATCGGGAGCTATGACTGTTGCTATGGATGCTATGGATGCTCCAAAATCAATTAGAATTCCGGTACGTTTTCTTATCTGGCCATTAAAATTTATTGGTTTAAAAGGAGAAAAAAAATTTTCACCTATGTTGAGAGCATTAATTGCGTTAGGTCCAGCTTATATTAAATTTGGTCAATTGTTGTCTACACGACCTGATGTAGTAGGAGAAGGGTTAGCCACAGAACTTAGGATTTTGCAAGATGCCCTTCCTGCATTCAATCAAAAAGATTCTATTAAAGCAATTGAAAAAGATTTAAATATTAATATCGATGAAATTTTTCATAATTTTGAAAAACCTGTGGCCGCAGCTTCTTTAGCACAAGTCCATAAAGCAACTCTTAAATCAAATAAAAAAGAAGTGGCAGTAAAAGTTTTAAGACCAGGAATTGAGAAAGCTTTTCTGAGAGATATCGATGCTTTTTATTTTATTGCAAGGTTTATTGAATTATTATCCCCATCTTCTAGAAGGTTAAAACCCCTTGAGGTAATTAAATATTTTGAGGGAATTGTAAGAGCGGAAATAGATTTAAGGTTAGAAAGTGCTGCAGCCGCAGAATTTTACTCTAATACAAGTAATGATAAAAAATTTAGAGTACCCAAAGTCGTTTGGGAATTATCCAGTAAACGCGTAATGACAACAGAATGGGTTGAAGGAATACCAGTTGGCAATATTGATTTACTTAGGTCTCATAATATAAATCTAAAAAAATTGTCAGAATTAATTATTCAATCTTTTTTAAATAATGCACTTCGTGACGGATTTTTTCATGCTGACATGCATCAAGGTAATTTAAGATGTGGCGTTGATGGTGAATTAATAGTTCTGGATTTTGGAATTATGGGTCGAATTGATTTATACACTAGAAGAGTTTATGCACAAATATTAAATGGATTTATTAATAAAAAATATAGAAAAGTAGCAGAAGTTCATTTTGAAGCTGGCTATATAAGTTACGATCAGGATATAGATAAATTTGCTCAAGCTTTACGTTCTGTTGGAGAACCTATATTTGGTATGGAAGCAAGTAAAATTTCTATTGCCAAACTTTTAGGACACCTTTTTGAAGTTACAGAACGTTTTGGTATGCAGGTGAGGACTGAACTACTTTTGTTACAAAGAACAATGGTTGTTGTAGAAGGTGTGGGTAGGAGTTTAGATCCAAATTTAAATATGTGGGAAGTTGCAAGGCCTGTAGTTGAAAGTTACATCAAAGAAAATTTGGGTCCAAAAGCAATTGTTAGAGATATTTCAGAAAGTGCAAAAGCTATAATAAAATTTGGCCCACATGCCCCATATCTTATTGAAAAATCACTTCGAAATGCTCTTGATTTCAAACCAACAAAACCACCTAAAAGAAGATTACCTGCATTAATAGGAGGGATATTGTTGGGACTATTTTTGGGTATTATAAGTGTATTAGTTTTGTTTTTATGGTTTAATTAGATTATATCATACTGATGGTCCCGTGGCTCAACTGGATAGAGCAGCCCCCTCCTAAGGGGCAGGTTATAGGTTCGAATCCTATCGGGACCGCCAAATATAAACCCTATTTATTGTAAAGTTTTTTTAAATTTATTTGAAAGTTAATATTATTATAAAAAAAAAAATAATTTCAGGAGTTGATGAAGCAGGCAGGGGATCATGGGCTGGTCCAGTAGTATCTGCAGCTGTAATTTTAAAAAATTACCCAAATGCTAAAGAATTGAAAGATTCAAAAATTCTTAATAAAAAAGACAGAAATGATATTTTCGATAAATTAAAAAATAATTCAATTATAGGAGTAGGTTTTTCCTCTGTTAAAGAAATAGAGAAATTTAATATTTTACAGGCCACATTTCTTTCTATGAAGAGGGCAATAAATTCCCTAACTTTAACTCCTGATTTGTTACTTATTGATGGAAATAGGGTTCCACCAAAACTTACAATAGAAGCTTATCCAATAATTAAAGGGGACAAGTTTATCTCAGAGATATCCGCAGCTTCGATTGTGGCCAAGGTAATAAGAGATACTCATATGAAAATATTAGATAAAAAATATCCTGGTTATGGTTTCACAAATAATGCAGGATATGGTGTTAAACTACATTTAGATGCACTTAAAACTCTTGGGGTCACTCCCATACATAGACAAACATTTAAACCAATACACAATATATTGTATGAAGAAAATTAAATAACTTATTGATTTCAAAAACTATTTGACAGACGAATCATTTTGAATCATTTTGTTCAAATAATTATTCAATGAGATCATAATGAGTTTAATCATAAAAAAAAATAAAACATCACTTCCTCTCAATTCAATCTTAGAGGGTGATACAATTGAGAATATGAAAGAATTACCTAGCAACTCGATTGATCTTATATTTGCTGATCCTCCCTACAATCTTCAACTCAATGGAAATTTGCATAGACCAGACAATTCAATGGTTCAAGCTGTTAAAGAGGATTGGGATAAATTCATTAATTTTAAAGACTATGACAATTTTTGTGAAAAATGGCTAATAGAGGCTAAAAGATTACTTAAACCAAACGGTGCATTATGGGTAATTGGAACTTATCATAATATCTACAGATTAGGATCAATTCTTCAAAATTTAGGGTTTTGGATTTTAAACGATGTAATTTGGAGAAAATCAAATCCTATGCCAAATTTTCATGGAAAAAGACTAACTAATGCCCACGAAACTCTAATTTGGGCCTCACGATCTGATTCATCAAAATACGTTTTTAATTATGATGCTCTTAAAGAATTAAATGAAGGTCTACAAATGCGATCTGATTGGCTTATGCCTATTTGTGGTGGGAAAGAAAGAATTAAAAATAAAAAAGGAAAGAAAGCTCATCCTACTCAAAAACCTGAAGCTTTATTACACAGAATTTTGATTGGTACTTCCAATAAAAATGATATAATTTTAGATCCTTTTTTTGGTACTGGTACAACTGGTGCTGTTGCAAAAAAGTTGGGTAGACATTTCATTGGAATAGAAAAAGACAAATCATATATCGAAGTAGCTAGCAAAAGAATAAGTAAAACCATTGAACATGATAATTCATGTTTGGAAGTTACTAAAAGTAAAAGAAGTTTACCAAGAATTCCATTCGGTTCTTTGATAGAAAGAGGTATTTTAAATCCTGGCCAAGATCTACAATCGTTTAACGGCAGACATATAGCAAAAATAAGAGCTGATGGTACTTTAATTTCTCATGATACTAAAGGTTCAATACATCAAGTTGGTGCAAAATTAGAAGGTTTACCATCTTGTAATGGATGGGCTTATTGGCATTTTAAAATTGATGGATCTAGTGCACCAATTGACGTTTTACGTCAAAAACTTATATCAGAAATTAGTAATATTAATCATTAAAACTTGCTATTCCCATTTCCACTCCCTTTTTCATTACTGTGGGAAGAGAATTAAGAGTGTAATTGTTTAAAGGCTCCAAATAAACATTTTGTGGGAAATTTTTAACTTTAGATATCATTATTTTAAGCTCTAGTTCAAAATGTGTAAATGAATGAAAAAGTCTATTGTCTAAAACTTTCCAATCCCCTTCATATGGTGGTTTTGGTATTGGAAATTTATTTACTTTCCATTCACTAGTAGGAGGACATATAGTGCCTCCAAGTAATCCAGTATTAGGTCTTTTAATTAAAATAATTTTTTTACAATCTGTTATACCAATATAAAGATACCCTTTTTTAGCAACCTTTTTAACTTTCTTAGTTTTGAATGGTATAGATTTATAAGTATTATTTTTATGAGCTAAGCAATATTTTAATACAGGACAAGAATTACAAGTTGGATTTGCTGGCTTACAAATTATAGAACCTAAATCCATCATTGCTTGTGCAAAATCTCCAGGTCTTTTTTGAGAAAAAATTTCTTTAAGATTCTCAAGAATATTTGATTTATCATTTTTTATTTCATCTCTTATTTCAAATAATCTTGAAACAATACGTTGAATGTTTCCATCAATTGGAAATGCAAGTTTATTGTATGCTATAGAAACAATTGCAGCAGCTGTATAATTACCAATACCAGGAAGTTTTATTAGTTCTTCAGTACAATTTGGAAATATTCCATTATATTTCTCACATATAGTTTTTGCACAATTTTTAAGATTACGTGCTCTTCTATAGTAACCAAGGCCAGACCACGCTTTTAAAACGTCATCCTCTTTAGCTTTGTTAAGCTCAATAACATTAGGCCATCTTTTTATAAAATTCAAAAAATAACTTTGAACTGTTTTAACTCCAGTTTGCTGAAGCATTATTTCAGAAATCCATATTTTGTATGGATCATTAGTAATACCTTCTTTAGTTAATTCAGGTGGTATCCTCCAAGGCAAATTCCTAGCATTTATGTCATACCAATCTAGTAAAGATTTACTGAATTTAGAATGGTTTACCTTACTTGTTTTTTGATTTAATTTAATCATTATACCTCAAAATGAATTTTATTATGAAATCTAAACACTTTCAGAAAGTCTCAGTATTATTTGATGAAATACTACCTGTAAATTTAAAGCAGAAGGCTTTTATATATAATAATATTTTTAATAATTGGAAACAAATAGTTGGTGAGGATATTTCTGATATTACTATCCCATCATCTTTAAAGTTTGAAAAAAATAAATTATTTGAAGCAACCTTAATAATAAGAGTTCATGAAATGTGTTTTAGTGAGGTTGAACTAATGATTAAAAAAATCATTCAACGAATAAATTTTTTCTTTGGATCAAACGTGGTAAAAAAAATAATATTAAAAAAAACCAAATTGGGAAGTTTTAAAAATAATCAAAATTCATAAGTACCTAATTTTTTTAAAATCCTTAATTAGGATGTTGTTATTCTATATCTTTATAAATTAATTTTATTCACTATATAAATAAATCCATTAATAAAATATTTATAACCATGTTCAAAAAAATAATTTTTACACCAATTTATCTCATAATATTTATTTTTAATCCTTTTTTCTCTTTTTCTGAGGATAATAGTGAAGTTGAAATGAGTATTAAATTACAACCTATGTACATTGGTAATTTAGAAGCTCCAGTAACCATAATAGAGTATGCTTCATTTACTTGTCCACATTGCGCAACTTTTCACAATGAAATTTTACCTAAATTAAAACAAGATTATATAAAAAATGGAAAAGTTTTATTAGAATATCGTGAGGTCTATTTTGATGGTCCAGGTCTTTGGGCGGGTTTGCTGGCAAGGTGTCAAGGTGATAAAAAATATTTTCCAATGGTGGATTTAATTTATAAAAAACAAAAAGATTGGGCAAGTGGCAATCGTGATGACATAATTAAAGGACTATTATCCATTGGTAGACAATCTGGATTAACAGATAAAAAATCTAGAGATTGTATGGAGAATGGAAAATTAGCTGAAAATTTGATTGAAATTTTTAAAAAAAATGCAACTGAAGATTCCATTTCAAGTACACCAAGCTTTGTAATTAATGGTCAGTTAGTTCAAAATATGTCCTATGAAGAACTAAAAAATATAATTGATGATAATTTGGAGAAATAATAAATTAAAGAAATTTAACTTAATTTTTTTCTTATAAGTTCTTTAATTTTCTCTGGATTTTTAAATTTAAATTCAATTTGTATTTGATCAATAAATTCGTGGAATATTTTTGGAATTCTTACCATATCTTTTTCTGTTGTTATTAGTCTTAAATTTTTACTTTCAGCAGTTTTTTTTAGTTTCAATATATCTTTACTAGTAAAGGGATAGTGGTCAGGAAAAACTTTAGTTTTAACAATAGTGTACTTAAGTCTTTTAAGAGAATTATGGAATTTTTCTGGAAACGCTATACCTGAAAAAGCAAGTACTTTTTTATTTGAGCTATATTTACTAACTTTTTTTTCATTTACCAAACCATCTAAAAACTGAACTTTATAATCTCTTTTTAATTTGTTTATTTTGCTATTTATAACACTAGGATTATAATCTATCAGAACTATTGCGTCGGCTCTTGATAATCCACTTTGAACAGGTTCCCTAAGTGGTCCTAATGGGAATATAAGTTCATTTCCAAATAAAATTTGGGAATCTACAACTACAAATGATAAATCTTTTTTTATTCTTGAATTTTGAAAACCATCATCTAAAATTACTATATCGTATCCGTCATTATATGCTTTAATTATTCCTTCTTTTTTATTTTTTGAAACAATTATTGCTCCTTTTTTTGAGAGCATTAACGGTTCATCACCGACTTTGTCAAAAGTATCATTTTTTGTTACATAATGAGGCCGTTGGATTTTGCCTCTATAACCACGGCTTACAATACATGCTTTAATACCCATATCTTCAAGTAATTTTTGGAGAGACATCGTAACTGGAGTTTTTCCAGAACCTCCTATGGTAAGATTTCCAACACAAATGACAGGAATGGGCATTTTTTCCCATAAGCCGTTTTTTAATCTAAATCTTAGGACTAACTCCCACAATTTACTCAAAGGTTTAAGAGTATATAAAAGGGGACTAATTTCGTGATTATTATTAAACCAAAATTTTGGTGTTTTTAAATGCAAAAAAAAACTCTTTTATTATTCAATTACCTGCAATTGTCATATCTTTTATTAAAATGCTTGGCACACGCCTAGATAAATGCGATTTACTATCATTTGCTATTGTCATACTTTTTATCATTTGAGTAAGATTTCCTGCAATCGTACATTCATTCACTGGATGAGATATTTTACCGTCTTTAAACCAGAAACCTGATGCCCCTCTCGAATAGTCTCCATTATTTTGGTTGATTGAAGAGCCAATCATTGAACAAACCATCAGGCCTTCACCAGCCATAACTAATAAGTCATCAAGTGATAAATCTCCTCCTACCAACTCTATGTTTCCTACACCTGGATATGGTAGAGATGAATTTGATCTAATTGCGTTTGCAGTTGATTTTAAGCCTAATTGACTACTGGTTTTCAAATCCATAACCCAGCTTTTTAATACCCCATTATCAATAAATTTATTTCTTTTGGTTTTTAAGCCTTCAGCATCAAATGGTCTAGAACCAGATAATCTCAATATATGTGGGTCCTCAATTAAACTATATTTTTCTGGGATTATATTTTTATTCAAACTTTTGAGTAACCAACTAGAACCTCTTATTATTGTTTCTCCATTTATTGCGCTCAATATGTGACCAACTATTGAAGATGAAATTCTCTCATTAAAAATTACAGGATAATTACCAGTAGTTGGTTTAGTAGCTCCTAACATATTTATGGCTCTTTCAGCGGCAAGTTCTCCAATTTCTGAGGGATTTGGTAGATCTTCTAAATATGTTCTTTGTTCAAAAGCAAATTCTCTTTCCATCTTTTTATTTTCAGCTGCAATAGCTGATGAGGAAATATAAAAAGAAGACTTTTTGTATCCGTCTTTAAATCCATTGGAAGTGCAAAGAATGTATTCACTATCTGAACGTCCTGCAGAACTACCGTCTGTATTTGTGATTTTAGCATCATTTAACGATGCTTTATCCGCAGCAATAGCTAATTCTTCAAAAAATGAAATATTTTTTAATTCATCTGTTTTATTATCAAAGATTTCTAAATTTTTAATTTTAGAACTATCTGCAAATTCAAATTTTTGAGCTATGGTGTCATAAGGATTTTCTAAAGAATCTTTTGCTATTTCTAAAGCTTTTGATGCAAGCTTTTTTAAGTTACTTTCACTAGTACTGGATGTTGAAACTAGTGCTGACTTATTATTATAAATTACTCTTAATGAAATAGACGTACTGTGAGAAACTTCAGAAAAATCGATATTTTGCTTTCTGGCTTCTGCTGTTATGTCTTTATTCTTTTTTATGACCACTTCGGATTGGACTTCACCAAATTTTCTGGTAAATTCTATTACTTTATCAGCCAAATTAAAAAGTTGTTTACTCATATATCTATGTCCTTAGTGACTTGATCTATATATTGATACTTTACTTATTTATTCAATAAACAAATCTCTAAAAAAGCAAATGAAATAACTTTTTTGTTAGATAACTTAGAATTTTTTCTAGTTCTAAGCTCTGCTTTTTTTAAAATTAATAAAGCATCTTCAATACTAGACTTAGTCCAATATTTCATAATGTTTAAGAATTTTTCTCTGTTTTTTCCCAGTACTGGTGGCCAAACTTTTTTTAAAAAAGAAAAAGACTTGTCATCAGTATTTTTCATTCTATACAAGACGTTAAATTGGTTATTTGCGCTCATAAAAAAACTATTAGGATTTTTTATTTCACCAGGATAATTTGAAAAAAAGTCAACAATCAACTCTTCCTTTTTTTCTAATAAAAAGTCAAAAAGTTTTCTTTCATTTTTACTAACCTCTTGAGAAAAAACACTTTCTACTTCTTCTTGAGATAAAGGTTTTTTGTCAAAGGATTTTAATAAAAAGAGTTTTTTCAATTCTTGTTTAAATTCTAGAAAATCATAAACTGATGATAAATCTCTTAATTTTTTTATGACTACTTTGTCATTTACGCTTATTTTAAATGATTTAAGCTGATTTTCAATATCTCTTTCGCTAAATTCTGAAGGATAAAAACCAATGGCACATGATTTAATATCTCCCTCTATTAATTTTCTAATTTTTGAGTTTTGATTTAAATAGCCACTAGTCAATATTA
>ENA-OSEY01002031-OSEY01002031.1-marine-metagenome-genome-assembly--contig:-NODE-2031-length-13416-cov-5.360597_pt1 | contig 13416 bp, 21 predicted proteins | sample MGYA00248465_ERZ534230 | MGnify/ENA primary metagenome ERZ534230 (study PRJEB26409, sample SAMN06344110) | marine metagenome | isolation source: Sea water from surface | place: Atlantic Ocean:Southern... | reverse complement strand
AAACCATGGGCAGCAGATAATTATCTACGTGACCCATCCAGAAAACCACATTGGTTATCCTAAATTATGAATGAGTTTCTTTGGGTTGAAAAGTATCGACCTAAGAATATTGAACATTGTATCTTACCAAAAGAACTGCAGGATACATTCAAATCTTTTGTCACTAAAGGTGAGGTTCCTAACCTTCTCTTATGTGGCACTGCGGGTATTGGTAAGACCACAGTTGCAAAAGCATTGTGTCATGAACTAGGTGTAGATTATCTTGTCATCAATGGATCTGATGAAGGTAGATTTCTAGACACAGTAAGGAACAGTGCAAAACAATTTGCATCTACAGTATCGTTGACCTCTAGTGCAAAACACAAAGTCATTATTATAGATGAAGCAGACAACACCACACATGATGTTCAGTTGTTATTGCGTGCATCTATAGAAGAGTTTCAAAACAATTGTCGATTTATATTCACGTGTAATTTTAAAAACAAAATTATACAACCATTACATTCTCGTACAACTGTTATTGATTGCAATACTCGTGGAAAACAAAAACAAGAAATCGCAGGACAGTTTTTTGAACGCTGTCGTGGTATTCTTAACGCAGAAAATATACAATTTACTGATGCGGTGGTCGCTGAAGTCGTCCAGAAGTTCTTCCCAGACTTCAGACGCACCCTCAACGAACTGCAAAGGTATGCAGCGTCAGGGGTTATCGACACTGGCATTCTGGCACAGATAAGTCAGGTCAGACTAGAGAAACTTGTAGGTGCATTGAAGGGTAAAGACTTTGGTGCAACTCGTAAATGGATTGTTGCTAACCTAGATAATGATCCTAACACTATCTTACGAACTGTCTATGATAGTTTGTATGGTGCACTTGCTCCTGCAAGTATACCTCAAGCGGTATTGATTATTGCCAAGTATCAATACCAATCAGCATTTGTTGCTGATCAGGAAATAAATCTCTTGGCAGCATTAACTGAAATTATGGTGGAGTGTCAATTCAAATGACTAGTAAACGTGACAAAGTAAGAGCACAAGTAAAATCCAGATGGTATTATACATTCTGGGGAACTGCAACTGTAGCAGTTGTAGCAGGACAATTATATGTCGGCACATCATATCGTGCTATGGCAAAATCCATGAATAGATGGTTTGACACAGCACTCGAAGTGCTTATTCCTGATGCACCTACTATTCCTCGTGGTAGAGGATTATACGAACCTTTGATCCCACCTCCAACAGGTGATTTTGGTCGCGATAACATAGATCTTACTGAGTTAGATCCTGATGATTATATTATCTGGTTAGAGGTAGATGAAGAAGTCTGAACTAATACACTGGAGATTACAGGCAATGCTAAGAGAGCATACCTTTAGTGATCTAGCATACCTAGGTGTAAGAAAAGATAGTATCGGTATCCCACAACACTGGTATAGTATAGATGGCAATGAAGTGCCAGTAGATGCAATAGAAGAACTAGAGTCTGTCGAAGAAGAATGAAAACACCACTACGGTATCCTGGCGGTAAGTCAAGAGCAGTTCCTAAGTTATGTCAGTGGTTACCCGCTGAGGTCACGGAGTATCGTGAGTCTTTCTTAGGTGGTGGTAGTATGGCAATCGAGATGACAAAACGTTATCCTGATATATCCATCTGGGTCAATGATCTATACAAACCATTATATCTTTTTTGGTTAGCATTAAGAGACGATGGTGACTATCTTTACGATCAACTCATACAATTAAAACAGAGACATCCAGATCAGGGTTCTGCTAGACAATTATTTTTAGATGCAAAGGAGAAAGTTAATGAAGAGGATCTTTCGTATAAGGACAGAGCAGTTGCTTTTTATATTGTTAATAAGTGTAGTTTCTCTGGTCTCACTGAGAGTTCGTCCTTCTCTCCACAAGCAAGTGATTCCAACTTCTCAATGCGAGGAATCAACTTCTTGCCAGAATATTCAAGATTAATCACCAATTGGAAAATTACAAACCTTAGTTATGAACAACTCCTCTGTGACGACAAACAAACCTTTATCTATCTCGATCCGCCCTACGACATTAGATCCAACCTATATGGTAAACGTGGAAACATGCACAAAGGATTTGATCACGATGTCTTTGCTAGTGATTGTGACCGCTTTATCAGTCCTCAACTCGTATCTTATAATTCGTCTCAACTGGTCTGTGAAAGATTCAAAGGGTGGGAAGCAGGACAGTTCGACCACACCTACACCATGAGATCTGTAGGAACATATATGAATGATCAACAGGAAAGAAAGGAACTGGTGCTTTTAAATTATGGAACTTAAAGATTGGTTAAACTCGATCAACTATAACAAAGATGATCTTTCCGAAGACATCAAATCATATTCTCCTTACATTATTAACCGTTGTTTGTCAGGGCATATGGACTGTGTAATGTTTGCTAATGAGATGAATATGTATTCACATCTTGACAAAGATATGCAATATTCTTTTTATCTAAATAGTCTCAGGAAACGGAAAAGATTTTCTCCTTGGATCAAAAAAGAAAAGATCGAAGACATTGATTCCGTCAAACAATATTATGGATATAGTAATGAAAAGGCTAAACAAGCATTGCGTTTATTATCAGAAAGTGAACTCAACTACATTAAGTCAAAGCTTGACATTGGAGGAACTAAATGACGGTATCTGAACCCCAAGTATCTTGGTCGCAAAATAATATGGTTGAGGTTTCCCTCAACGAACCAGATGATTTCCTAAAAGTCAGAGAAACTCTTACTCGTATCGGTGTTGCATCTCGTAAAGAAAAAAAATTATATCAATCCTGTCACATTCTACACAAACAGGGTCGTTACTATATTGTCCATTTTAAAGAGCTTTTTGCCCTTGATGGGAAGCATGCAAATCTTACTATTAATGACGTTCAAAGACGCAATCGTATAGCACAACTACTATCTGACTGGGGATTAATTACAATTGTATCAGATTCTGAAGTTGCAGATATTGCACCACTAAATCAAATTAAAGTACTGGCATTTAAAGAGAAAGGTGAGTGGACACTAGAGTCCAAATATAATATTGGTCGTAAGAAAGCGTCTGTCGAAAGCGAATAACCGTAATGAAAGGGGAGGTTTTTACACCTCCCTTTTTTAGTGTCTTTACCTATATAATAATTGAGGATGCCTAATGGGTCCTTATTAAAAACACAGACGCTTAAGGAGGTCAATTATGTGGACGACTAGCATGAGAAAGTATGGTGTAAATGACATTGTACAATTTCTAAACGATGTAGAAAAAACTACCATTGGTATGGATGAGTGGGTGCAAAGACTCGCTGCACAACATACAAGTGAAAGGACATCGTATCCCCCATACAATCTAGTTAAAGAATCAAATACAGATTTCAAACTTGAAATCGCACTAGCAGGATATCATAGAAAAGACATTGATGTTTATTCTGAATTAAATAAATTAGTTGTTGAAGCTAAAAAAGGTGATGATGACGATTCTGAGTATGTACATCGTGGATTAGCAAGACGAGCATTTACTCGCACATGGACACTATCTGATGATGTCAAAATTGATAAAGTAGATTTTGTAGATGGTTTATTAACGATTAGTTTAAAAAGGATTATTCCTGAACATCATAAGAAAAAAGTTTATTCTATCGATGAATAAATAATAAAACTCAAAGGACTCTTGACAAAATCCAAGAGTCCTTTTATAATGTAAACATACCTTGTAAAAATATGACAGTATCGATCGTTTATTTAATATCTGGTGAAACTTTGATTTCTGGTGTTGAAGAAGTTTTGGTGGGAGAAAGACTCATTGGATATAGACTTCACAACCCACATCGACCAGACATTATGATGGAGGGAATGGATGAACCTGGCATGGCACCTGGTGCAGGTAGTGCTGATAGCGCAGATGACTCTGATAATCTAAGAGACTTGTATGGTGGTCATGGTAAAAATCCCATGGTAGGGGATCCTTCTAGATTCCTAACAGACAAGCAACCAATGCTTAAGAGTAAACTAAAAGACAATGAACAAGAAATTGATATTAACCTAGTTCCGTGGCAACCTCTTGCTAAAGAAGCAGTATTTACTATTCCTGCAGATAAAATCATTTGTGTATATGAACCAGTCAGGGATTTGGAAGCAGCATATCTTGAGAAACTAAATGAAGAAGTAGGTGATGATAAGTCTGGAAAGAAAAAGAAGAAGTCTAAGTCAGTCAAACAAATTTTAAATGAATTGGAGGATAAAACAGCAGAATGATCAAAGTTCTCCTTTTAAAGAATGGTTCAGTTTTAATTACTGAAATTGAAGAAGTGACAGCAGAACTAGGAGAACCTGATTGTAAGTTAATCAATCCAGTAGAGATCCTAGACACAGAACCACTCCAGTTAAAGAAGTGGTTACATGCATATACCACTCAGACATCAAGTATGCTATCATCAGATAGTATCCTAACAATAGTTGATCCTCACAAAATTCTTGAGGATGATTATAAAAAGTTCCTGAGTAAATGAAGTTTTATACAAATGTCCAACTAGTCGGAGATGATTTCCTTGTTCGTGGTTATGATAATGGTAACTACTTTCAAACAAGAGAAAAGTTTTCTCCGACTCTTTTTATGAAATCTCCTAAGAAGTCTAAGTACAAGACTCTATCTGGAGAAACAGTTTCACCCATCAAACCTGGTAGTGTGATGGAGTGTAGAAGTTTTATTGAAAAATATAGTACTGTAGAGAATGTATCAATCTACGGAAACGATAAGTATATCTATCAATATATTTCTGATAATTACCCACAGGAAGAAATTAAATATGATGTATCTAAGGTAAGAATATTTACGATTGATATTGAGGTAGCATCTGAAAATGGTTTCCCTACTACAGATGCAGTTGCTGAAGAGATCCTTGCAATTACTATTCAGAACTATGCAACAAAACAAATTGTTTCATGGGGTCAAGGTGCATTCGTAAACAAGAAAGAGAACGTTAGTTATATTAACTGTAACAGTGAAGTACACCTTCTACGTTCTTTCCTTGCCTTCTGGACAAAGAATTATCCAGATGTGATTACTGGTTGGAATTGTAACTTATATGATATTCCTTATATCTGTGGTCGTATAGATCGTGTCCTAGGTCAAAAAGAGATGAGGACATTTTCTCCTTGGAATATGGTAAGAAAAGGTATTATAAAGATTATGGGACGAGACCATGTTTCTTATACTGTGTCTGGAATAGCATGTCTTGATTATCTTGATCTCTATAAGAAGTTTACTTATAAGGCACAAGAGTCTTATAAACTAGATTATATTGCTGAAGTCGAACTTGGTAAGAAGAAACTTGATCACTCTGAGTTTGATACGTTTAAAGATTTTTATACAAAAGGATGGCAGAAGTTCATTGAGTATAACATCATTGACGTAGAACTAGTTGATGAGTTGGAAGACAAGATGAAGTTGATTGAACTTGCCTTGACTATGGCATATGATGCCAAGGTAAATTACATCGATGTTTTCTATCAGGTAAGGATGTGGGATACTATCATTTACAATTACTTGAAACGAAAGAATATTGTTATTCCTCCAAAGGAAGAAAATGATAAGAATGAAAGATATGCAGGTGCATATGTAAAAGAACCAGTACCAGGTGTTTATGACTGGGTTGTTTCCTTTGACTTGAATAGTCTATATCCACATTTAATCATGCAGTATAATATTTCCCCAGAAACTTTACTTGAAGAAAAGCACCCTTCAATTACAGTTAATAAGTTACTCAAGGAGAAACTAACTTTTGAAATGTATAAGGACAATGCAATTTGTGCGAATGGTGCAATGTTCCGTAAAGATAAACGTGGATTCTTACCAGAACTAATGGAGAAGATGTATGGTGACCGTGTTATATTCAAGAAAAGAATGCTCAAAGCGAAGCAAGAGTATGAGAAGACACCTACTAAAGCTCTTGAAAAGGAGATCTCTAGATGTAACAACATTCAAATGGCAAAGAAGATTTCTCTTAACTCTGCTTATGGTGCTATTGGTAATCAATACTTCAGGTATTACAAACTAGCAAATGCTGAAGCAATCACATTGTCTGGTCAAGTTTCTATTCGTTGGATTGAACAACGCATGAATCGATACCTAAATAAACTTTTGCAAACGGAGGAAGTAGATTATGTTATCGCATCTGACACCGACTCAATCTATCTTAATCTTGGACCTCTTGTTAATAAACTTTTTGGTGATGAGTCTAGCAACAAAACAGCAGTTGTGGGGATACTTGACAAGATCTGTAAAGAAACGTTGGAACCGTTCATTGAGAAATCCTATCAAGAACTTGCTGATTATGTTTCTGCGTATGATCAGAAAATGAGTATGAAGCGAGAGAACATCGCTGAACGTGGTATCTGGACAGCAAAGAAAAGATATATTCTAAACGTATGGGATAGTGAGGGAGTTAGATATGAAGAACCAAAACTGAAGATGATGGGTATTGAGGCAGTCAAATCATCAACTCCTGCTGCTTGTAGGAAGTTAATTAAAGATGCCTTGAAGATGGTTATGGAAGGAACTGAAGATGAAGTGATTGATTTTATTGCAGACTCTAGAAAGAACTTCCGTTCAATGAGTCCTGAGGAAGTTGCATTCCCAAGATCTTGTAGTAATCCTAGTAAGTTTCATAGTGATGCTGACATCTATATGAAAGGTAGTCCAATTCATGTAAGAGGGTCACTGCTCTTTAATCACTATATAAAAAAGAATAATTTGGATCAAAAGTATTCATTGATTAATAATGGTGAGAAGATTAAATTCTGTTACTTGAAGATACCAAACCCAATTCAGGAAAATGTTATTTCGTTTATTCAAGATTTTCCAAATGAACTGGGTTTAAACAAATATGTAGATTATGATACTCAATTTAACAAGTCGTTTTTAGAACCCTTGAAAATTATTCTGGATGCTATACAATGGAAAGTTGAAAGAAGAAACACATTGGAGCAATTTTTCGTATGAAGGATCAAGCATCTGTAGGTAACGAATCACCTACTGTAAAATATCAAAGAGCATTAGATCTCTTTACAGAATCAGTTATGAAACCTGACCACGAGTTGCGTGGTTGTGCTCACAATCAAGGTTGTTACGACGACTTGATGGAGATTAGGGAACATGTTTTGAATTATCTTTCGACATTGAAATCAACACAAAACTTTGAAAATCCTGATGAGTCCGATATAATTGAGAGTGAAAAGTTGCAACAAACAGCACCCCTATCCAAATGGAGATAATGTCAGTAATCCGATCTGCTATTCTATCACAAGAACAAAAAGAAGTTTTAAAGGACTCTATACTATCGTATGTAACTACCTTACAAAAACGATTCTATAAAGATTCTTTAATCACAGAAGAAATCTACCACGAAAAGATGCAACAAATTCAAGACATAGTAAACGTCTTGCATCTAAATGAGTTGTATAAATTCTGATGTGACACTTTTTAAAGTGTATCAGCGAGATTGACTCTTGCTGATTTTTGCTGTACTATGAATGTATTATGAAACTCAGACCAATGGAAATCAACAAAAATATTCAACTCGTTGCAGACGCATTACAAGAGCAATTACCCTTTATTGTAGAAGAGTGGAATACTGTATCACTTCCATTAATGGAGAAACTATACAGAAAATCATTCAAGAAAATTTTTAAGGACAGACAGACACAGGAGAAAACAAAAGCAATTAGTCCTATTATTGATGAAATTATTGCAGAGAAGATACAAGAGAAGGTTCAAGCATTTACAATTACAGAGGGAAAAGGATTTGACTATACTCTCAACGATACAGAGATAGAGTGGAAGAATAGTCTATCAGAGAGTAACTCATGGACAGGTAATGGTTATAGGAAAACCAACTGGCACTTCCTATGTAAGTTTATCCCCAATGAAGATGGTAAAATCGAAAAGTATTTTGCTTGCGTAGTTCCATACGATATGTTAGAATCTAGTTGGAGTGAAACTGGTAACAGTAATTTCAGTTCATTGACGATACAAAATATTGATATGCACAGAGTTGTACAAATCGCAGGTCATTTTAAATCTGCAAAAAAATATCTAAAACCAAATTACGTCACAGTATGATTCAATTTTTATTATTCAATGCAGGTTTTTTAAACCTCATGTTCTATGTTTTTGCAATAGGATTTGTAATTTCATTAATATTAGAACAATTTGTCAAAAGAACTGACAACCAACGAAACATTTATATTGTAGAAAGCAATAGAAAGTATTGTTGGAGACAAGCATGGATTACTAATCTATGTTGGTTTTTATGTAATGTTGGTTTGTATATTGTATCAAGGAATATGCAACCTACCTATGGAGTGGATACATTTTGGAACGGAATATAATACATTTAAAAGATTGTATAGAAGGAATGAAAGAACTTGATGATGGTTCAATAGATGCTATCATCACTTCCCCACCATACAACCTTAATATTAAATATGGTCTTTATTCTGATAATAAACCTAAACATGATTATCTTGATTGGTTAAAGACAGTATTTAAAGAAGGCAAACGTATCTTAAAAGATCAAGGACATCTATTTGTCAATATGGGTTATTCAAATGTTGACCCCTATGTTGGCATGGAAGTTGCAATGGCATTAAGAGACGATTGGGTATTACAAAATAATATTAATTGGGTTAAATCTATTCATGTCAATGATAAGACAAGTGGACATTTTAAACCAATTAACAGTAAAAGATTCTTATGCCCTACATGGGAAAACTTATTTCACTTTACTAAAGATGGTAACGTCAATATTGATAGACTATCTATTGGTGTCAAGTATGAGTACTATGAAGCAAACTTAAGACATAGTAAATCACTTGATAAACCAAAACCAAATCTAAGAGACAAAGGTAACGCATGGTTCATACCATACGAAACTATTAATAGCAAAGAACTTAGAGGAAAACATCCTGCTGTATTTCCAGTTAAGTTAGTAGAGGATTGTTTAAAACTTACTGGTATCAAAAATGGAATAGTTCTTGACCCATTTATGGGAACTGGAAGCACAGCAGTTGCATCACAAAATTTATCATGGTCATATATTGGATATGATATTGATGAAGATTATGTTACGTTTGCAACACAAAGACTTAATAATGTATTGACTCATGTATTAAGTTGATATATAATACTGTCATCAACGGAACAATGCGTCTGTTTAGATGATACTTACCTACTATTACAGAGGATTAAATGAAACAACTAAAGGTTGGCGAATGGTATTCGCTACCAGTTAATATTGGAGATTGCTCTAATATTGAACTGGACGAGATCGAAATTGGTCTCATTTCAAGAGCAACATTTTTAGAGTTGCCACAATGGATTACACAGAGGAGTGTAACCAACAGACTTAAAAAGAAAGGTGTGTTAGATCATCTTGCTAAACTATTCCCTACACACTTCATTGTAGCGTTGGCAGAACTAACACAAGACGATATATGGGAAGATGGTCGAGAGTTTGGTGCAGGTACTGAGTGGACAATAGATGCTAACTCAAGGGGTCACATTTGGAGAAACCAAATGTCAGACGCATTACCAGATAACGTCCTTGCTATCAAATATAAAGGAAAGTCATTACTTGATATAAGAAGTATCTACTGGGCATTTGATAACCCAACAGCAGCAGAAGTCGCAGCAGAGGTTGTTACTGGTGTCTTGAGATCACTTAATGCAACATTATACACTAAAAAGTTTCAAAGTGGTCAATTCGTAACCGCACTATCATACACTTGTATGTTTGATAATGCTACTGTTTACGGAGACAGAGGACTATGGACAGATAGTGATGATGACACTATTACTAATAGTGAGTATAAAAGGAGAATGACATCACTTGCAGTTCAGCAATACCTACCAACTATCACAGCAGTTGATGAACTGTTACATAAGCATGGTATTTCTAAGGACTTCGATCAGACATTTATCACAGCACTATTCTTATTTCACTTAAAGATGGGTGTATTTGATGATAATGTTGTTAGAGTCATCAGACTACTAGCAGAAACTCAATTAGATTCTGACGGAGAGAAAGAAGGCATTGCAACTACTAAGACAGGTGCATTAACACCTCAAGGTTGGATTAAGAGAGAGAATGAGAGAGGTTACGAAAAAGTAGATCAGATCAAAATTCCTAACAGAGGAAAAATTGATGGATACTATGAAGGAGTGCCATTTTTCTGTTATTGGTTGTATATTGCATCAACAGATGGATACACAAAGAAACAGAAATCAGGTGCGAAACAAGGGTACCGCAAGTGGTTTGATGACTTTATGTCTCGAACACCAGTAGCAAAATTGGAGGAATTACTAACTAAATGAAACGTGAAATCAAACTTCTAAAACACGCATTAAAGAAAGGGAAAGAAGACCCATTGATGTATAGTTTAGAGGAAACTAGGAAACTTGAAGCAAAGTTAAAACAGTTGACAGATTGGTATGACTCAGTTAGAATTCAACAGAAAAACGGATTTGGTCAATACATAAACCAACCGAAACCGACCAAACCTTAAAGTGTCACAACCCCTTGCACAAGGGGTTTTTTTATTGTATAATGAATCTATTGATTAAATTATGATGATTAACTTGAGACCACATCAGGAAAAATGTTTTGATGCTATGCAGAGAAACAATGTTGGTCAAGTTATTGTACCAACAGGTGGTGGTAAAACATATATTATGATTGAAGATGCTATCAATCAGTTCAAAAGTTCAGTTGCAAAGACTATTGTAGTTGTTGCACCTCGTATCTTGCTTGCTAATCAGTTGTGTTCAGAATTCACCGAGTTCATCACCGATACTGATATTGCTCATGTTCATAGTGGAGAGACTCATTACTTCTCTACAACTAAAACAAAGAGACTAGAGAACTGGTATCACAATAGCACAAAGAATATTCTAATCTTTACTACATACCACTCACTTCACAAGATAACTGAATCACTTGATATTGAGATTGATACTATCTATTATGATGAAGCACACAATGGAACACAAAAGAACTTTTTTGAAGCAGTAAAAACTATTACCGCAGATCGTAAGTTTTACTTTACAGCAACCCCTAAAATCAGTAAAAGTGGTGCGGAAAATGGTATGGACAACAGTAAGGTTTGGGGAAACATTATTGCTAATGTACCTGCCAAAACCCTTATCAATACTGGTGCTATCGTGCCACCTAAGGTAGTTCCGTTTAAAACAAACAGAGTGCGGAACAAAGAGAATGCACATGATGTTGATGCGGACAACCTTAAGGACATGATCGAAAGTCTTGATCTTGGTAACCATAAGATTCTTGTATCAGCACCCTCAAGTAAGATTCTTGGCAAGATGTTGGGTCAGACCCCTATTCTTGACTATCTTACTACAAATGGATATGACGTGTTACACATCACATCTAAATTTGGTGCTATCATCAATGGCAAGAAGGTAGGAAGAGAAAAGTTTTTTGACACTCTTACTAAGTGGGGTGCAGATAATGACAGAAAGTTTGTTATCTTTCACTATTCTATTCTTAGTGAAGGTATCAATGTCAATGGACTAACTCATACAATACTATTGAGAAACTTACCTATTATCGAAATGGCACAAACTATTGGTAGAGTCATTCGAGTTCATAAAGATGATCGCAAAGCAGTTGCTGAAGGTCTCATTCCCTCAGGTGCATTCCATTTATACAAGAAAGCATTTGGACAAGTTACAATGCCTATCGGGTATCGTATGGGAGACGTTACCAAAATGAGACTTGAGCAAGTTGTAAACAGTATCTTTATTGAAGGAGTACCACCCCTCGCATATTGCATCTAATGAAAGACACAATTTTATACGGAGATTGTAGAACTACAATTCCAACCATAACAGAACCAATACAAATGTGTGTGACCTCGCCACCCTATTACGGATTAAGGGATTATGGTGGAGAGGAGAACCAGATAGGACAAGAAGGAAGTCCAGAGGAGTTTATTGACCAACTGGTAGAAGTCTTTAAGAAAGTTAGAGACGTTATGGTAGATGATGGAACTTTATGGGTTAATATGGGAGATACCTATTACAACTATAGGAGTGATGGTAACTACCCAAAACAAACAGTAAGTAAAACTAATCAAGATTTACCTAATTTTTCACCTGCAAGAGGTAACAAACTTAAAGGATTAAAAAGTAAGGATTTGATTGGTGTACCTTGGTTGTTAGCGTTTGCATTACGCAAAGATGGTTGGTATCTTAGGCAAGATATTATTTGGCATAAACCTAATCCAATGCCAGAAAGTGTAAAAGATAGATGCACTAAGTCACATGAATATATTTTCTTACTCAGTAAGAGTAAGAACTATTACTATGATAATGAAGCGATCAAAGAACCTGCTAAAGATTGGGGAACTAGAGATCGGACTAATGGTAAGTATCATAATAAAGGAACTGGTTTAAGTCCTCATACTGGACTCAGTAAGAGTTATCCTACAAAGAATAAGCGATCAGTATGGACAGTAACAAGTAAACCATATAAGGAAGCACATTTTGCTACATACCCACCTGACTTAATTGAACCTTGCATCAAAGCGGGTAGTAGAAAAGGAGATATAATTCTCGACCCATTCATGGGGTCAGGAACTACAGCAATGGTATCTAAACAATTAGATAGGCATTTTATAGGTTGTGAGTTACATGACTCATATAAAACACTTATAAATGGAAGGTTACCAAACACAGCATTGAGTGACCTATTCTAATATGCCAGTTGATGTACTGTCACACATATGGTTGCATAGGTGTAGCATATAGTTTATATTAAGAATGTCGAAACAAACCAACATAAGACTTTCAAGGTTGGGCGGTAGAAGCATTACTACCAAATAAAGAACCCATTTAAGTCGAACTTAAGCAGTTGAGTTTTGTTTCGACCCACTTAATTATTCTAAGTCAATGCCAAAAACATTAACAGCAAAAGAACAAAAAATTATCAAGCACATGGAAAGTGTAATTGATATTCTTTCAAGTTGCAATACTGTAACTGATCCTGCATTCGATATGTATTATATCATGCACCAAGCAGTTGATAGAGAAGTTTACTATCCTTTACATGATAGGGAGTTCATCTAATGCCAAGATTTATTATTGAAGAAAGATTCGTAGGTTATGCTGATATTACTATCGAAGCAGAAACACACGAGGAAGCAGTTGCACTTTATAATAGAGGATACTATCCAGATAGTGCCTATGATAAAGATGACATGACTTATGACCACGAATTTTTTGGTATCAGACTAGAAGATGGTAAGCAACTTTTAGCAGAAGAGTATGCCAATTTTGAAGGTGGTACACTACCACTTGAATAGGTTACTCTACACACTATAATAA
>ENA-OSEY01002030-OSEY01002030.1-marine-metagenome-genome-assembly--contig:-NODE-2030-length-13417-cov-26.624963_pt1 | contig 13417 bp, 13 predicted proteins | sample MGYA00248465_ERZ534230 | MGnify/ENA primary metagenome ERZ534230 (study PRJEB26409, sample SAMN06344110) | marine metagenome | isolation source: Sea water from surface | place: Atlantic Ocean:Southern... | reverse complement strand
ATAGGAGCTTCTAATGCTCTTCTCACTAAATCAACACCAGCTTTTTGATCCTCGCCTTTGGCTTTTACTTTTTCAAGCTCTTGAGCAGCATATAACAAAGCACATCCACCACCTGTTACAATACCTTCTTCAACAGCAGCTCTTGTTGCATTAAGTGCATCTTCAACTCTGTCTTTTCTTTCTTTAACTTCAACTTCTGTAGCGCCACCAACTTTAATTACAGCAACACCACCAGCTAGTTTAGCTAATCTTTCTTGAAGTTTTTCTTTATCGTAATCAGATGTTGTTTCATCAATTTGTTGTTTGATTGAAGAACATCTTGCTTCGATATCAGATTTTTTACCACTACCATTTACGATAGTACTATTATCTTTATCAACTTTAACTTTTTTACATGATCCAAGATCATCTAATTTAACGTTTTCAAGTTTAATTCCTAAATCTTCAGAAATTACACTTCCACCAGTTAAGATTGCAATATCTTCAAGCATAGCTTTTCTTCTGTCACCAAAACCTGGAGCTTTTACAGCTACTACTTTTAAACCACCTCTTAATTTGTTTACAACTAAAGTTGCTAAAGCTTCACCTTCAACATCTTCAGATATAATCATTAATGGTCTACCAGCTTGTACCACTGCTTCTAAAAGTGGAACCATTGGTTGTAGATTTGTTAATTTCTTTTCATGTAAAAGAATAAAAGGATTGTCTAACTCTGTCGTCATTTTATCACTATTCGTAATAAAGTATGGTGATAAATATCCTCTATCAAACTGCATACCTTCAACGACATCAAGTTCCGTTTCAATTCCTTTATTTTCCTCAACTGTAATGACACCTTCATTACCAACTTTTTGCATTGCTTTAGAAATCATACTTCCGATTTCTTTATCACCATTTGCAGAAATAGTTCCTACTTGAGCAATTTCATCACTATCTTTTACTTTTTTGGCTGAAGAAACTAAGTTTTGTTTTACAACATCTACTGCTGCATCAATACCTCTTTTTACATCCATTGGGTTCATTCCAGCTGTAACATATTTTACACCTTCTTTAACGATCGCTTGAGCTAAAATAGTTGCAGTTGTTGTTCCGTCACCAGCTTCATCATTTGTCTTGCTAGCAACTTCCTTAACCATTTGAGCACCCATATTTTCGAACTTATCTTCAAGGTCAATTTCTTTTGCAACTGAAACACCATCTTTGGTAATTCTTGGAGCACCATAAGATTTGTCCATCACAACGTTTCTGCCCTTAGGACCTAACGTTACCTTAACAGTATCAGCTAAGATATTTACCCCTCTTATCATTGCTGATCTTGCTTCAGCGTCAAATTTAACAACTTTTGCCATTATACTTTCTCCTTTAACTTATATTATTTACTTGAAATACCCATAATGTCTGACTCTTTCATTATGCTGTATTCTTTACCATCAATTTTGACTTCAGTTCCTGACCATTTGCCAAATAAAACTTTGTCTCCAACTTTAACATCCATTGGAATTTTTTTTCCATCTTCAGTTTTTGCACCACCACCAACAGCAACAACTTTTCCTTCTTGAGGCTTCTCTTGTGCAGTATCTGGTATGATTATTCCTCCAGCAGTTTTTTCGCTGCTATCTAAAACTTCTATTAAAACTCTGTCATGTAACGGTCTAAATTTCATATATTCTCCTATATAAATATGGAGTTCATATAGAGATTGGTAATACTATTTCAAGATATACTTGATATTTAGTTTATTAAAAAAGGTAGGAAATTGTGGATTTTTTGGGTTATAGATTATTTTGATGACTAAAAATTTAGACAAAGATGGTTTCTGCTCCATCGTTGATAATTATCAGCTTTTTTATATCGATTTATGGGGTGTTATTCATAATGGAATAAACCTTCACAAAGAAGCAATCAACGTTTTAAAAGAAATCACAAAAAAAGGCAAAGAATACATTCTACTTACAAATGCTCCAAGACCTAATGAAGTTGTTAAATCCTTTTTAGAAAAAATGGGCATGGAAAAAGAAATTAGAGATCATGTTTTTACATCTGGCCAAGCATCATTGAATTATCTTAAAAAAAATTTATCCACCAAAAAATTTTTTCATGTTGGACCACCACGTGATTTTGATCTGTTTAATGACTTTGTAAAAATGAAGTCAGACAAAATTGATGATGGAGAGTACATATTGTGTACAGGGTTATTTGAAAAATTTGATAAAGATTTGAATTATTATAAAAATTTATTTGAAAAAAATTTAGACAAAGAGATGGTTTGTACTAATCCTGACTTAATTGTGGATAGAGGTGATAAAAGAGAGCTTTGTGCAGGATCAGTTGCCATGGTTTTTGAAAAAATGGGTGGCAAGGTAGTATATTTTGGTAAGCCATATCCTGAGGTTTATAATTTATCTATTAATAACAAAGGTAAAAAAATTCTTTCTGTTGGTGATAATTTAAATACTGATATTAAAGGTGCAAATCTTTTAAATTATGACTCATTAATTATTTCAAATGGAATTCATAAAAATGAAATCAAAGAAAAAGGAATTGAAGCAACCGCGAAATCTTATGAAACAATCTGTAACTATATACAATCAGATTTAAAATGGTGAAAATGAAATTATATAATACTTTTAATATTAAAAAAAATCATAAAAATTCAATTATTTTAATTGGTAATTTTGATGGACTTCATCTTGGACATCAAAAATTATTTAGATTAGCAAAAAGATATAAAAAAAAATATTCTTCAAAGATTGGTGTTTTGACTTTTGAGCCAATGCCAAAAATGTTTTTTAACTCCAATTTAAAAAATTTTAGATTATCTAATTTAAATCAAAAAATTGAAAATTTAAGTAAGCTTAATGTTGATTTTGTTATTACTAAGAAATTTAATCGTAAATTTTCAAAAACAAAATCAATTTCATTTATTAAAGAAACTTTAGGTAGAAAACTTAGTCCAAAATTTATTTTTGTAAGTAATAATTTTAGATTTGGAAACAAAAGAGAGGGAAACGTAAAACAATTAATTCATCACGAGAAATTATGTAATTATAAAATTGTTAAACCACAACCTTTATCAATTAAAAAACAAATTATTTCATCTTCATTATTAAGAAAATATTTGCAGAGTGGGAAACTTAATAAAGTTAATAAACTTTTAGATAGAAAATGGTCAATTGATGGAAAAGTTCAAAAAGGTAGACAACTAGGAAAAAAGATTGGTTTTCCAACAGCCAACATAGATATCAAAGATTATGTTTTGGCAAAACCAGGTGTTTATGCTGTTAAAGCTAAGAAAATAAAAAGTTCAAAATATATTAAAGGAATAGCCAATTTAGGATATCGACCTACATTTAATGGAAAAAAAATATTATTAGAAGTTCATTTATTTAATTTTTCTGGAAATTTATATAATAAGTATTTAAGAGTAGAATTTTTAAAATTTATAAGAGCTGAAAAAAAATTCAAAAATATAGATCAATTAAAAAAACAAATTAAAATTGATTTAGTAACTGCAAAAAAAGCAAAATGAGTAAAAACCAAATTAATTTACCTAAAACAGCTTTTTCAATGAAAGCTAATTTACCAATTAGAGAGCCAGAAATTCTAAAACTTTGGAAAAAAATTGATCTTTATAAAGAGTTAAGGAATTCAAGAAAAGGAGAGGAAAAATTTGTTCTCCACGATGGTCCCCCATATGCGAATGGAAATATACATATGGGTACTGCGTTAAATAAAATATTAAAAGATATTATCGTAAAGTTTCATCAAATGGATGGTAAAGACTCTGTTTATGTTCCAGGTTGGGATTGTCATGGTTTACCTATCGAATGGAAAATTGAGGAACAATACAAAAAAAATAAAAAAAATAAGAACGATGTTCCGATTGTAGAATTTAGAAAAGAATGCCGAACGTTTGCTGAAAAATGGATAGAGGTTCACAAAGACCAATTTAAAAGATTAGGTGTTGTTGGTGATTGGGAAAACTATTATTCAACAATGAGTTATGATGCAGAGGCACAAATTGTAAGAGAACTTGGAAAATTTTTAAAAGAAGGAAGTCTTTACAGAGGATTTAAACCAGTTTTATGGTCAACTGTAGAAAAAACTGCCTTAGCTGATGCCGAGGTTGAATATCAAGACCATAAATCTGATACGATCTATGCTTGTTTTCCAGTTAAATCATCAAAAATAAAAGAACTTAATGATTGTGATATTGTTATATGGACAACCACTCCTTGGACGATACCAGCAAACAAAGCCTTAGCATACAATGAAAGCTTAGATTACTTAATAATTCAAATTAATGATGACGGAAATTTTAAAAATAAAAAAATTGTTATCGCTGAGGCACTACTAGACTCTGTTTTAAAAGATTGTGAGATTAAAGAATTTGAAAACCTTAAGAAATTTAAAGGTAAAGATTTAAAAGATACTATCTGTAAGCATCCATTTTTTGATTTAGGGTATGATTACGATATTCCAATGTTAGAAGCACGTTTTGTAACCACTGAACAAGGAACAGGAATTGTTCATTGTGCACCAAGTCATGGACCTGACGATTTTAATCTTTGTTTAAATAACGGAATAAAGGCAATTGAGACAGTAGATGATGATGGAAAATATACAAATAATGTTTCTCTATTTGAAGGTTTACATATTTTTAAGGCTAACCCCATTGTGATCGAAAAATTGAAAGATCAAAATAAACTTCTTTCAAATGGTGTATTGGTTCATTCATATCCTCATTCGTGGAGATCAAAAGCACCCTTAGTTCATAGAGCGACACCACAATGGTTTATTTCTATGGAAAGTCATAAACTGAGAAGTAAGGCTTTAAAAGCAATAGATGATACGACCTTTTATCCAAGTAAAGGCAAAGAAAGATTAAAATCAATGATCGAGACAAGGCCAGATTGGTGTGTATCAAGACAAAGAGTTTGGGGTGTACCACTTCCTATTTTTGTAAATAAAAAGTCTAATGAAATTTTAATAGACGATGGAGTATTTGAAAATATTGCTAATATTTATGAGAAAGAAGGTTCTGATTGTTGGTTTTCAGATGACCCTCAAAAATTTTTAGGTAGTAAATATAAAGCGGAAGATTTTGAAAAGCTTAGCGATATTGTTGAAGTTTGGTTTGATAGTGGATCAACCCACTCTTTTGTATTGGAGAAGAGAAAAGACCTTAAATGGCCTGCATCAATGTATTTAGAGGGTTCTGATCAACATAGGGGTTGGTTTCACTCCTCTTTATTAGAGTCATGTGGAACAAGAGGTAAGGCACCTTTCGAGTCTATATTATCTCATGGGTTTGTTGTGGATGGAAAAGGTCTTAAAATGTCAAAATCTCTTGGAAATGTAATTGCACCTGAGGATATTTTGAAAAAATATGGTGCTGATATTTTAAGAATTTGGGTTGCTGCATCAAATTATGCTGAAGATTTAAGAATAGATTATTCTATTTTGGACCAGCATTCTGAGTCTTATCGTAAAATTAGAAATACATTTAGATATTTATTAGGAAATATAAATGACAAATATGAGGATGTTAATTTAGATAAAATTGACGTCGATAGCTTGCCGGAGCTAGAGAAATTTATGTTAAGTAAGATTCATTCTCTTAACAACAAATTTGAAAATTATTTTAAAAAATATGATTTTCACAATCTTTATAAAGAATTGTTGAATTTTTGCACAACAGATTTGTCAGCATTCTATTTTGATATAAGAAAGGACACTTTATATTGTGATCCAATTAATTCTGAGAAAAGAAAATCTTGTGTTACAATTTTGAATGTTTTATTAAAATCTTTACTCAGATGGTTCGCTCCAATATTGTCTTTTACAACTGAGGAAATACATCAACTGATATCAAAGAATACTAAAAGCATCCATTTAGAAAAATTTCTTACTTTTCCAGATAAATTTAAAAATGAACAGCTTACAGAAAGATGGTCTCAATTAATAAAAATTAGAGATGTATGTAACATAAGTATTGAGGAAAAAAGAGCTAATAAAGAAATTGGTTCAAGTTTAGAAGCAGAACTCAAAATTAAATTAAATGAGAAATATAAAGATATAATCTCAAAAATTGATTTATCAGAGCTTTGTATAGTATCAAAAACACAAATTAATTTTGATGAAGGTTCAGATATTCTAGTTGAAACTAAGAAAGCCCTGGGTGATAAATGTCCTGTGTGTTGGAAAATAAGTGTTGAGCCTTGTGAGCGACATCCTCAATAATGTCTAAATATTTAAATAAAAGTTTTATCGTTAACCTTTTTATAATTTTAAGTATTTTTGGCCTTGATAGGTTCACCAAAGTCTATGTTATTTCTGAAAATGAAAAAAATTTGTCGTCTGAATTATTTGTATCAAAATTTTTGAATATCAATTTAATTTATAATGAAGGAATAGCATTTGGTTTATTATCATTTGATCAAAGTCATATGTACAACATTTTAACAATTTTAATTGCAGCTGTAATTTTAATTATTTTTTTTATGACTTTAAAAAGTGATGGTCTTAAAAAATATTCACTTTTAATGATATTTGGTGGAGCCCTAGGTAATTTATATGATCGAATTTTTTTTAAGGCTGTGCCAGACTTTATTGATTTTCATATCGGAAATTTTCATTGGTTTATTTTTAATGTATCGGATATATTTATTTCATTAGGAGTATTATTTTTGATTATTTTTGAAATAATTGATAATCAAAAAAATAAAATTGATGAAAAAAATATTTAAACTAACAACAATTATAATTTCAATTTTAGCTTTAAATTCATGTGGAACTATTAGAGAAGGTTTTAGTTCACAGAAAAAAAATAGTATAGATGAATTTTTGGTTGAAAAGAAATCACCTTTAGTGATGCCTCCAGACTTCAATGAATTACCATTACCACAGCAAACTAATCAAGCAACTGAGAATGAAAAGAATACTGATATTAAATCATTATTGACTGACAACAAGGACTCAGATTTAGATAATCAAAACACTAATCAAAACACAAATTTTGAAAATTCCATTATAGAAAAAATTAAAAATAATTAATGATAACATCAGGAATTTTTTTTAAAAATTTTAAGGGTAGTAAACAAAATTCTAAAATAAAAAAAAATCTTAAAAAATTAATTAAAGAAAATAGTCAAATCTTTCAATCTTTTAGTAAAAATTATAAAGACCAATTTAAGATCAAAAATTTAGGAATTTTTAAAAGATTCAACGATATCCGTATAATTGGAATTGGTGGTTCGTCATTGGGTACGAAAACTATTTATAGCTTTCTTAAAGATAAAATTAAAAAGAATGTATTATTTTATGATAATTTATCACCTTTCAACAAAAAATCTGGAAATAAAAAACATTTAAATTTAATCATCTCTAAATCAGGCAATACTTTAGAGACAATAGTTAATTCTAATATTCTTATCAAAAAAAGTGATAAAAATATTTTTATCACAGAAAATAAAAAAAATTATTTATATTCATTAGCACATAAACTAAAATCAGAGATTGTTCATCACAATAATTTTATAGGTGGTCGATACTCAGTTTTATCAGAAGTTGGAATGTTGCCCGCAGAATTAATGGGTCTTAATTCAAAAAGTTTTAGGCAATTTAATAATTTAATTAAAAATCAAAAATATTTAAATGCGCTCATATCTAATGTGGGATCTACAATAAATTTAATTAAAAAAAGAAAATTTAATTCAATTATCATAAATTATGATGAAAAATCTCAAAATTTTTTTTCGTGGTATCAACAACTAGTAGCTGAAAGTTTGGGTAAAAAGGGAAAAGGTTTATTGCCAGTCGTATCTAACATGCCCAGAGATAATCATAGCGTTATGCAGCTTTATTTGGATGGTTTTAAAAATAATTTTTATACGTTTTTTTATGTCCATGAAAATAATACCTCCAAAATAGATAATAAATTTATTTTGCCCTCACAAAATTTTCTTAAAAACAAAAATATTCAAAATATTACTTACGCTCAAAAAAAAGCTACAGAAAATGTTTTTACAAAAAAAAATATACCTTTTAGAAGCTTTGAAATTAAAAAAAGGGATGAAAAAACTTTAGGTGAGTTATTTTGTTTTTTTATGTTGGAAACTATTTTAATTGGAAGAGCTTTGAAAATAAACCCTTACAATCAACCTGCTGTTGAGTTAATTAAAAAAGAGACTAAGAAAATTTTAGTTTAAATCACCAAATATAATTTTCGATATTCCATATTTCTTCTCATCTAGAATTCTAAATTTTTTTGAAAACTCATCATTTTCTTTTTTATGCCTATGCACAATAATCACCCCATCTTTATTGAGAATTTTTTCTTGAAAAATATTATCAATAATATTTGACAATCTTTTTTCTTTATAGGGAGGATCCAAAAATATGATATTGAATTTAAGCTGAATTTTTTTCAAAAAGTAATTAGATAGTAAGTCTTCCTCAATAATCTCATATTTTTCTCTCATATTTAAATTATTTAGATTACTTTTTAAAATTGGTAAAACACCATTATACTTTTCTACAAAAGTAACATGTTTAGCTCCTCTTGAGAGACACTCTAAACCAAATGAGCCAACACCTGCAAATAGATCTAAAACTATTGAATTTTCAATATTAATCTTAAATTTATTTGAGTGATTAATAATATTAAAAATAGATTCTTTTGCTAAGTCCTTTAAGGGTCTTGTTTCTTTGTCTTTTGGTTGTAAAATTTTTTTTCCTTTAAATTTTCCACCAATTATTCTCATTTTTTTATTACTTTATAACCAATATCTTTTCTAAAAAAACCATCTGACCAATTTAGATTGTTGAGAAGTTCATGAATCCTATTTCTTGATTCTTCAAAACTATCTGATAATGAAACAAAATTTAAAACTCGTCCACCCACCGCTAAAGTAACATCACCTCTTTTAATAGTGCCAGCATGAAATAAGTGATCAAGAGTGTTTAATTCAATTTTATTGATATTTTTGATTTCAATGTTCTTTTGGTAGGTTTCAGGGTAACCTTTTGAGCACAAGACAACACATATACTTTTTTTATCATTCCAATTAATTTTGATTTCATTTAATCTTCCATTACAGCATGAGTCAATAATTTCACCGAAATCTGTATTTAGCTTAGGAAGAATAGTTTGACATTCTGGATCACCCATTCTCACATTGTATTCAATTAAATAAGGTTCATTATTTTTTATCATGAGCCCTGCATATAAAAAGCCTTTATATGATGATTTGAAATCTTTAAGTGCTCTTAAGGTTGGATCAATTATATTATTCAAAATCTTTTTTTCGAGCTCTTCATTTATTAATCTTGATGGTGAATAAGCACCCATACCACCAGTATTTTTTCCTTTATCACCTTCCTGAACTCTTTTATGATCTTGAGCTGTACCAAAATTTTTGTAAGTAATACCATCACTTAAAATGAAAAAGCTCATTTCTTCACCTTCTAAAAATTCTTCAATAAGAACATTTTCAGCAGCACCAAACTTTCCATCAAATATTTCCTTAACTGCTTGATAAGACTCTTCTTTATTTTCACAAATATAAACACCTTTCCCTGCAGCCAAATTGTCTGCTTTAATGACTATTGGAAAATTTGATTTATCTAAAAAATTTTTAGCTTGATTAATATCATTAAATACACCGAAATTCGCAGTTGGAATATTATATTTTTTACAGATGTTTTTTGTAAATATTTTAGACCCCTCTAATTGTGAAGCGACTTTACTAGGTCCAAAAACCTTGATATCAAAACTTTCCAAGTAATCTGTTAGTCCATCAACCAAAGGTTTTTCTGGTCCTATCACAACTAATTTTATTTTTTTTGAAAGAATGAAATTTTTCAATTCCTCAAATTTATTTATATCTAAGTTAATATTATCAGCTATTGCATCTGTCCCAGCGTTACCAGGAAAACAATAAATTTTATCAATTTTTTTTGACTTATTTAATGCATGACAAATGGCATGCTCTCTTCCCCCGCTTCCTATAATCCCTACAATCATGTATAAACATATAAACTATAAATGAATAAAAAATTAGCAAAAGTAAAATATTTACCAAATAATTTTCAAGTAATTGAAAAAGGTGACCATGTAATTTGTGCAGTTTCGGGTAAAGCAATCAGTCTTGAAAATTTGACTTACTGGAACGTGGAACTTCAAGAACCGTATTATTCATATGTTGAGGCTTCTAAAAAAAAAGAGGAATTAGACAATAAATAGCATTATTTCCAGCGATTATGGGACCATATCCAGTTATTAGGATTAGCAAGTATCATTTTTTCAAGAGTCTTATTTAATTCGTTTGTAATATTTTCAATAGTATCTTCGTTTGAGAAGTGAATTGGTTTATGAACTTTCATTTTAAATTTAATACCCTCATATCTTTCTATAAAAATAGGCACAACAGGCATATTGAATTTTTTTATCAATTGTGCTGGAATTGTAGTAGTAAACGCTTTCTCATTAAAAAAATTTGATTTAATACCCTGAGAAACTCTTTGATCTATCATAAGTGCTGTTGAAAAACCTTGGTTATTAAGTTTTATTAATTCTTTTAATCCGCCGATTCCTTTTTTAATTTGATTGTTACAGATATATTTTTTTCTTATTCGCTCCATGAATTTATTTAAAAAAATATTGTTTAGTGGTCTATAGATTGCTCCAATTTTAATACCTATTTTGTCTATCTGCATTGCCATAAGCTCAAAGTTACTGAAATGCCCTGATATAAATACGACTTTTTGATTTTGATCTTTAATATTTAAAAGTATATCTTCACCTTCTATAGAAATATTTTTACTAAGATTACCATTTCTAAAATTTTTCATATAAAGATATTCTGCAAAAACTCTCCCATAATTATTCCACATTGAAGATTTAATTTTATTAAATTCTTTAGAATTATAATCTGGGAAAGCTTTTTTTATATTATTATTGATTATTTTTTTTGATCTAAAAATTGGACCAATAATTTCAAATAATTTTCCACTTAGAAAAGACGAGAGTTTAACCCCAATAATTTTGAATATCACATAAAAAATGCAAATTATGATAAATTGTATTAAGTATTTAATTATTTTCATAAACCTTTGAAATATCATTAATAAAAGTTTCTTGGTTTAGAATTTTTAATTCTGATTTAATATAAAAAATTTTATCGTTGTTGTTTAGTCTCATGTAATCTTTTTCGGTAGTCATTACTTTACAATTTAATTTTTTAGATATTGAAATGATATCGTCAATTTCTTTTTGTAGGTATCTATAATGATCAGGAAATTCAATTTCTTTGACAATGTTTATGTTATTTTTTCTTAACATTGATATAAAAGTCTTATGATTTCCTATACCTGAAAAAACTAAATATTTTTCACTTTTATCAAACTCATTGATATTCAGTGGAACATATTCTCCTTGATAAATATTTATATTAGGATCTAAATTGTGAATATATTTTATAATATTATCAATATTTTCATTATTTCCATTTAGAAAAACATTTTTATATTTTTTTAAATTTTTAATATTTTCTCTGAGTGGTCCAGCTGGAATAGTAAAACTATTACCAATCCAATTATCAATATTAAAACAAGCAATACTATAATCATAATCTATTGATGGATCTTGCAAACCATCATCAAAAATTGCAAGTTCAAAATTTTCGTCGATTGCTTGTTTAATAGCAGAAGATCTATCTTTGAATTTAAACAATTTTCCGTGATTTGATAATATTTTTTGCTCATCAATTTGGTCTGAATAATATTTTTTAATAAAACAAGTTTTTATTTTATCTTTTAAAATTTCATTAATTTTCAAGCTTAAAGAGGTTTTGCCTGTTCCACCTAGATAAATATTTCCCACACAAATAGTTTTAATTTTTGAATATTTCTTTTTTTTTGTTGTTAAGTTTTTGAGAGTTTTAAGGATTGTGAGTAATAATGATACAGGGAAAAATAAATAAGAAAGAATGTTAGGTTTATTGTAATCCCAAAATTTGGGTTTTTTAAATTTCATTATGAATTGATTTATCTAACTCATTTAAGGTTTTTTTAAGTATTGTTGTACCAAGATATTTCATTTTTTTTACTTTTTTCATGTTTTTTTTAAAAATTATTGAATTAGCACATTGTTGAGGAGAATTGATTGAAGATGATATTTTTAATTGATTTAAATATTTGTAAACATCTCTAAAATTATCAATATTGGGTCCGTGTAATATTTTTGCACCGAATCGAGCAGGTTCTAACGGATTTTGCCCACCTCTTTTAATAATTGACCCACCTAAAAAAACTGTTGTTGCAAATTTGTAAAACTTTTTAGACTCTCCGAAGGTATCAACTAAGTAAATATCAATATTATCTAATTTTTTTTTATTTGATCTACGAGATATTGCATTTAACCCAAGTTCATTAATTTGTGAAATAATCTGGTCAATACGATTAATATGTCTTGGTATTATAATTGTAATGATATTCTTTATTTTTTTTTTTAATAAAATATGTGTTTTTGCTGCAAATAATTCCTCGGTGTTATGTGTACTTGCTGCGACAAAAGTTTTATATTTTCTAAATTGCGAGAATAATTTCTTATCTGCTTGATTAGTCTCAAAACTATCGTGTTCGATAAATTTTAAATTTCCAATAGAGGTTATTTTTTTTACTTTTAATTTTTTCAAAAAATAATTTGTCTCAGTGTTTTGAGAGTAGGCTTTATCTATTAAACTAAAAGTTGAGTGAGAAAATTTCTTAATTATTGACCACCGATTGAAAGATTTTTTAGTAATTCTAGCATTTAGCAGAATTAAATGGACACCTCTTTTTTTGATAGATCGAAACATACTTGGCCAGATTTCTGATTCTAAAAAAATTGCTATATCTGGTTTCCAATGATCCAAAAATTTTTTTGAAAATAATATGTGATCAATAGGATAAAATTGGTGAATAGTTTTTTTGAATTTGATTTTTTCTAATATTTTTGATGAGCTTAATGTACTAGATGTTATTAATATTCTACTTATAGATTTGTCATTGTCATATTTTTTAATTATTGGGATAGCACTTAATATTTCACCAACACTAGATCCATGAAACCAGATTAGTTTTCCAGTCCCTCTTTTTTTTGAAATAAAACAAAATTTTTCTTTAAATCTATATTTATCCTCTTTATTTTTTAAAATTCTAAAGATAATTATGAATGGGGAAAACAATATTATGATTGAAAGTAAAAATTGGTAAATAAAAAAAATCATTACCTCTGAAATTGTTTGTCATGAAAATTTTTATAAATTTTTGAATTAATTAACAAATCTTCATGTTTACCATTATCAATTATCTTTCCAGAGTCTATTACATATATTTTGTTTGAGTTTAAGATAGTCGAAAGTCTATGAGCAAT
>ENA-OSEY01002029-OSEY01002029.1-marine-metagenome-genome-assembly--contig:-NODE-2029-length-13421-cov-4.622077_pt1 | contig 13421 bp, 4 predicted proteins | sample MGYA00248465_ERZ534230 | MGnify/ENA primary metagenome ERZ534230 (study PRJEB26409, sample SAMN06344110) | marine metagenome | isolation source: Sea water from surface | place: Atlantic Ocean:Southern... | reverse complement strand
GTTGATATACCAGCAGTTGTATCTGATATAAATTCATAATTACTTCCTGTGTTGTTAATTGTTTTAGGAGTCTGGAATACGCCATTAATGAATAGAACGCCATTTCCTACTCCAATACCAGAGGAGGTATTTGCACCACCTACAGTTAATGAATATGTCTTACCAATACCAGTAAAGTTATCAGATATGTCATCAAACAACATATTTGTTGTATAATTACTTCTTAAAAATGTTCTTCCACTAAAGTTTGCTTTTACGAAAGGTAAGTTAGTTTCATCTCTTCTTGATCTATTATTTCCTTTTGGTGGATCAGAGAAGAATACTTTACTTTCAACTATATTAAACGCACCTCTGTGTACCCTCATAAGGGAGTTTGCTGAGTGTGAAGTTGCTGCTATACCTAATTGACCCCTATCAACTTTTACAACTGGTAGAGTCGCAATACCCAGTGCCACATCAGTTGAATCATTAATAACACCAGTAGGTGTGCTTGAAAATCCTACTTCTGTAACTTTTACATATTCATCATCAATTTTAAGAAAATCTCTTGGAGTAATAGAACCAATTCCACTTAGTACAAATTGAGATAATCCAATACCAACACCATTATTATAAGTAAATCCATCAAAAATTCCCAGATTATGTGTAATTGAAGTAAATGTAACTGGTTGTTGAACAACACCATCCAAACCAATGATAGTTTTGGATAGTGCTTTAGTCATACTCAATCTATGTGCATTACCTCCTCCAATTCCTGTGAATGTTACTGCATTACCAGATGAAACATATTCAGGTCTTGTATATAACTGAAATCTATTTTCATCGAGAACTTTAGCATAAACTGTGCTTGGTAGTAATGTTGTTACTACTCCAGCAATATTTGCAGTTGAACCAATTGATATTGCTGTACCTGCAATACCTATGAATGTTGAATCTGGTGTATATGTTAATTCTTCATTTGTATTAAAGAAGTGACTATTGATATTGATTATACTTGTTGTTGTGCTTATTGTTCCAGATGGATTAAATGTCTTAGAATAAATTGGAACTTCATTATGCTTCAATACAAAATCTTTTTTGTTAGCTCTAAGTCCAGCAGCACCGTCATATGTTGATAAGAATACTCTCTGGTCAACTGTACCGTAAGTCAAATCAGGAGGTGTATTTTCAAAATCACTTGCTGTATATAAAATTTGATTATATGATTGTACCTCAATCAATGAATCAAACTCTGCATCTGGATAGAATCTTAGATTAATATTATCACCACTAATTTCACCACCAAATGTTCCAATACCTGTTGTAGAACCAGCAGATACAAATGGATATTGAACTGTTAGAATATCATCAACATCACGAATTGATATAACTTGATGAACTGCTGATGTCTCTCCGCAAGAGACTCTGACTAAAGATTTTACACTACTATCAATTAATTTATTTAATGTTGCGTAAGTTATCGTACTTGCAGTTCCAGTAACATATCCAGATTCTAATCTTGCACTTCTTTCAGCACCAGCAGGTTGCCCTGAGACTGAAAATCTAAAAGTACCAATCCCAGAGGCAGTTGATCCTAATCCAACAATATTTGATCTAACATCGAGTGTATTAACTCTATCATTTTCTATTTGTAACTTAACAAGATTATTTTCGACTCTTGCAGTTACTACACCTACAACACTATTACTTAATCCAGATTTTGTATCAATATATGTTTCAGCTATTGTTGTATCTGTACCGTCATAATCAACTATGACTTCACTATAATTAATTTCTTTAGTTACACTATCCTGAACAAATATTGATGCATATAAAGAATTAAAATCATATGTTGGAACTTCAATTATAGATGAAGTGGTGAATCCAACTGTTGTAGAACCGACACCAGCATTCACACCTGTTAAATCAACACTTCCAATACCATTTGTGCCAATACCTGTTAAATCTGTGTTAAAATCAATCTTGAGTATTTTAATGTCATGATCTTTAAGAAACACCTCTGTCGGTGTAAATAAAAGATTTTTAGTCCCTGTTGCTAATATCTCAGTGTCAAAATCTCCTAATTTAAGAGTTGTAAAATCAGTATTCTTTTCAAGAATAAATGCATTATTTTCAGTTGTTAACGTAACTAACTCAGTAAACTGTGTATCAAAAGTATCAGGGTCAACAATTTGTATAAGATAGTTTCCAAAGTCCTCTATTAATGGTTCAATAACTGTATTTGTACTTTCAAATCCATCACTAGAGAAACCATCACTGATATCATCATGTAGTAAAACTCTATTTGTTTTACATCTTGTAAAATCAGTTAAAGTTCTATTTTTAATAGTTAAGAATTTAGAACCATTAACTCTAGTATCATAGTCTCTAGCAAAATCAAAATTATTGATTGCATCCACTCTTTGTTTATCATTAAGTTCAAGTACATTACCAACATCTAATACAACAGATTGATTTGATTCACGAACACTACCAAAACCAACTGCAAGATTTGATGTGATTGCAGTATCAGAAAAATTCTTAAGACCAGATGGGTGAACTAAACGATTTACTGGATTTACAAATTTTTCCCATTCAATTGAACTCTTAACTGTATAAGACAAGTTTTGATAGTAATCATTATCTGGTATAACTTGATAATCTTCATTTAATTTACCAATATCATCTAACCAACCATATTCTTGTCTGTTAGAAAATTCAGTTGTAAATTTAGCTTGATTATCTACGATACTCGTGATTTCAGCAGATACGTTACTTAATTCACCTTTGATTCGATCACCTTTTTTAATTTTATACTTACCATCAATTTTAATATAATCATTTCTTACCTCAATAACTTTTAAATCAGTTATAATATTATCAATAATCAAAGTTTCTTTTAGTTCAAATAAACCTCTTGATTGAACTGGTTCAATTACAGGATATTTTTTCTTGTTTACTAAAGTTGCATATCCTGATTGGAATGTTTTTGCGATACCAGGATTTGTTGTAACACCTGCTGTACTGAACTTTACTATACATTGTGTTCCAATAACATACTCCTCTACGTCAAAGAATTGATAATTATAATTATCAGAATTGTAACCTGTTCCTTCTATAGTTGTAGATGTTGATATACCACCCTGTGTGGCACCGATTCCTGCTTCACCGACTCTTTGAATACCTTCAACATAAATTTGGTCTCCAGTTGCAAATGGTTGGTCATCAAATCCATTTATAGGAGTCTCAAGGAAACAAGTAACAATACCTGAATTACTAATTTGTACTGAATTAATTCCAACACCGTTTGAATTGTTTATTGAAATTATCTTGTGTACAACTGAATCTAAACCAGTAACAGGTGATAATACATCAACTCTAGATATTGTTTGGTTTGGTGTAAATGGTTGTAGTGAAAGTGTATCAACAACAGTGTTTGATATGGGATTGAATACGATTAAATTAGGTGTGCTCATATAGTCTGCACCACCACTCACAATATTAACTGAATCAATAATGTCAAGATTATCAATATTGACAACAGGTGATATAAATGCCTCTGGACTTAATGTTTTATCTGAAGAATATTCATAACCAATATCTACTATTCTTACTTTTTTAATTCTTCCAATAGATCTAGAGGATGCAATTATATTAGCATCAGTTCCATTTTCACTTATAACCTTTTTAAATTGTGGTAATTTTTTATAATTAAAACCTGGTGATAATATAGTTAAATCTTTAATAGAACCGTGAACATTTGTAGATTTTGTGGAGTATTCTAGTTTATCACAATCATCTGAAGTATAACTTAAAAACTCAGGAACTTTTGGTGAAATATCAAAAGTGTCTGCAGTAACATTAAATATCTTATATTCACCATTATATTTACTATCAATAAATCTAATCTCAGAATAATTTGATACTTCGGTATCTGCAGTGCTTATGAAACCACCTTTTGATAAACCATAATATAATGTACCAGGTGTAGATGCTGAGTATTGAACAGTTAGACCAGCTCCAATTGGATCAGTATTATTTGTACCAATACCTATTGTACCACCAGTTCCAACATTAAATGAGCTTGAATCTTGTGAGCTTAAATATTCATTAGTAAGATTTCTATCGTAGAATAATTTAAAGTCAAAATCTAATAACGTACTACTTGTTAGTCCAAAATTTAATTTTGAATTTCTAACTACATCTATTCTTGGATTAATTAATCCAATTGATTGATTCCCTCCAGTATTCGCTGTAATATTAACAGTCCTAACTGGATTTGAATTAATATCTAGAATTGTTTCTGAAAGTTGAAATCTTCTACTACTAACTCTATTAACAAAGTATGTTCCTGTACTTAGTCCAGTTGCAGCACCATCATAAAATACTTTATCTCCAGTTTCAAATCCATGATTGACTATGTTAATTTGATTAGTTTCAACATTAGATGCTGTAAATAATATTGGATCAATAATTAATTTTTCAAATTCTGAATTATAATTAACAGATACAGGAGTTGTAGTTCCATTTCCAACATTTAAACTAGGAACTACATTCATTTTAATTGTATCACCTTCAACTAAATTATGTGTTGTTGTATTTGCTGCAGACACATTTGTTGATACTGTAGTCAAAATTTTATCAATATCACCAGTTATCTTTTTACTATCTGTTTGGAAGAAATATAATCCTGAAGAAATTCCTGAATTTGATCCGTTACTGTAAAAATATAAACCTTCACTTGTGCTTCCTATTCCAACTCTAGTAGTTAAAATACCTATGTTATCCTTTCCTTTGTTAATAATATAAACATCAAGAGAATTTTGTCCTATGTGAGGTACTTTAAATTCAGTTACTAAAGGTGTACTGCCTACATCAAATCTGTTTGCACCATTTCTTTTATTTAAAGTAACTTTTTGACCTGTACTAAATGGGTGATTTGGAATACGAATTGTTCTTGTTGGTATTGATACTACTTCTTTTAAGTCTCCAACGAATGTATTTACATCTATTGCACCACCATTTGTAGTTCCCACACCTACTGATTGAGGTCCGTTAAAATAAATTATATCATTTGGTTCTGAATCAAACTTTGTAGTTTTGACTGGAATACTAATAGTATTGTTGAGTCCATCAACGTTAGAACCAGCAGTGTGTGCAATACCTGTATGTCTTAATATCCTTATTACTTTTTGAACACCAAATACATCTAATACTCTTACAGTTTCTACATCAGCATCTGCTGCGACGTTTCCAGAACCAATTTTTATCGAACCACCGATTGCAACATTAGATGGCAATTTGTCCACAAAAATATCTTGTATTAAACCATTTGCAGCACCAATAGTCATTGTTTTTGCAAGTCCTACTGAATCTGTTTTGACACCAACTTTAAATGAATTAGTTAAATTTACAATAGAACTACTCAAACCAGATATGGATACAAATGATTGATCATTTAATTCCATAAACGGTAAAAACTGAGCTGTTACTTCATTAAAGTTATTCCAAGTGAAAACAGCATTTTCAAATGTGTTAATAGTTGTATCAATACGAGAAATTCCAATACCAACAATTTCATCTACTTGTGCACGGAATCCAGATCCATTTGTGCCTTCATCATCAAAATCTGTAATATCTCCAATCTTATAATCCGTACCACCATTTAAAATAGTAAATCCATCGACTCCACCTTTAGTTACAGATTCAATTTTAGAAATTTGTCTTATTTTTTCATAAGATTCAGTAACAAAATCATTTCCAGAGAATTTTTCATCAACACTATATGGGAATGTATTTCTTCTAAGACCTGAATTGTTGAAATCAAAATCTTGATTTAATATTTGGTTTTCTGCAATGAATGGTGAACGATAAGTGTTTCCAATAAAATATGGATATTTTCCTTCTAATTTATTTGTTCCAGTTCCTAATCCAACAGTTGAGAAGTATGCATAAACTCCATTTGGAAATTCTGGTGTTTTTGTAAATCTACCATTATGAATATCTAAATCTCCTGTTCCATTATATACGTGATCTTCAACAAAAAATCCTGCTGAATACCCAGCTGGACGATTAGTGACTCTATTAATATCCGTTACATACGATGATGTTATTATTTTTAAATCTGAGTTTATATTAGTAGGATCAGAATATCCAAACGGTCCATAAATTGGATTACCATCATATGCCCAACCTACGATAGGTGAATGACCTATTATTTGATTAAATTCACCATTTGAATTAATTGTAAATGTATTTTCAAAGTTATTTGCAATATCTTGAGAATAACCTAATATACTGAATCTTAAACTATCCTCTTTTGTAGATAAAAATGAATCACCAAATCTATGTGTATTATTTAAAGTTAAACTTCTTACTCTTGCAACGTATTTTCCACCAATACCTCTTGAGAACGATCTAACTTCAGTTGATATGCTACTATATCCAATACCTGGATTTGTAACAATAGCATCTATAACTTGACCATTTTCCACAACTGGACGAACAACAGCACCAGCTCCAACACCTGTTGATATAACTTTAATCTCTGGACTAGAATTATACTCTCTACCTCTGTTTACAACTGCAACATCTTGTATTCTACCATTTACAATAATGGGTTTAAATTCAGCAAATTTACCATTTTGAATCTCAACTTTAGGTACAACTTCTTTATCAAGAGTAGTAGAACCATAGTTTGTACCCTCCTCATAAAGATAACCACCGATTAATTCACCTGTAACTACAGGAGTCGCTACAATATCACCTGTTATTGTTGAACCATAGGATACATCAATGTTAACTTTTATTTGAGGGAAATTAAATATCTGGAATCCTTCACCTGAAGATGCAAAATTTACATAATTACCTCTATTGAAATTAACAATTGAAGTTCCACCAATTCCAGCATCTGCTAATTGGAATGTATCATTTGTTAATTTATGAACATAATATGAAGATGTCGTGCTCAATCCCTGTATTGGTGTGGTTTCCGCAGAATATTCTACAATTTCACCACTATTAAATCCATGATTTTTAAAAGTTACAACATTTAATGATGTTGATATACCGATAGGTTTTACTCTTAATTTACGATGAGTATAACCAGATCCCTCTTCTAACACCTTAATGGCAACCAAAGTGTTTTTACTTTCAGTTGAAAATTTATGAATACCACTTGCAGCGGTGTCTGTAGATAACCCAATAGTGTTTATACCAGCAGTTCCAAATAATGCATCTGTTGGTGTGTTGAATAATCTTACTGTAGAGGGATTTACTGATCTTATATAATATGGAGCACCATCTGATAATGTACCGTCTACTTGATTCAATAAATCATATGCAGTTCCAATACCTATTGGATTATTTCCGTTTGATCCATAATAAACTAATTGACCGTCAACTAAACTATGGTTTGTTTTAAAAGTTATAGTTTCATTTACAATATCAACACCACCATTGAAAAATACATCTCTACTATCAAATAATAATTCTCTATTTCTAGTTCCTAATATTGGTTGTAATACACACCCACTTCCATTACCACCTGTTAATGAAATACTTGTTATCTGATCAATATCAAAATCTTGAGGATCTACAAATACTTCTTTAACTGTTCCCTGTAATATTGGTTCAACAGCAGCACCAATCCCTGTACTTGTTTCAATTCCAACGATTGGAGGATTTACTACATCATATCCACTTCCAGCATTTAATAAGTCAACTGATTCTAAAGGTCCAAAATATATTTGATTATCAGAAATAGGTGAACGAATTTGAACACCATTTATTAAAATACCAATATCATTTGTAGGTATGTCTTGATTTGAACTAACAAATAAGTTTTGTGATAATGGAATTTTTCTTAATATTTTATCCGCATCTAAAGTTCTACTTTTATGTTTTTCTAATACGAATCTATGAACATCTGTAGTGGATGTGGTTGGTCCGATTTGTACTGTGCTTGCAGAACCAATCTGTGCTGTAGAATTAAATATTCTAATTTTTGTAATATCTTGACTAGGATCATCTGGTATGACAGGATCAACGAAATAAGTTCTACCTGTATCTAATCCAATTAGTCCATCACCTTCAGGTAAGTAAGTAACAGGATCACCTTGAATAAATTTAACATTTCTACCTAAATTAAAATTAATAAAACTGTATCTATCATTTAAAGGATTAAATGCATCTAATCCAGCAGCAGTTCCTCCTGTAAGAGTTTCCTCAATTATATTGGTGGTAATATCATAACTTGGTAAAGAGTTTGATGCAACATACCCATCAGTATTTCCATCAGTGTAAACACTTAAAGTATCTGCAATAATATTATCATTTCCTTGAGCAATATTAACACCTGAACTTGTTGCTTTTTCTATTTTTCTACGAATATCATATAATTGATTTGGATCTTGAGTAAATCCAGCGATATTAGATACTGTTATCTGATTTAAACCAGTATTAATACTTGCAACAGTACCACTACCAGCAACGGATTGTTCGTTTCTCTTTAATATATCAAATCTATCACCGACTTTAAGAGATGATTTATCAATAGGAGTTTTTAAAGTGAACGTTGAACCACCAATAGGAATTTCGACTTGGAATCTTGAACTTGTATTATAAATCCATGAGTTGGCAAATATTTGTTTATAATTTTTACCATCATTTTCAATTTTTTCACCAATATTTTTTACGAAGAAATTTTCACCCTCGTTAATTAAGGTTATATCAGTAATAGGAATCAACTCTGATAATACACCAGTAATTCTTAAATCAACTCTTTTTGATAAATCTCCATTTTCAAATCCAAAAATTGTTTCATTTGCTCTAAGATTATCTGCAGCGTTTATATTAACTCCTACTCCAGTACATCCAAAGAACTGGTTTAAAGATTTTGATGTATAATTTATTTCAGAATTTGCACCACTAATTACAGTTCCAGTAGTACCAAAACCTACAGTTGAATCTACATCAATAATTGAAGATCCAGCAGATACGCTACTAAGTACTTTTGTATTACCTGGTACTGTAAATACACCTTCAATTAGGTCACGGTCACTAAATCCAACAAATAATGCAATTTTATAATAATCTCTACCCTCTCTTTTAAGTATTTCAACCTCTGATACTGATGCATTCGTAGATGTGTCAGTTGATTTAAATATCGTTTGACCTGTTAAGTTTTGAGGTTCACCAGTTCCAATGACATCAGCGACTACTACTTCACGACGTATGAATTCAGCATCCGATGGTTTTATTAAATTACCCTCTAAATCTAATACTCTTGATTCTACTCCATACAATACTTTAAATAAAATTCTTATTGATTCTTCAATTCCTTTTGACTGATAAAATGAACGAGCAAACTTGAAAAAATTACCAGCATCTAAATTCGGTGCAAAATCATTATTTTCTAAACCTGGTAAAAAAGTTTTCTTTAATTTTTTGAAGAACTCTTGAATGAATAATACAGATAGATTAGTTAAAGTTGAACCAGAGGCATGAGATGTTGCTGTAGTTTGATCAAATTTTAAACTTTCACGATTTATATCAAGTAATGATGACGAAACACCAACATTAAAACCTGTAATGCCACTAAATCCACGAATGCATCCAGTAAAGGTTGTAGATGTAATACCAGTATAAGAAATAATTTCATCATCTATTTTAAGTAGTCCATACTCAGATGGAAAACCTTTTGTACTGGGTACAGTTATGATAGTGTCAGTGGTTGATATTCCAGCAGAGGTAGTTGTGACACCTACAACGACTTCTGGTACTAAGTTATCTGATTTTAAATATTGATCAAAATTAGAAATTATATCAGTAGGACCACCTTGAAACTCTTGAGAAATATAATATTGTTTTAAAAACTCAGTAGCATTAGGAAAATCAGATACCACAAAGTCGGGTAACTGATTCTCAATGATCGTATTGACTTGTATTCTTTTGTCAATATTTGACATAAATTATTTCCTCTCTAAATCTCCATTAGAGTAACTTGATGTATAGTAATCTCTGGTAAATACAACTCCTGAAATATCTTCACCTGAAGCGATTACGTCCTTAACAGTATTTATTGTACTCTTTGATACATCAAAACTAAGATACAAATCTTTTAATCCTACTACATCATTAGATTCAGGAAATGCCTGAACCTCAATAATATTATTATCATTAACTGTCGATGTGATATTAATTGTGTTTAATATTACCTCACCCTTTTTATAGTCAACAACACCTGCATCTTTAACAATAACTCTTTGTTCTCCCCTATTGTTTTTAGTGACAACACTAAGTGTTCCCATATTACTGCCATCTAAACCACCACTAGCATTTTTATTAGGAACGTCAGTAACATATGCAGTATCATTAAAACCACTGATAGTAAATCCTGTGCTTTTTATATTATATCCAGCAGGATTAATATTAAATTTATTACCATAACATAATTCATATTGTGCAAATTGATTTAAAAGTGCTTTTAAGTCTCTTCTAACAATCACTTTTGTAATATTAGAAGTAATTCCATTATCTACACGATCAATTAGAGTATTAATTTTACTATATTTGAATCTTCCACCAAATTTATTAATCTCTACATTAGAAGCGTATTCATTTAAAGAGTTAATAATTCCAGTTCTTAAATTTGTCGCTGATGCAATTTGTGAAGAGTTATAGTAAACAGTCGTATCAATTTCCACATATAGTATTTTCAAGTCAACTATTTCAGAATTTATACCAGCGATAGCGTAACTCTTTAATTTATTTTTAATTTGAGACTTATCAAAATCTGATACAAATGTTCCATTTTTTGGTTTAATACTAATTTGAACTTTACCAAATTGTGGTGGGTCTAATTCCTCTCCACCAACAACAGAAACAGATTCAGTTTGAGGGAAAATTGTACCAATTATAGCTTCGTAATCCCTTGGTGTAACTGCTCTATATTGTGCTGAATAAAGTCTTGGAGCAAAATACTTAATAGACGACACATCTTCAACTTCAGCACCATTAGAAGCGTTTGAAACGGTAGTTACTAAAACACTATCAGAGGGTGTAAATATTGTTCCATCGCTTTTTGTAAATGTTCCTTGAAAACTAAAGTTAGATGCACCATTTCCAGTTTCACCATCAGTAACAATGTATCTGACTGTGATAACAGAATTATTTTCTAATTTACGACCAAATAAACCATCACCAAATAATACTTCATATTTTTCGTCTTGAACTTCTTGTGCTAAAAATATTTCAGAATTTTTATCAATATTTAATATATTATCAACCATACTATATTTTCTTCCAATAGTAACATCAGCAGGACCTGATACAAATGCTCTGAGTGTTGAGCTGTCAATATTTGGACTATCAATAATAAATCTTTGATCTGTTGAGGTATCTACACGATAAACTCTTTGAAGAAGAGTTCCCTCATGAACTATGATTGGATCATCAAATTGAGCAAATGATGTACCACCTATATCTCTAATTCTTGTTGAAGTTATATTATCTGGTATTGAAAAACGATAAGTTGTATTTTCTGCACTACCAACACAAACAAGACCTGAACGTAACGTAAGAAACTTTGTAGTGCTATCATTTGTCGGTCCGACATTTACATCACTTATACGAATTGATGCTGTTGCAGCGGTTTTTGAACGGGGTACGTAACCAATATTTCTTGCAAGTGATATTACATTCTCTCTTATAGTTGCAGAGTCTAAAAAAGATTCATTTGCAACTAAGTTAGCGTTAAATGAATTGATATATGTATTATAAGCTAAAGTATCAAGTAAAACTGAAAAGTTAGAACCTTCAAAATCAAAATCAGTAAAATTTGAATTTGAACGAAGAAAATCTTTTATTTGTGCTTTGATTTCTGCAAAGTCTAAACTTGTAAACTGTGTAAAGGGCATATTATCTCGTTGGTTCTAAAATAAAAGAAAATGTTTGTGTTGGTATATCTAATCCATTTATATCAAAAAATACAGTAATATCTAAATTGTTATCATCTGGTCTAGCTTTAACAGTAGCACCAACATTACTGACTCTAGGTTCAAAATTACCCAAAGTTTCACGAATTTGATCTTCAAGCATCATTACTTCAGCACGATCATAATTACCGAATAAGGTATCACGAACATCTGTACCTAAAATTGGGTTAAAAAACCTTTCCGTAGGTATGGTTTCAACTAAATTTCTCACTGATCTTATGATTGCTCGCTCATTTGAAAGCACGGGGAGGTCTTTCGTCACTGGATGTGGTGAAAAAGACAAACTAATATCCTTAAATGCTCTTGATTTGCGTTGAATCGCCATTATTAATGCTTTTAGATTTATTTATACCCATTACCTCCATCTTTTTCCCATTACCCATCCAACTAAACTTTTCCGAAGTCCTGATTTCACAGGACAAACTCTGTGAGGTACTCTTGAATCAAAGACAATTAGACAACCACGAGTTCTTGGAGCTATAAACTTGTTTTTACTATTATCAAAGTCAGCAAATTCAAGATTACCACCAGTGTATTCATTTTCATCTGACAGTTGTAACGTAAAACTTAACTTTCTGACTAATTCTTTAGGTTTTTCAATGACTCTTATATCTTGATCTGTATGCCAATTATAATAATCACCTTTGTTGTAGTGTGTATATTGTATTACATCTTGTTCAATATGTGAAATATCATATAAAAAATTTTTTCTATTTGCTTTCATTACATAATGCCATAAAAATCCTCCTATCCAACTATTTGTTGAAATCCAAGAATTTTTACTTTTTCTAAGATCAGTATAAACATGTGGATCGTCCACATTTATTGTAGAATCAATTAAGGTATTATTATTATGATCTTTGTTATAGTCATCGGCTTCGTTAATAATTTCATTAATTAAATTATCTGGAATATTAGTACCATACCAACAATACGTATCTGCCATTATCTTGCGTAATCATTCATAACGTAATCGTCAGAATCGAAGTATTCAAGCACCCAAAAGGCAACACAACGTGGATTTTTTGCTCCACAGGTAAAAATATCGAACGAAACACATCCTTTTTCTGGCCAAGTATGACAAGATAAGTGACTTTCACCTAATGTTAGATTGATAGTGACTCCATATGGGTCAAATTGATGTGTGTAAGTGTTTAAAACTTGTACACCTTCAATTTTACAGGCATCAACACACACTTGTTCGATTTTTTTCGCATCATTTAACTTTTCAAAGGGCACATTATACACTTCAACGAGTAAATGTGTGCCCATATGAGCGTTTTTTACGTGTTTCATCCTAATTCTGGTTCAACATTGATGTCTACATTGCCTGTTTTTGGTTCAAACGGCTTTCTTTCCTCTTTTTCTACGACTTCGTTGCGTTCTTTTGCTGTTTTCCAGAAATAATTCTCTTCTGAACCCAATCCATCACGGTCATGACCGTTT
>ENA-OSEY01002028-OSEY01002028.1-marine-metagenome-genome-assembly--contig:-NODE-2028-length-13422-cov-3.386137_pt1 | contig 13422 bp, 13 predicted proteins | sample MGYA00248465_ERZ534230 | MGnify/ENA primary metagenome ERZ534230 (study PRJEB26409, sample SAMN06344110) | marine metagenome | isolation source: Sea water from surface | place: Atlantic Ocean:Southern... | reverse complement strand
TATTTGTCTGTTTCTGGTTGGCAAGAAAATTCAAACCATTTAACTTTAGATTATTTAAAAGAAGTAAATGATTATGGTGTAAGTAGGTTGATTTACACTGATATAAATAAAGATGGGATGAAGCAAAGTCCCAATTTTCAAGAAACTGTTAAGGTTGCTGATTCATCTAATTGTCCAGTGATAATATCAGGTGGAGTTTCATCGATAGATGATATTAAAAAAGCTAAGGATTTAAATAATAGTAATATTGAAGGCATAATAGTTGGAAAAGCTATCTATGATGATGATATTAAATTAGATGAATTAGTGAGAGAATTAGATGCTTAAAAATAGAATTATACCATGTTTAGATGTTAAAAATGGACGTGTTGTAAAAGGAATTAACTTTGTTGATCTGCAGGATGCAGGCGATCCTGTCGAACAAGCTAAAATTTATTCAGACGGTGGAGCAGATGAAATTTGTTTTTTAGATATTACTGCATCAAATGAAAATAGAGATACTATTTACGATGTAGTAGAGAAAACGTCGAAGAAATGTTTTGTTCCTCTGACAGTTGGAGGTGGTGTTAGAAGTGTTGAGGACATCAACAAACTACTGAACTGTGGTGCAGACAAAGTATCAATCAATACTGCTGCAGTTCAAAATCCAGAAGTAGTAGTAGAAAGTTCTAAAAAATTTGGGTCACAATGTATTGTGGTAGCGATAGATGCTAAAAAAAATGGAGATAAATGGGAAATTTTCACTCATGGTGGAAGAAACAATTCAGGAACTGACGCGATAGAATTTGCTAAAAAAATGGAAGATAGTGGAGCAGGAGAGCTATTGGTTACTTCTATGGATCGAGATGGTACTCAAGTTGGTTATGATATTGAGCTTATGTCTAAGATATCTTCTATGGTAAATATTCCAGTTATTGCTTCAGGTGGAGTTGGAAATCTAGATCATTTAGTAGATGGAATTAAATTAGGAAATGCAAGCGCAGTTTTAGCAGCATCAATATTTCACTATGGCAAACATTCTGTAAAAGAAGCTAAGGAGTATTTGGATTCAAAAGGAATTCCTGTTAGAATTTAATATGCTTAATACATTAGAAAACTTAATCAAACTTGCACGAGAAAGAAAATCTTCACCTGTTGAAGGTTCGTATACTAATAAGTTGCTTACAGATAAATCACTGAGTAAAGCAAAAGTTTTAGAGGAAGTTAATGAATTGATTGAGGCTGTGGAGGAAAATTCTAATAAGATCCATGAAGCTGCAGATGTATTTTACCATTTGCTAATGTATCTTGAGGCAAATGACATTAAAATTGAAGAAGTAATGTCAGAGTTAGAAAAAAGAAAAAAATGAGTTACGACGATAATAATATTTTTGCAAAAATTTTACGTGGAGAAATACCTTGTAATAAAATTTATGAGGATGATTTTGTTTTGTCATTTCACGACATCAATCCACAAAAAAAAATTCATGCTTTAGTTATTCCAAAAGGTAAATATATTGATTTAGATGATTTTAGTCTGAATGCTTCTTCAGAAGAGATGGTTGGATTATTAAAAGGAATTAATATAGTTGCCAAAAAGCTTGGTATTTCAACAGAAGTAGGACAGGGCTATAGAGCTTTAGCAAATATTAGTGATCATGGAGGACAAGAAGTGCCTCATTTGCATTTTCATTTATTTGGAGGTGAAAAAGTGGGGAAAATGGTTAGTGATTGAAGAGGTAAAAAGAAACTATTTAGATATATATTCACTTCAGGATTTAAAAGAAGGTATGAAACCTTCTGATGATTATTCATTAAGTTTAATTGATCCAATAAATTTTCAATTAAATAAATTTTTTTATAAGAATATTGGAAAAAAACATAAATGGGTAGATAGACTTACTTGGTCAGAAGAAAAATGGATTAATTATGTATCATCTAAAAATGTAAGAACATATGTATTTAAATTTAAAGATGATCTAGTGGGTTTTTTTGAATTAATTTATCATGAACAAAATAATGAAACTGAAATTGCATATTTTGGTATACTAGAAGAATACCAAAATAAAAAATTAGGTTCTTATTTATTATCTGAAGCTATTAAAAAGTCTTTCAAAGATAACGTTAGCCGTGTTTGGGTTCACACATGTTCATTAGACCATAGAAATGCTTTGAATAATTATATTGCGCGAGGAATGAAAATTTTTAAATCTGAAAATCTTAAAATTTAACTTATAATTAATTATTTCTTAATTTTATTTTTAATTGATTTTCCACAAATCTTGAATAGAAAATTTGATCAGATATTTTTTTATAAGAATCATCTCCTATCATTCTTGCAAATGAAAGCCAATTTCTAAATACCAATGCATCAAATAAAGATAATCCCTCTATAGTTGGGTTTGAATTTTTATCAAAAATTAAATCAGGATTTTTTTCATCAAAATTTGTTTCTTGTTCTTTATTTTTTTCATCATATATCATCGCATCTTTATCTAATTTGTTATAATTTGGAAATTTTGGATAATATTCAGAACAACCTCTTTTAATTTTACAATTTAATTCTTTATTAAAATTTTTATAAAGGATTTTTTTTACCTGATTAAAAATTAGCTCAGTTTCTTGAATTGAGTTGCAAAATATCAATCCTTTGTAATTACCTGAAACTCCTGGTCTTAACTCAATCATACATTTTCGTGAATTATCTTTCTCTAATTCAATTTTATCAAAAACAATATATAACTTCATTAATTCTAAAACGTTCTCAACTTCTATCTGAATTTTGTAACATCCAAAACAGTGCTTAGGTATAAAATTTAAAGTGCTGAAAATTTTTTTATGTCTATTGCAATGAGGAGGTAACTGTTGTTCCCTATATGTTTGAACTTTATCGAATTCTAAATCATTGACATTATTTTCTAATATTAAATTTATTTTTTCGAATAACTCTTTAATCTCTAAATCTTCAATATTTTTTTCAGGGGAATATTCAAGCTTTATATTATTTATATTGTTGTGAGCTAAAACAATTTCCGAATTTCTCACATTTGTATTTCTAGTTTGAGACAACACATTAAGTAATCCTGTTAAAGATGGTTTTAAATCTTTTTTTAATTCAAGTGATTTTACATAGTGTTCAATAGCTTTTTCGTTTTCTCCTGTCGTATAATATACCCCAGCGAGGTTATTATAAAATTCAGGAGCATTTGGTTTTAATGAAATAGCCTTTTGATAGTCTTCTTTAGTTTTTTCAAAATCATTTAATCTTGAGAATGTATATCCTCTATAAAAATAAAAAGTAGGATTATTAGAATTTAATTCTAAACATTGAGTAAAATTTTCAATTGCTGCACTTATATTATTTAGATACAAATATGAAATACCTTTTAAAAAATAATAATTAGGATTATTTTTCTCATTTTCATCCAAATTATTTAAAGTATCAACAGCCTCAGAAAATTTTTTATTTTTTATTAACAATGAAATTTTTTCAATATTATTTTTCATAATCTAATTATAAGTAATATATATTACTTTGAATATAAATTCTTAAAAAATCTAGTATTGTAGCGGGAGTTTAAATAAATCTTTATTTAATATTTGGTTAGTTTTAATTGACCAAAGATAAGTAATATTTAAATTTTGATATATATCTGTAGTTTGCCAACCCCTTAAATGAAATGTTTTTAAATCAAAAAAAATATTTATTTCATTATCATTTTCTATAAATTTATAATTAATAAATTTATTATCTATAATTTTTTCCTCCATATTATTTATTTTTTTTAACATAAATTCTTTATCTAAAATTAAATTTAATGGAGTTTGTTTTATGGGATATCGGTAGTAACCAGTATTGGTTTTTACCACAACAGATTTACTATTAGATACTAATATTTTATTACTCCCACCATTATATTTGCAGTAAATTTTTTTTGGATATTGTATAGTACAATTTCCAGTTTCAATTTGCCCATTTATATTTTGTTCAAATTTAAAATTTAAATTATCTATTTTTTCAAAATGATTGATAATTTCATTCTTATTATCTGCAAAGCTTTTATTAATAGTAATTAAAAAAAAAATAAATAATAATTTTCTCATTAGAGAACATCTCTCTTGCCTACATGATTTGCTTTACTTACTACTCCATCCACTTCCATCATATCAATAATCCTTGCTGCACGATTATATCCAATTTGCAGTTTTCTTTGAAGAAATGAAGTTGAAGCTTTTCCTTCAGATCTAATTATTTCTAATGCTCTATCATATAGTTCATCTCTTTCATCTTGATTTTGTTTACTTCCAGTCTCTTTCTCATCAGCAAAATTTAATATTTCATCAACATAATCTGGTTCAGCTTGAGATCTTAGAGAGTCATTTATTTTCTCTATTTCAATATCTGAAACAAAAGGAGCATGAATTCTTATGATACGATTTGCAGAGGACATGTATAACATGTCACCTTTTCCAAGTAATTGCTCAGCCCCTTGTTCCCCTAAAATTGTTCTACTGTCAATTTTCGAGGTGACTTGAAAAGATATTCTTGTTGGGAAGTTTGCTTTAATAGTTCCTGTTATTACATCAACACTAGGTCTTTGAGTAGCCATTATAATATGAATGCCAGCAGCTCGCGCCATTTGAGATAATTTTTGAATATAATTTTCTATTTCTTTACCAGCTACAAGCATTAAATCAGACATTTCATCAACTACTACAACAATATATGGCATTGGAAGTTTGTGTTTAGAGTTATATCCATCTATATTTCTAACACCTTCTTTAGTCATTAATCTGTACCTACTTTCCATTTCTTTAACTACCCATCCAAGAACAGAGGCAGCTTTTTTTGCTTCTGTAATAACTGGGCATAATAAATGTGGTATACCTTCATATGTTGATAGTTCTAGCATTTTAGGATCAATTAAAATAAATTTGCATCTATCAGGAGTGTGTCGATAAAGAAGAGATAATATAATTGTATTGATACAAACAGACTTACCAGATCCCGTTGTCCCTGCAATAAGAAGATGAGGCATAGAATAAAGATCACCTATTACTGCTTTGCCTGAAATATTTTTTCCAAGAGCAATTGGTAATTTGATTTCTTTTTTTTTAAAATCATTACTACCTAAAATTTCATTTAAATATACGTTTTCTCGGATAATATTTGGTAGCTCTATTCCAATGGTGTTACTCCCAGGTATAGTTGAAATTCTTGCAGACTCTGAGCTAGTATTTCTCGCAATATCATCTGATAAATTTATAATTTTTGATACTTTAACACCAGCTGCTGGTTCAAATTCATTTAGAGTTACAACTGGCCCGTGACTAACTTTTTTTATGACTCCGTTTACACCAAAATCCAGTAAAATTTTTTCTAAAAATTCTGGATCAGAAGTTTCAGTTTTATTTGAAATTTCTCTATCTTTTTTATTTGGACTTTTTAATAGATCTAAGCTAGGTAACTTAAACTTAATTTTTTTATCTACAGTTTCCTCAGCTTTAATAAAAGGCAGATCTTCTTGGATAAGATTTTTTATTTCATCCTGCGGTATATATTCTTTTATAATCTCATTTTTATAGGTGTAATTTTTCTCATTATCTTTTTTGAAAAATTGAGTAATTTTTTTTATTATTTTGTAAAATTTAATTGGATTAAAATTAATACTTAAAAAAAATAAAAATAAAATTATTATAATTAATAAATAATAAGCGATACCTTCATTAACTGAAATAAATGAATTTAAAAAACTATCGCTTAAATATGTTCCTACAAACCCACCATTTCCATTTATATACAGTGTGAAAGCATTAGAGTGATAGTGATTTAAAAATAATGTTCCAAAAATTGAGTAAATTACAACAAAAAAAATATTTTCAATAATTAAAAAATTTTTTTTTACTATTAATATATTTATACCTGTAATTACTAATGTTATTGAAATTAAATAAGATATTAATCCTACAGATTGGAAAAAAAGATCTGAAATAATACTACCTCTTATGCCTAAAATATTTTTTATTTCGGTGTTTTTAGGAAATATAAAATTTGGATCTTCTGGGGAATAGGATAATAGAGAGATCAATAGCAATAATCCTGCAAAAAATATGACTATTCCAAAAATTTCAGCTAAACGTTTAAACGCAAAATTAATTAACAAATTAGCAGTTTTTTTAATATTCATACAAATGAATCAATTATATCACTTTGTATCACCTAATTTTTATTGTTAAAATTAAAAATATTATGAAAGTATGTATACTTGACAACGGGATAACAAGCTTAACTTTAGCCAAAGCTTTAGTTAACCAAAAAATCTACGTTGATATAATTTCAAATAAAAATAGCGCCACAATGGCATCGAGAACAATTGGTATTTCAAGAAGTAATGTTGAATTCTTCAATAGTTATATTTTAAATATTGATAAAATAATTTGGAAATTAAAAAAAATAGAAATATTTACTGATAATTTAAAAAACGAAAAATTAATTGATTTTGAAGATAATAAAAACTACTTATTTTCAATAGTAAAAAATTTAGATCTTTATCAGTTACTAAAAAAAGATTTAGTTAAAAACAAATACTTTAAACAAATTAACTTAAATAAAAATTTAATATTTGATAAAAAATATAACCTCATAATAAATACAAATTATTTTAGTCCAATAGCCAAAAAATATTTTCATAAAAAAATTTTAAAAAAATATAACAGTTTTGCTTTCACTACGACTATAAAACATGAAAAAATTTTAAATAAAACTGCAAGTCAAATTTTTACTCAAAGAGGACCACTTGCATTTTTGCCTATTTCAAATTTTGAAACTTCAGTTGTTTATTCTTTAGATAATTTAAAAAATATCAAAGACGATCATTTTTATAGTTTAATCAAAAAATATAATTTAAAATACAAAATCAAAGGTTTTGATAAAATTCAATCAATTGAATTAATTTCATCAAGTTTAAGATCTTATTATCATGAAAATATTCTTGCTTTTGGTGATATGCTTCACAAAATTCATCCTTTGGCTGGTCAGGGCTTTAATATGACTATACGAGATATAAAAATACTTATTAACATTATAACAAAAAAAATTGATTTAGGACTTCCAATTAACTACTTAGTAAACCAAGAGTTTGAAAGTAAATGTAAATCAAAAAATTATATTTTCTCTAATGGTATAGATTATGTTTATGAATTTTTTAATTTTGAAAGAAAAACACATTCTAAGTTATTAAGTAAATCAGTTAAACTACTATGTGATAATTCTATGATTAATAAATTCTTTACTAGAATAGCAGATCGCGGAATTAATTATTAATTTATTGTAAAGTACTATTATTGAAAATATCATGACTATAAGTTGCTAAAATTTCAGCTATCCTTTGCTTTCTTATATTTAAATTTTCTGCTTCTAATAATACCTGCTTTTCTTCAAGTGAAAAAGGAGAAGCCATTGATAAAGCATTAATTGTCTCCTCAAGACTTTGTTTTTCTAGAGCTTTCCAATTAATTATAAATCCTCTTTTTTCAAATAAAGATTTTAAATCTTTGAAAATAAGCTCTAAATCCATAAATTTTATTTCTTGATCATTATCATCTAAATCTTTATAGAATTTATTGAAATCAACCATAACTTCTCTGTATTTGTTATTAGTTTTAATCTCCTCAATTGTTTGAAATCTAATAACTCCCTTTATTTCAATTAAATATCTTCCATCATTTGTTTCTCGAAAACTTGTTATTTTTCCCAGACATCCAATTTTATGTAAATCAGGTTGTTCATTATTTTCGTTTTTTGATTTCACTGGTTGTATCATACCTATAAATTTATTTGATTTCATAGCGTCATCAACCATATTTAAATATCTTTCTTCAAAAATATTTAAAGGAACTGTAGTCTTGGGGAAAATAATGAAATTACTCAAAGGGAATACAGGAATTGTTTTAGGAAAATTTTTCATAAATTTTATTTACAATAAAAATATTATTAATCTATAATATTAATACAATGATTTATTGGATCGCATCCTATCCAAAAAGTGGTAATACCTGGCTTAGAATTCTTTTATCTTGTTATTTTTATACAAAAGATGGGTTTTATGATGAAAATTCACTAAAGAATATCCAGCAATTTCCTGAAAAGCAATATTTTCAAGAATTCAATTATAATCAAAATATAATTGGAGATACAACTAAATACTGGTTAAAGGCTCAAGAAAAGATAAATGAGGACAAAAAATTAAGATTTTTTAAAACACATAATGTTTTTGGTCTTGTAAATAATTCTCATTTTACAAACAAAGAAAATTCTATAGGGTGTATTTATATAGTTAGAGATCCGCGAAATATATTTACATCAATCAAAAATTTTTATGAGATGGACAATGATAAAGCACTTAAATGGATGGTGAATCAAAATCAATATATTTATGACATACACAATTTTGAAAAGGATGGTTATAGTGACTTTCAGTTTATAAGTTCTTGGGACAATAATTATAAGTCATGGAAATTGCAAAAAAAAATACCTGTCAAAATAATTAAATATGAGGATTTGCTTGATCAAACTTTTACTGTTTTTAAGGAGGTTATAGAGTTTATAAACTTATCTATTAATAGTTCAGAGCCAATTAATAAGCAAAAAATTAAAAATGCTGTGAATTCAACCTTGTTTTCTAAATTACAAAGCAAAGAGAAGAATGAGGGTTTCTCGGAGGCAATTTTGTCAAAAAAAGGAGATAAAAAAATTCCTTTTTTTTTCTTAGGTCCAGAAAATAATTGGAAAAAAATTCTAGATACAAATGTAAAAAATAAAATTATTGATGATTTTAAAAAAAATTTAATTGAACTATCTTATAGTGTTGATTAGTTATTTTATTCTTGCTTATTCTAAAAAAAATAACTAATTTCATTAAAATAATAGGCGGGCATAGCTCAGTGGTAGAGCGTCTCGTTGCCAACGAGAAGGTCGAGGGTTCGACCCCCTTTGCCCGCTCCAAAAATGAATGATTAAAATTTGTGTAGAAGGATGGAGAGGAATAAATCATTCATACGCAATGGTTAATCAGAGACAACTAATTGAGTTATCAAAATATCCTATCGAATTAAAACATAAAGATATCTCATTTTTTAATAAAAACTGGAATGAAAAACAAAATAGTAATGGTTTTTCAATAGAAGATAATAATTTAATTAATGGAATTAAAATTCCAGAAAAAGATGAAATTTTTGATATTACCTATAGGATAACTTTCCCATATAATTTTGAACAAACTACATCGAAAAAACTATTCATTTTTGGCACATCCGAATATCAAAATATCGATGGGCATTATATAAACGGTGACCCTAAAAAAGAAAATAAAAGAGAAAATTTCTTTATAATTACTTCATCGAATTGGTCAAAAGAAGGATTTATTAAAGCTGGTTTTGAGCCTTCCAAAGTAAAAGTAGTTCCGTGTGGTGTAGAAAGTAATATTTTTAAAATAATTGATGATGATAGAAAAAAACAAATCAGAGAAAAATTAGGAATTAAAAAAGAAGATTTTGTTATTTCTAATATAGGCGCAATGACTGAGAATAAAGGGATTGATTATTTATTAGCTGCATTTGCTATTATCAGAAAAAAGAAAAAAAATATTAAGATGATATTAAAAGACCAAAGTAATTTGTATAATGTAAAAGCTGAAAATTATCTAAAAAAATTAAAAGACTCTAAATATGGTCCTTTAATTAATGAAGATGTAATAAATAATATTTTTTTTATTTCTAAAAATATGGATTTATCAACCTTAAATGAATTGTATAATATAACAGACTGTTATGTATCTCCTTACAGAGCTGAGGGCTTTAACTTAACTCCGTTAGAAGCAGCATCGAGTGGAACTCCAATAATAGTCACAAAAGGGGGGTCTACTGATGATTATTTTAATCCTAAATTTGGATTACAAATAGATAGCAAGGTAATTAATGATGGTAATTTAACAAGTTTGAGACCAAATATAGAGTCTATTGTGGAATGTATTTTATTGATTATGAAAAATCCGAAAGATTATGGAGGTTTAGAAGTTTCTAAATTTATTAAAAAAAATTTTACATGGTATTGTTCTGTAAAAAAATTATATAATATACTTATTAATAAAAATGTCTGATCTATTAAATAAAAAATGTGAGCCATGTGAAGGTGGAGTATCAGCTTTTGATATATCTGAAATTCATAAATATCAAAAGAAAGTTGATGGTTGGGATGTTGTTAAAAAAAAAAATGAAATCTATACATTGGAAAAAAATTTCACTTTTAAAAATTTTATAAAAAGTCAAGAGTTTATAAATGAAGTAGGTAAAATCGCAGAGTCGGAAGGTCATCACCCGGATATTTCATTTGGTTGGGGTTATGCAAAAATAAATATCACTACTCATGCAATTGAAGGGCTATCTGAAAATGATTTTATTTTGGCAGCGAAAATTGATCAAATTAATGTCTAAAGTGTCTTGTTTTAGAAAAAACTAAAACAGTATCGGTAGCGTTTGCATATTTGATAATCTCTTTATCTCTAATTGAGCCTGCAGGCTGGATGACTGCAGAAACTCCAGATTGGACAAGTTTTTCTATACCATCAACAAAAGGAAAAAAAGCGTCAGAGGCCGCAACTATCTCATTTTTTTTTTTAAAAAATTTATTCATCTTATTAATTGCAATCTGACAGCTATCAAGTCTGCTAGGTTGTCCCGATCCAATTCCCATAGTGCTTTTGTTACTAGCTAAAACAATAGCATTAGATTTAACATAACGACAAACGTGAAATGCGAATATTAAATTATCAAATAAAGATTTGTTAGGTTTTCTTTTTGAAACGATTTTAAAATTATTTTTTGAAAATATCTTTTTATCTTCTGATTGTAATAATATTGAATTATTCATAGAATTAAATTTTAAAATTTCATTCAAATTAAACTGAGTAGCATCAATTAATCTTATATTTTTCTTTGATTTAAGTATTTTGAGAGCATCTTTTTCAAAGCCATTACCAATTATTACTTCAAGAAATATCTTATTTAATTCTGAAGCAATTTTTTTATTAATTCTAAAATTACATGCAACAATACCACCAAAAGCACTTATAGGATCACATCTTAATGCATTTTTATAACTTTCAATTTTATCTTTAAGTATTGATACTCCGCACGGGTTTGCGTGTTTGATAATCACAGTACCTGTATTTCTCGGTAGTGTTTTTGAAATATTTAAAGCTGCAAATATATCATTGTAATTATTATAACTTAGTTGTTTTCCATGGATTTTGTTTATCCCAAAATCTTTACTTTTAGAGTAAACTGCGCTTTCTTGATGGGGATTTTCACCATATCTTAATTTCTCAACTAATGATCCATAAATTATCTTTTTTTGAGGGAAAGAAATATTAGAAATTTTATTAAAATAATCAGATATTAAAGCATCATAATAAGCTGTTTCAGCAAAAGCTGATTGTGACATTCTTTTTCTGAAATTTAAAGATGTCCCACCACTATTTTTTCTAAGCTCATTAATAAGCTCTGAATATTGATTTGTTGATGTGATTACAGTGACATCATTATAATTTTTTGCTGCAGCTCTAACCAATGTGGGCCCTCCAATATCAATATTTTCAATAATCTTATCATGATTTTTTGTTTGTTCTAAAGTTTTTTCAAATTGATAGAAATTTACTACAACTAAGTCTATATTTTCGAATTTATTATTTTTGAGATCTTGTAAATGAGATTTATTCTTTCTTTTATTCAAAATGCCAGCATGTATTTTAGGATGTAAGGTTTTTACTCTTCCATCAAGAATTTCATTAAAGCCAGTGAATTCTGATACCTCAACACATTTAAACTTTAGTTTTTTTATAATTTTAAAAGTACCACCTGAACTAATCAATTCGATTTTATTTTTTTTGAGTTCTTGTAAAAGAGGCTTTAAGTTAGATTTATCTGAAACTGATATAAGTGCTTTTTTAATTTTTCTCATTATATTTTTTTTATTTCCCATTTGATATTTTCAGTTTGGTTGTTAGAAATTCCAGATATAAAAATGTTTTGATTTTCGGTATATGAATTTTTATTACCGAAATATAAACCATTATCTATGTTTATATCAAAATTCTCACATGTAAATTTCCATCCTTCATCACTTAATTCAATTAAAATACTTTTATTATCTTGTGTTTTCATTAATTTTACTCCTGGTTCTAAGTGAAATCTTACATCAAATCTATAATTATGATTTATCTTTTTTTTAATTATTTTATCCATCCCAATAAACTTCATCTTTTCTGGGTAAAATTCAATTTCTCTCTCGTGTATTGAGTTATATTTTTTTAAATATCCGTCATGTGAACAATTTATTTTCCAGTAATTTTTTTCAAAAACAGTATTTTTTTTAATTATTTTTAAACCTTTGTTTACTAACCATAATTTATTAACATTAATGAATTTACATGATGAGTTATCATCAATGACTAATGTGCTCTGGGCTGCTGTAGATTTTGATAATTTGTTAAATTTTGAATTATTATTATAAAAGTATCCACAATTACTGATTAATTTTTTTCCATTAGTAATAATTTCAAAAGACAATGCTCCTGATTGATATTCTTTAGTGTATTTAAAATTAGGCGTTGATCCGATATCCATGATTAAACTAATCTTTTTATTTCTCAATATTGCGTATCCTCCAAAATCAAAGTTTTCATTTTTAAATTTATAACCCAAGCGTTTCAAGTAATTATCAAACTCTTTATTGTCTGAATTGTTATTTCCGTTAAATAATAAATCACTACCGATATTTTGCCATGCAAATGCATAACCTTGACCCAAAAGATAGATAGTTTCCTCAATATGTTCTGGAATGTCCGTTTGAGATTCTTTGAACCACTCTTTTACTAAAATAAAATACTTTAGATAAAAGATTAGTTGTTTAATATTCCTAGATCTAGGAAAACCATTAGTATCTAACACATCTTTAGATATTTTTTTTAGTAAGTTTGATCCAAAAGATACATAGTTTTTTTCATTCTTATAACAAAGTCCTGATAAGATTATTGATGCACATCCAATCAATTTGTCTTCAACTTCCTTTGATCTATTAATTTCATTGATCAAGTGATTAGTTTGTTTTTGAATAAATTTGTTAAATATATTTTTATAATTTAGATCACTTTCTTCATAGGTAAGATTATAAGACGATAGCCAAGCAATTATTCTTTTTGCTGTTAAATCAAAATCCCAACTTTTTTTTTGAAATTTTTTATTATTATTTATCCAATTTGTGATGATTGATTGTGTTGTTTTTTTTGAAGACTTTAAATCTAAGCTGAAAAACCAAAAAAAATTATTAAGATTTTTATATTCTTTAATAGTTAAATTTTTGTTATTCCATACATCATCTAATGAGAA
>ENA-OSEY01002027-OSEY01002027.1-marine-metagenome-genome-assembly--contig:-NODE-2027-length-13426-cov-2.523635_pt1 | contig 13426 bp, 13 predicted proteins | sample MGYA00248465_ERZ534230 | MGnify/ENA primary metagenome ERZ534230 (study PRJEB26409, sample SAMN06344110) | marine metagenome | isolation source: Sea water from surface | place: Atlantic Ocean:Southern... | reverse complement strand
CACGGGCCTCTACACGCTCAGCCGCTCCTTGAGCGCCGCCGCGTGCGCCCGGCCGGGCTGCGCGCTCGCGGCGTCGTCGTCGGTGGCGGCGGCGGTGGTGGCCGGGTCCAACTCGTCCTTTCGGCAGCGAAGCAGCTGGGGCGGCGGCGTCGACGCGGATTGGATGGAGCGCGCCTCGCTGCGCTTCAACCGCGCGGCGCGCTTCGGTTTAGCAATGACAGCGCTCAGCACCCCACGTCCAGGCCTTACCATGCTGACCAAGCCAGACACGATAGTCTGCCGGTGTGAAAGTCTTACCCAAATCCGTATCTCGAAGGAAGTTGAAGCCGGTGCTGCAAGCACCAATGCAGTCAAATCAGGCCTGCGTGCAGGAATGGGACCATGTGGCGGCAAATACTGTCAAACTGCCATTGCGCGCTTTATTGCAATGCAGGAAAATCGACCCGAAGCAGAAATTCCACCCCCTGCACCCCGTCCACCATTACGGCCAGTTCCAGTGTCTGCGTTGTCAGCTGACTTTGACTACGACGAACTTCCAATTCCTAAGCCTGCGCCTTTATGACTGTTCAATATGATATAGCCGTTATCGGCGGCGGCATCATGGGGTGTGCCACGGCCCTTCGGATGGCTGAAGGTGGCATGCACGCCACCGTCTTGGATCAAGGAGATCTTGGACAAGGCGCCTCAGGCGTAAACGCTGGCACGCTTAGCCTGCAAATTAAGCGCGTTAAGCTAATGCCTTATGCGCTTAAGGGCCATCAAGAATGGGAAGCCATGGGAGACGCTGTGGGCTTTCGAAAAACTGGTGGCTATACACTGGCCTTCACCGAACGCGAGTCGGAGCTTTTGCATGAACGCCAAACACTGAAGGCCGAGGCGGGCGCGCCCATTGAATTTGTATCTAACAACCACATCCGCAACGCCGAGCCCAATTTGACCCAGAAGGTGATCTCGGCCAGCTATTGTCCTGAGGATGGCTATGCCAATTCCTCGCTTACGGGGCAGTACTATCGTGGACGTCTGCGCGATCAAGGCATTCCCTACCGTGAGAAATGTCCTGTGACCGCCATTGCCCAAAATACTGCAGGGTTTGCACTCAACACACCCCAGGGTGAGATCACAGCAAGCCGCATCCTTATGGCGACAGGCGCTTGGCTTAAACCCACAGCAGCGATGCTAGGTGTGGATTTGCCCGTTAATGCTCGTATCAATACCGTTTCAGTGACCGAACGTTTGGAACCCCTAACCTCAAGTGTGATTGGCCACGCAACAGGCCTCTTGACAATGAAGCAGAAGACAAACGGAACAGTTCTGATTGGCGGAGGCTGGCAGGGGCGCGGCACGCCACAGGAGGGGCGCGGTCAGGTTACCGCTGGCTCTCTTCAACCCAATATGGCCTTAGCACAATTCGCACTCCCTGCCTTGGCAAATGCCCGCATCGTGCGTAGCTGGACTGGGTTTGAAGCGAATGTGCCTGACTTTTACCCCTTGGTAGGCGCTCTTCCAGGTATCGAGGGCGCATTTGTATTGGGCTGTGTGCGTGGTGGTTATACCATTGGGCCCTATATTAGTAAATTAATGGGTGATTTCATCTTAGACCGAGAACCCGAACTGCCCCTTTTCGATCCAGGGCGAAACTTTAATGAGGATTAGAACATGAGCAATCCAGCACGTTTGGAAGGAAAATTAGCCATTATAACCGGTGGCGGCAGCGGTATTGGCGAAGCAACAGCCAAAGTATTCTCAGAGGCCGGTGCCACTGTAGTCGTCACCGGACGGCGGCCTGAGCCGCTGGAGCGGGTGGCAAAAGAAATAGGTGGCCATGCGATAACCTGTGACGTATCAGATCAGCCACAGGTGCGAAAAATGTTCGCCCAGGCCCTTCAAATCACTGGCCAGATCGACATTCTGCTTAATAATGCGGGCGAACCAGGACCAATTGCACCCGTAGCAGAGGTGGATATGGAGGCTTGGATCCAATGCATGCACATCAACCTAGTGGGCGCAATGTATTGCCTACAAGAAGCCGCGCAAATTATGGGGGCACAGAAGTCTGGCTCAATAATCAATATGTCTTCGCTTATGGGCATTCAAGGCTACCCTATGCGATCCGCTTATGTAGCTAGTAAATTCGCCCTAATAGGGATTACCGAAACAATGGCCCGCGAGCTCGGCCCATTGAATGTCCGTGTGAATGCTTTGATGCCCGGCGCTGTCTCTGGCGAAAACATGAACCGTGTTCTGGCTCGCCGGGCTGAGGCAGAGGGGCGCTCTATTGAAGAGATTGAACGGGAGAGCTACACAGATGTCGCGGCACTCAAACGATGGGTCTCACCAGAAGAGGTCGGCCGCGCGGCGCTTTATTACGCGTCTGATCTGAGCTCAGCCATCACCGGTGACAAAATGAAAGTTGACTGCGGTCGGTTTTAGAAATCCTCATTTTTTCTCTGGTGTCAATTTAAATGCTCGTTTGATTTTTTATATAACTTTTCTAGTTATTTGATGTCATGGGAAATAAAAAAACAGCTCTGATCGTAGAAGGTGGCGGCCAAAGGGGCGTATTTTCTTTTGGAATAACTGACACCTTTATAAATAGGAATTATGATCCATTTGATATTTATATTGGTGTGTCGAATGGCGTAGCTGTTCTTTGCTGGTATCTGATAAGAGAAACAGACAATAATTTAGATAAAATGCTATACGCCGCTAAAGGTGATTACCTCAGTTATAAAAATATTTTTACTGGTAAAGACATATTAAAATTTCATCAGATGTACGAAGATGGTGAGAAAATGTTTAACCCAAGCATGGAAAAGATTAGAAATAACTTAAAGGGCAAGGAGTACATTGCGGTTGTAACCGATGCGATCGAAGCGAATGCGGAATACTATTCATTTGGGGATGGTGAGTGGTTGCCTAAAATGATTGCCTCTGGAACCCTACCTATATTGGTAAAAACACCAAGTTTAATCGACGGACGCAGGAAATTTGATGGAGGCATTGCAGACCCCTTACCTGTGGAAAAAGCCTATAAAATGGGGGCTAAGAAGATAATTGTAATAAGAACATATGAGAAAAATTTTAGAAGGAAGCTGAAGCTTGAAAATTATATTGGCGCTTTACTATCATCACAATATCCTAGTTTGAGAAAAGCATTATTAGAGCATGACAAAACTTATAATCGAGCACTTGATTTTATAAGCAATCCTCCACACGATTGTGAAATCGTACAACTATGTCCTCCAAAAAAACTGAAATCAAAAAGAGATACAAAAAATATAGAAGTTTTAAAAGCAGACTACAAATTAGGAAAAAGCGTAGCTGAAGAGTTTTTAAATAGCTTCACGGCTTCTTAACAGTGTAAGGGAATTTTTTGAAATCGATTTTAGTTTATGGAGACTCACTTGTTTGGGGGCGGAATGCGATCAATAGAAATCGACATGAATATGAAGATCGTTGGCCAAATGTTCTTGGTGCAAGTTTGGAGAATGTAAATGTCTGGGAAGCTGGTCTTGGAGGCAGAACAACTGATCTTGATTTTCCAGGTCTACCTGGGCGCAATGGTTTAGAACACTTGCCTGTAGCACTACTCCAAGCTGCTCCATTAGATCTTGTTATTTTAGCACTTGGGACGAATGACCTTTTTGCTGAGGCTGACCGCAAACCACAAGATACTGTCAATGCGATGCGATCCTTAGTTAAGGTGACGAGGGATTTACCAACAGCTCAAGGCAGCTCTGTACCAAATACATCGCCACCTAGAGTGATGATTGTCGCTCCCCCAAATTGTTTACCTTTGCCTGCAGTGACCGGAGAGGGTTTTCCTGAATTAGATAAACTTACTCGATGGTTACCAGAACTGGCTAAACTTTATGGTGAACTCGCTATCGAGCAAAATACTTATTTCGTAGATGCAGCCCAACTTTGCGAAGCAGATCCAGTAGATGGATTACATTTGGATGTTGAAAATACCAGAAAATTAGGGGTTGGCATTGCAAAAGAACTTGCTCTCAAAAGGTTTGCCAGACTTATTAAAAACGAGTGATTAAGATTTTTCCGATCTTACTGTCAACTTTTACAAAGCGCTCTAGATTAGCATTATTCAAACAAGGCAGACAAAAATGTACCGATTTATCGTAGTCACATTAATCTCTGCTTTAACTGCTTGCGGCTCTTCAATGGATTATTCTCACTCACCCAATTTCAATTCGAACTTAAATCGCTTCCAGCATCCTGATGGTGACCCAAGTAATAAAAAACCATCTGAACTTTTTGCAATGATACGAGAATTTTCTAAGCGAAAATACGATCAATCTGAACAAATTGGTTTTCCCGTTAAGTTGTCAGAGCGACATGAATTATCAACATTTTCCGAAAGTGTAATGTGGATAGGACAATCTACAATTCTGCTGAATCATAAAGGTTTGACGGTTCTAACCGATCCTCAATTTTCAAATAGAGCATCACCACTGTTTTTTGGTGGGCCAAAAAGAGTAACTCCCATACCATTTAACATAAAAGACTTACCAAATATTGACGTCGTTTTAATTAGCCATAACCATTATGATCACCTAGATCGCTCTAGCATAAGAGATTTGATCAAGCATCAACCGTCAATAAAATTTTTGGTTCCGCTAGGCCTAGGTCAGACGCTTTATAAATGGGGCGTTGTGGATGTGACAGAATTGGACTGGTGGCAAGCTATTAACCTTCAGGACGTAGAAATACAGCCAACTCCAGTAAAGCATTGGTCAAGCCGTTCTTTGCTTGATCGTAATAAATCACTCTGGGCTGGATGGATGATGAAATGGGATGATTTTTCATTCTACTTTGCAGGCGATAGTGGATATTCAAGTGACTTTAAAGAAACTGCCAAAAGACTAGGCAGCCCAACACTAGCGGCAATTCCCATCGGTGCATATGAACCACGAGATTTTATGAAGGCTGCTCACATGAACCCAGAAGAAGCGGTGAAGACATTTGAAGATTTGAAAGCTAAATATGGAGTTGCCATCCATTGGGGAACTTTCAAACTAACGACGGAACGAATGGACGAGCCACCAGAGCGTTTATTACAAAGCCTAAAAGATCAAGAAATTCCCTTTGATAAATTTAGAGCGCTCAGTCATGGAGAAAAATGGGACGCACCTTTTTCAGAAAAAATGTGAGTGCAGTATCTTAGCAACCTAACCGCTGCTAGTTTTTTAGCCCAACACTAAAGTAAGGGCCTTGTTTTTCGAGTAAGAAATTTCTTAATTCACAGCCCCTCAATAATCATAAGGTCAGTATCCACTCCTTTATCCCTGATTGCCTTGGCGGCTTTATATTCATCACTGAAATAAAAGGTTTCAGCGGCCGCTTTACTTTCAAATTCTATAAGCGTTACTACACCGCTTACAGTGCCCTCATGGCGATCTGCATTTGGCCCTCTTGCCAAAAGTTTCCCGCCATATTTTTCAATTAATGGTAAAGCCACCGATGAAAATTCAGCAAAAATTTCAGGATCATTCACTCTTAGATTAGCCATTAAATAACCTTTTGACATATCAGTCCCCTTTGTTGATAAGATTAAGTATTTATTAATTAAGCTGGAATTGGATGAACGTTATATTCATCTAATTTTCCATTAATTATAGTTGCGAAGAAAAACACATCTGCACTCCAGTCTGGGCCTTCCGCAGAATGCGTTCCAGCTATAATATCTGCCGTATCATGAATTACATTATAGTTGGATATATCAGTACAGTCGCCGCTGACTGCCCACTCTAGAGTTCTACTTCTGGACCGAATAGGTTCCTCTGCAGTTTTACTACTATTTCTGAATGTGAAATTCTCACCTAACAAAGCATCCAAACGGGAGGCATCTTTGGTATTAAAGCTAGTCTTGAAAGCGTCAAGATATTCTATCGCACCTGGCATATTATGTCCTTTCTATCAGTAACTGGAAACTAACACATAACTCTCCAGAACTATAACTAACGTGACGGAAGCCTTAACGATTTAAACTCATTGCGAAAATTTTGGTCACTTTTTCACCACAAATGATAAACTTCAAAAAAAGTTTAATTGAACGGAGAGATTATAATGTCTGTAGCTAATGTGGTCATGTATGAGTTTGAAACTAAGGCTGATCTTAAAAAATGGGCAGAATGGTACAAAAATGATGGCCCTTTCCCAAATAATGAAATTTCATTATTTGTTCAGACGGGTGAAACGTCTGCATTTGGCATAGCCACTTACCCTTCAGAAGAAGCAAGAGAAGAAGGTGGTAGGATTCGAGATGAGTTGGTTCATAGCTCTGAGATGTCTTATAAAGTTAAAGATGTGGTCCCACTTGGTGGTCCTGTTTTAGTGGAATTTATAGATGGAATATTATCGCCAAAACATAATCCTTGGTAAAAATTACGGTTGGAAATAAAACTCCATGATAAATATGAATATTTAATAAATGGTCTATCGAACAAAACTTCCGGAAACAGCAAGTGTTGCAAATTCAAAGGGTGATGCACGTCTATTTGCCCCTTCTGCCGAGAGAAATAGTACACCTATTATTAACTTAATTAAAAAGATTGCACCTAAATCGGGAGAGGCTTTCGAGATAGCAAGTGGAACTGGCCAACACATTGTAAAATTAGCAGTATCTCTACCCAACTTATCATGGTTACCTTCCGAGGTTGAAGAGGAGAGGATAAAAAGTATTAGTGCTTGGATCAAAGCTGACAATTTATCAAACATTAAACCACCGTTATACCTTGATGCTACAGAAACTGGATGGTCCAAAAGCCTCCCGCAATCTGATTTTATCTTACTAGTAAATTTATTGCATTTAATTAGTTGGAATGAGACAGAAATTTTAATTAGTGAACTATCTAAAGCCCTTAAAACACAAGGAATTGCACTGATTTACGGTCCATTTATGCGAAATGGCGAGCTTACCAGTGAAGGCGATAGAAAATTTCATGTCAGTCTAACCCAAACCGATCCAGATATTGGATATAAAGATGATTTAGACATGCAGACTTTATTTTCAAACTCTGGCCTATCTTGCCTAGAAAAGGTAGAAATGCCCGCCAACAATTTAGCTTTTGTTTTAAAGAAGGATAGCTTAACCAAACAACTTAAGGGGGACTAATAAATGGCCATAGCCAGAGTAACAGTCTTGGACTTTGCGGATGAGGAAAGCAAAAAACGCAATCTTCAATTATATGAGCAACGCTGGAAAGAAGTATTTCCAAACATGCATATGAATATGATTATATCAACTGGGCCAACTTCGTTTCTAAGTATATCTGTCTATGAAAATGATTTAGAAGCAGAAGCAAATATGGAAGCTCGAACAAAATTGCATGAAGACTTTACCAATATAAAAGATGATTTTTTTTATAAAGGTGACATACAAATGTTTTTTCAATCTGATCAGTTTCAGACACTAAAATTGAAAAAATTAGATTGAGGGATAGTTCGTGGTCTCTTATTCAAAAAAAATATGGGAGCAGTATCTTAGCAACCGTACCGCTGCTAGTTTTTGATCCCCATCCCTTAATATGCGGGAATATAGCTCATTTTGTTATCGGTTAACAAATTATTTAAAATATAATTTCACATAAATTTAAAAATACGTGTAAATTAAAATCACTTTGCTAACGTTCAATTAGATAAATTTATTTGCCATAAAAAATCAAAGGATATGAAAATTGATTGATGCAGCACTAATAGTAAGGCGTTCTAGAACTATCTCAGGCTGTATTTTATTTTTCTATGCTTTTACTCATCTTTTAAATCACAGCCTTGGCTTAATTTCTCTCGACACGATGGAACAAGGTAGGGCTATTTTTTTAAGGTTTTGGAGACATGATGTTCTCTTTTATGTGCTTTATGGAGCTTTATCGATCCACTTTCTTCTTGGGGTTTATGCACTCGCAAGGCGACGAAGTTTCCGAATGAGCCGAAAGGAATGGATAAGAAACTCCTGCGCTATTTTGATTCCCTTTTTTCTAGCAAGCCACTTATCTATAACATTATGGGGCTCTAGATTTTTAGGCTTGAACGATAGCTACGCTTTTATGATACTCTCAACATATATTTTTGATCCATTTGGATATATTATCCTTGGCCTAATGCTCTTGCTGGTTTGGACGCATGGGTCAATTGGTATCATCGGGCTTATTGAGTTTAGAGAATTTTATTCAAAACATAGAGGACTGGTTCAAGGGCTAATTTTTGGATTACCTTTGTTAGCATACGGCGGTTATATAAGGGCGAGTATTGAATTATCAGAAGCAAGCCAAAGCAATCCCATTACTATTCTTGAATTAATTTCAAATTCAAATTTCACTCCTGAGATCGGAGAAAAAATTGTATCCTTATCTGACCTTCTGCAATTCTTGGTTTACCCAATTCTGCTCTGCTTATTTATAGCGTTTTACCTTATTAGAAATCTATTAGAAAAAAGATTTAATTCGATAGAAGTCCAGTACACAGACGGCACAAGTATTAACGTAAGCAGAGGTAGCTCTTTATTAGAAGCCAGTCACAAAGCTGGGAGGTATCATGAGTCTGTTTGTGGGGGCAGAGGCAGGTGCACAACTTGCAGAGTAAGAGTTACATCTAGTTTAGAGGAACTACCTAGACCAAATAAAATTGAGCAGTCAGTCATAAATCGGTTAAACTTTGATCAAAGTTTGAGATTGGCATGTCAGCTCAGGCCAGAAACAGACATTGAGATTAATCCACTAATAAAACTAGTAGATCATGATAAACAAAATTTGCGTTTTTCTAATCAGGAGAATTTATCAGGAATAGAAAAAGAAACTGTTATCATGTTTTGTGATTTGCGGGGTTTTACACGCTTATCTGACGGCAAAATGCCTTTTGATGTGGTATTTATTTTGAACAAATATTTCAAACTTGTAACCGACGCAGTCGAAGAAAATAAAGGGCGTATTGATAAGTTCATTGGTGACGGGGTAATGGCAATTTTTGATAAAGATACAACCATAACAAAAAATTGTAAAAATGCTCTTCAAGGGGCTGCTATGATAACAACATATTTGAATGACTTAAACGATGAGCTATCTTCTGAAGATATTGAACCTCTCCGCTTAGGGATAGGTATTCATTGTGGCAATGCTATAATTGGAAAAATGGGATATGGAGAAGCATCCTCTGATACGGCAATTGGCGACACAGTCAATGTAGCTAGCCGTCTGGAACAACTGACTAAAGATTATTCCTGTCAGCTCATGTTTTCCAGAACAGTTGCGGAAAATGCTAAGCTCGATAAAACTAAATTAAACTCCATAAAAACAAAAATCAGAGGTAAAAAAGATTATCTGGAAGCTTTCTACTGTGGTAGTGCAGATGAAGCAATAAAGGCACTTTAATATCCATAGCCATAATCATTTTTTGGCTTTGGCTTTTTTATCGTAGAGGTGTTAGTCTTAGCTCCTGTTAAAGTTGCTTCCAAAATATCCGTAAGAATATTAGTTTCTATAAACATTGAAAGTTTGCAATTATTTACGTTCCATTGATCTTTATCTATCTTGCCAAACAAATCTGATAACGATTTAGTATTTTGACTCAAAAGTAATTCAAAAAGTAAATTGCTGGCTTTGTTGGCAATATCCTTTTCACTAATAAGTTCAGAATCATTAGCGTTTACATTAACGCTTGCTCTTGAAAAGATGCTGAAATTTGCTTTTAGACTTGACCCTGGGTGAGGACCATATCCACTGGTAGGATTTTTCATTAAGCTGTAGCTTTTCCCATTACTCATCCAGTGATGTCCAATCGGTGGATCAACTTCTAAAGTTTTTTCTGATGTGTCGCCTGTATCTTGGACAGGCTTTTGGGGCTCTGACAAAAAATTTGGGTAAAGAGGGACTTTAATGGTTATGCTCGAATTAGGATGCTTTATGTACCCACTAGTTGGGTTTTTCATTAAGGTAAAAATTCCTTTATTATCCATCCAATGATAGCCACTTGGAGGATCAACAAGCAAACCAGCTCGATTATTATTTTCCTTGTTGTTTAAATTTTTATTCGAATTTAAAATTAAATTTCCACATGTTTCTCTTTTTAAAAGAAAATCATTAAAGTCTTTAAATCCTTGCTTTTGGGCAAATTCAGTAAATCCTTTATTAAACGCCACATGGTAACCAGCAGCAACCTTATTGGCTAACAACACAAATATAATAACCAATATTCTTGACACTTAATTCACTCCCTGATCATGACAGCTGTTTTAACTTGTTTACCAATTTTTTCCAGATACAAGCAATCAAGTTACCTTATTTTTAACTTTGCCAACTTTGGTATATCAAAGAACTTTATTTATCATATTGCAAGAATGACAAAACTATATGTGAAAAAAATATGAGAGCAGTATCTTAGCAACCTAGCCTTTTCTAGTTTTTGCTTCCGACCTTTTAATCTACTGGTTTTATGGGAAAATGTGTGGTTATAGGTCATCAAATAAAAGCCTCACAAACTAATGCGAGGCCTTTGAACTGCTGATGATACGGTATCGGACATGGAAGGTCAGAGTGTATACTATTATATACAGCTTGAACATTAATTTGGATCACTTAGCAAACAAACTAATTCAAAATAAAAGATAGATTTTGTAAGGAATAAAGTGCCAATTTTTTTTGTAAAAATTTTAAAACTTCCAATTGTTTGCATCATATTTGGGTTGCTCAGCTTAATGTTTGTCGAGTTAGACCGGCGGGCTTACAATAGTGATTTTTTCAAGAGCTCTGGTGGCAATATTGAAATTATTAAAAGCACTAGTCTGTCCAAAGAATTTATAATCATAGGTCATGGCTTCGCCGGCTCAAAAGAAATGATGAGACAAATAGCCTATGATATCGTTAACGCAGGAAGCAATGCTGTGCTGTTCGATTTTATCGGTCATGGTTCAAACCAACAAAAGCTCATAAATCAACCAACAGAGATTACAGGCACAACTCATCAATTAGTTACTCAATTATCTAATATCATCAACTTTATTAATGAAAAGTTTGGAAATGATATAAATATATCTTTAATTGGACACTCAATGGCTTCAGATATCGTGGTTAGAGCCAGCGCTGATAAAAGAATTAAGTCTGTAGTGGCTATTTCTCCATATTCTACAGGAATAACGCAGGATTTTCCCAACGACCTACTACTCATATCAGGACAGTTTGAAAGCCATTTACGATCACATGCTTTACAAATGGTAAAAACCTTTAAACCTGAAGCTAAGGAAAATACCGAATACACGAATGGAAAAATCAGGAGAAAAGCTTCCTTTATTGAAAATACAGGCCACGTTAGTGTTATTTATGCACCTCAAACCACAAAAGTTATCATCGATTGGCTAAAACTTGAAAATTATGATCGGCATATTTGGGAGAACCAGATCGGATGGGTATTGATAGGCATGACCTTTATTGTGATTGGAATGTCACGTTTGAATAATAATTTAGCAAACGAAACCATATTAGTTTTAGCGAAAAAAAGAGCGTTAAGAATAGTAGTCGTGGCTACATTGATTTCCTTATCATCCGGACTTATTGAAATAAACCTTCTTTCTATTTATGGCTTTGAAAGGATTGCAATTTATTTTGGATTAATAGGTCTTTTTGCTTATTTATTTTCTTTTGAGTATCAAATTACGAAACCCAAAATTGACCTCCTACTTTGGCTTAAATTTATTTTGTGTTTTGGAGTATTATGCTTCTTAATAAATCGATATATCGGTTCATTTACTCTATCCGGTAACCGAGTAACTGCATTTATTACTTTAATCTTACCAATTACTCTGTTTTGTTTGTTTATTGAAAAATTGATAGCCAGCTCTCCAATTTGGATGTCTATCCTATTGAGAGGCTTACCAATTGTTGGTTTTTCAATTCTTTTAATCATATTCCCAGAAGAGTACGGCTTAATGTTCACAACAGTTTTGATCTATATTCTTTACTTCCTTGTTTTTGGCTACATCGGAAGACATCAGAGAAAAAAAATTGGGCATTTAAAAGTTGGCGTAACCCATGGAATATTCTTATCTTTTGCTTTTGCCGCAACAAATCCAATTTTTGCACTTTAATACTAAACTGAAAATTGTTGATTTTAATTGAGAGTTAAGTCTACTCTCAAGCTATAAAAAAATAGTTCAATTATTTCATTGAGACAGTTTTCTGCTTTGGCCACATATTCGAGCAGGTTATAAAGGAGGTCAATTTATGTTAAACAAGTTTAAAAAACCAATCCGGGTTGCCATCTATGCCTCGATTGCATTAACCATGAGCTTTTCTCATTTGTTTGCGGGCTCATCAATATCTATTGGCATGCAGCAGGAGCCTACTTCCCTAGACCCAACTTCAGACGCGACTGCATCCATTGACGGAATGTTGTCTCACAATGTTTATGAATCCCTCACTACAGTAAACGAAAGCGGACAGGTCCTACCTGCGCTTGCAACTGATTGGCAGGTCTCCCCAGATGGGTTGGAATATACTTTCAATCTTCGTAAGAACGTTCAATATCATGACGGTTCTGCCTTTGATAGTGAAGATGTATTATTTTCTTTTGAACGTGCTATGTCTGAAGACAGCGTCAATCCAACCAAGAAAATATTCAAACCAATAGAAGAAATTTCAGCGCCAGACAGTCACTCTGTTGTAATTAAACTCAAGAAAAAAGATGCGTTTTTTCTTTTCAACATGGCAAAAGGAGATGCTTCGATTGTTGCTTCGGAAAGCAGTGCTTCAAACAATGAAAAACCCGTTGGAACGGGTCCATTCATTTTTGATGATTGGAAACGAGGTGATAGGCTAGTACTTGTGAAAAACTCAAATTGGCATGATGCGCAATCTGTGTCTCTTGAAAAAGTAGAGTTTAGGTTCATTTCTGACGCTGCTGCGGCAACAGCAGCAATGATGGCTGAGGAGTTAGATGCTTTCCCCGGTTTCCCCGCGCCAGAATTACTTGAGCAGTTTGAGGCAGATCCGCGCTTTACGGTTACGATCGGAAGCACTGAGGGAGAAGTCATCCTTGCCTTCAACAACAAAAAATCACCTTTTGACAACTTAGATGTACGTCGCGCATTAAGCCATGCGATAAACCGCGACGAAGTAATCGATGGAGCCATGTACGGTAGAGCAGTACCAATCGGAAGTTTCTATCCGCCTCATGGCGCTGCTTATGTTGATTTGACGAATGTTTATGCTCACGATCTGGATAAATCAAAAGAGTTGCTGAAAGTTTCTGGGTTAAAAATTGACGAATTAAGCTTGCGCGTTCCTCCTTTTCCCTATGCCACTCGGTCTGCTGAAATTATACAGGCGCAATTTTCTAAAGTTGGTATTGATGTTAAAGTGGAAAACGTAGAGTGGGGCTTTTGGATTGATGAGGTGTATAAAAAGAAAAACTACGACATGAC
>ENA-OSEY01002026-OSEY01002026.1-marine-metagenome-genome-assembly--contig:-NODE-2026-length-13427-cov-4.899176_pt1 | contig 13427 bp, 10 predicted proteins | sample MGYA00248465_ERZ534230 | MGnify/ENA primary metagenome ERZ534230 (study PRJEB26409, sample SAMN06344110) | marine metagenome | isolation source: Sea water from surface | place: Atlantic Ocean:Southern... | reverse complement strand
CTTATCTTTTTCACCTTTTGTTTTAAAGAAAACATTCAAATCAAATTCATTAAATTCACCAGAAGAAGTAATTTGAGTGATTTGTTCTGGTAATTGATAAGTCATCATAACCATTCTAGGAAGAGATTTGTATGGGTTGTCTTTTCCTTTCCAATTTTTTTTAGCATTTTGTTCATCAGAGTAAGTCCAATTAAAAATTTGTTCTTCAATAAATTCCCCTGATTCGATTGCTCTAAATGGTGTCCCGCTTAAGTACAAATAATGACTTGTTTTTAAAGGAGAAATATTTTCATCCCAACTTTCAATACCTTCACCAACTGCTAATGCTTGCTCTCTCCTATCTTCATGTTCATATAATTCTTTTGCTGTATCTCTCCAAGAACCATAATGATATTCGTCAAGAACAATACAATCCCATTTAATTTTGTGCGCCCATTTATTTTTAACTTTTATGCCCCCTGCAGAATTTTTACCTAAAAAATCCTGAAATGAAGCAAAACACGCGAATGGTTTAGATTTATTTATATCATTATAAGAATTCGTATCTTTAGAAACAAACTGCCAATCTTTAAAGTTAATATGAGAATAAAGGTCATCTCTCCAAGAATTCTCAACAGCAGGTTTAAAAGTTAAAATTAATATTTTTTCCCATTTCATTTTTTTTGCAAGTTCATATGTTGCAAAAGTTTTCCCAAATCTCATTTTACAATTCCATAAAAAATGAGGAGTTTGTTTTTCGACTGAATGATAGTTTTTAAAATATTTAGAAGTTTTATTTACAGCATCTTTTTGCTCAGGTCTTAAACTAAAGTTTTTATTTCTTTTTATGTCAAACTTTATATTTTCTTTAAGTGAAATAATTGCACTCTTTACATCATTAACTTTACAATTAATGAGCTGCTCTTCAAAACCAGGAATAAAACTATTTGAACCTATAACAAGGGGATAATCATTTGCTGAACCACCATCAAATTCGATTTTGTTTATAGTACCTTTAAAATCGATTATTACTTGGTCTCCTTGTTTTGTTTTTTCATTTTTTTTCTTCGGTTCAAATGTACAAGCGGATTTGGCAAGTTCATCTAACGCTTTTTGTATCGCATCATTATCTACACTTATTATATATTCATCCAACTTTATTTCATCAAATTTCAATACTGGAATTTTAGGTAAAATTTCATAATTAAAAGTAAAAGTAAGGTCAGAATTTTTATCTAACTTACCTCCCTTAAGTTCAATTTTTGGTTGTGATGCAGGTTTATGACTTTTTTCGTCTAAATGTTTTTTTATATTTGAATCTATCAATTCTTGAATTATTTCATTTTTTGTAGATTCCCCAAACATCTTTTTCATCATAATTAAAGGAGTACGACCTTTTCTGAAACCTTTCATTTGAAAATTAAGACGTGCTTTTTCAAGTTTTTCATCTACTTTTTGATCCAAAAGTTTATACTCAATGGTAAACTCATAAGATCGCACTAATTTTTTATTCTCGATCTCCTTAAAGTTCATTTTTTCCTCATTAAAAATAATTTTCATTGGTGCGGGTGGAGGGACTTGAACCCCCACGCCCGAAGGCGCCAGAACCTAAATCTGGTGCGTCTACCAATTCCGCCACACCCGCAAATTCACTTATCTTGTAATGATAATTGTGAATGTCTGGGTAATACTTAATTAATAAATCAATGTAAAGAATGATCTTCGAAAAAAGTAAACATTCTTATCTATGGTTTTTGTTAGAATGTAGCACAAAGAACAATCAAAATGATTAAAAATTGTGCAAAAAATAGAAGTAATATAAATATTATTTTTTTAATTACATTTTCATTTGATTTAAATTTAAACACATGATTTGTGTTCCTTTAATATTATGGGTAGATTAATGAAAAAAATTGAAGCAATTATAAAACCATTTAAACTAGATGAAGTAAAAGAAAGTTTACAAAACATAGGGGTTCAGGGGCTTACAGTTACTGAAATAAAAGGGTTTGGAAGGCAGAAGGGTCATACTGAGTTATACAGGGGTGCAGAGTATATCGTTGATTTTCTACCCAAGATTAAAATAGAGCTTATTGTAGATGATAGTATTCTAAACCAAGTTATAGATGAAATAATTAAATCTTCAAAAACTGGGAAAATTGGTGATGGAAAAATTTTTGTTTCAAATATAGACCAGGCTATAAGAATAAGAACTGGAGAAGAAGGTTCTGATGCCATTTAAACAACATATTTATTAATTTTATTTTAACTTAGAGGAGATCAATTTAAATGAGTTCAAGTGCAGACATTTTAAAAAAAATAAAAGATGAGGAAATTGAATACCTAGATCTAAGATTTACTGACCCAAGGGGAAAACTACAACATGTGTCAATTCTTGGGGATGGTGTTGATGAAGATTTATTAGATGACGGATGGATGTTTGATGGATCTTCAATTGCAGGTTGGAAATCTATTGATCAATCTGATATGAAATTAGTACCTGACTGTTCTTCATCATATGTTGATCCGTTTTATGCAGAAAAAACTTTATGTATTCATTGTAATGTTGCAGAACCAGACACTGGAGAACTTTATAATAGGGACCCTAGGTCTACTGCTGTGAAAGCTGAAAGTTATCTTAAATCGTCTGGTATTGGAGATACGTCCTATTTCGGTCCTGAAGCTGAATTCTTTTTATTTGATGATGTAAGATTTTCAAATACCATGAATAAAGTTTCTTATGAAGTAGATGCTATTGATGCTTCTTGGAATACCGATGCAGATTTGGAAATGGGGAATATGGGTCATAGGCCTGGAGTAAAAGGTGGATATTTTCCAGTTAATCCTGTGGATGCCGGTCAAGACATACGTTCAGAAATGTTATCAACTATGAAAAGAATGGGTATGGCTGTTGATAAACATCATCACGAAGTAGCATCAAATCAACATGAACTTGGCCTTATTTTTAATTCACTTACTAAACAAGCTGATGAACTTCAAAAATATAAGTATGTTATACACAATGTTGCCCACGCCTATGGGAAATCTGCTACTTTTATGCCTAAGCCAATTGCTGGAGATAATGGTACTGGTATGCACGTAAATATGTCTATATGGAAAAGTGGAAATCCACTATTTGCTGGAAATAAATACGCAGATCTTTCGGATGAAGCACTCTATTTTATTGGAGGAATCCTAAAACATGCCAAGGCACTTAATGCTATAACCAATCCAGCTACTAATTCATACAAAAGATTAATCCCTGGATTTGAAGCACCCGTTTTAAGAGCATACTCAGCTCGAAATAGATCAGGATGTGTAAGAATACCTTGGACGGAAAGTCCGAAAGCTAAGAGAGTAGAAGCCAGATTTCCTGATCCCTCAGCAAACCCATACCTTGCTTTTTCAGCCCTTTTAATGGCAGGACTTGATGGTATTCAAAAAAAGACGGATCCAGGTGAACCTTCAGATAAAGATCTTTATGATTTACCTCCTGAAGAACTTTTATCAATACCAACAGTCTGTGGTAGCTTAAGAGAAGCTGTAGAAGCTTTACAAGCTGATCATGATTTTATGTTAGCAGGAGATGTATTTTCTAAGGACCAAATTGAAGCTTATATTGAATTAAAGAATGAGGAAATTCAAGAATTTGAACATACTCCTCATCCTATTGAATATAAATTATACTATTCTTGCTAATGTATGCTTCTATTATTTTGATTTAAATCGCTTTAGTGAGGTTATTTGTATATCTTGGAGATTGTCTTTTTTGACTACATAAGTATGTATACCAAAAATGATAGATTCAGTATTCGGTAACCTCATTAAGGTTTGTCTTTCTACTCTTACCCAAAAGTCACCATCAAAAAATTCCTTATTAGTAGTGTGTGAGAATTCTTCTGATAAAGGAGAAAATAGTTCTGGATCCTGGTATAAATACCAGTTTGCTCTCCAAAGTGGTTTATTTGTTTGTAAATTATTAAACATCCTCTGCACAGACCTAGTTACTTTGGGATCATAAGTTTTGACTGGTTTATGTATTCTACTTAATGGTTTATTGACTTTTTCTGTGAGCTTCCAAAGAGCTGGAAAACATAAAATACCCCCGTCAAGAACGTGCTCATTATATGAACTATTCCAATTTAATATAAGTAAATCTTCTTGCACTATTCGACCAGCAACAACAATTGGGTTATCTTCATTTAAAAAAATTATTTTATTATCAGGTCTTTTTACTCGATCTTTATATATTTTATATTCAGAGTTAGTTTTTAATATGTTTAAAATAAATTCTAATAATTCTTGAGCTGCTGATAACGATTTTTTATTTAGATAAAAGACTTCAGATTTTTTTTCTTTTATTAAATAATCTCTATAAGACATTTGTCCATTAAATGCATCATCTTTGATAAATAACATTTCGATGTTTTCTAAAGGCTGAATACCAGGTAATCTAGAAGTAGCTATATTATCCCATGGACTATAAGGTAAATAACTTTGACATAAATCTTTCATTATTTTTCCCAAATTTTATCTTTCAAGATATTTTATAATAAAGATCATATATTCTTTATTTTTTTTATAATGTATAGCAATATTTTATAAGTTATTTCAAAAGGGTTATTTTATTTTAAATAAATGATAAATTTTAAGTATTGAGTTATTATTTATTTTTTGTATTTTCATGTATGTTGATATTTAAAATAAGAAAATACTATATTTAGTATAAATTGGTTATTACCTATGAATTTAAAAAATTCCTATGAAGCAAAAGATATTGAGGTATTAGAAGGACTAGAGCCAGTAAGAAAACGTCCTGGAATGTATATCGGTGGAACGGATGATAAGGCAATTCACCATTTAGCATTAGAAATACTAGATAATTCGATGGATGAGGCAATCGCAGGTCATGCAGATTTGATAAAAATATCACTTTTAGATCATAATACATTACAAATTGAAGATAATGGTAGAGGAATACCTATCGATGACCATCCCAAATTCCCAGGAAAATCTGCACTTGAGATAATAGTTAGCACGCTTCACGCCGGTGGAAAGTTTTCAAATGGTGCATACGAAACATCTGGAGGATTACATGGAGTGGGTATTTCAGTTGTAAATGCTTTATCTGAAAATTTAGAAGTCACGGTTATAAGAAATAAAAAAATATATTCTCAAAAATATTCTCGAGGGATAGTTAAATCAAATCTTGAATATATAGAAAAAACAACCAAAAAAAGTGGAACTATTGTTAAATTTACCCCCGACCCTCAAATATTTGGTACAAACTTTTCATTCTCATCAGATAAATTGTTTAAAGAATGTCAATCAAAAGCATATTTATTATCAGGAGTTAAAATAGTATGGACTTGCAAAAAAGAACTAGTAAAAAATGAACAAACCTTAACAAATGAAATATTTTGTTACCCAAATGGCATTATTGATTTTTTAAACGGAAGTATTTCCTCTGACTATTTACTAAACAAAATTCATTTTACAGGTGATGTAAAACTTAAAGAAAAAAATACTAGTAATTTGAATGGTTCAATAAATTGGGTTTGTAATTGGAGTTTAAATCATACTCAGTTTTTTCGATCCTATTGTAATTTAATTCATACTTCTGATGGTGGAACTCATGAAACTGGGTTTTGGAATGCTATTTTAAAAGGTGTTAAATCATATGGAGAATTAGTAGGAAATAAAAAAGTTGCTCAAATAATAAAAGAAGATATAAGCTCACATCTCTGTGGTATTGTCTCACTCTTTATATCTAATCCCACTTTTTCAGGTCAAACAAAAGATAAATTAACTACCCAAGAAGTTATAAAAGCAGTCGAAAATTCTATTAAAGGACTTTTTGAAAATTGGCTTACTAATGATCCCAAAAATTCAAATCAACTTATTGAGAGTTTTATAGCAAAATCTGATGAAAGAATACGTAAAAAAAATGAAAAAGAGACCTTAAGAAAATCAGCAATAAAAAAACTACGTCTGCCAGGAAAATTATCAGATTGTTTACAAAATACTAAGCAAGGATCTGAATTATTTATTGTTGAGGGGGACAGCGCCGGAGGTAGTGCAAAACAAGCTAGAGACAGAAATTTTCAAGCTATCTTACCTCTAAAAGGGAAAATCTTGAATGTTATGAGTTCAACAACAGAAAAGATGCTACTTAACCAAGAAATAAACGATCTTTGCAAATGTTTAGGAGTAGATGTGGGTGATAAATTTAACTATGAAAATCTTAGATACGAAAAAATTATTATTATGACTGATGCAGATGTTGATGGTGCACATATTGCTTCTCTCTTGCTCACCTTCTTTTTTACACAAATGCCTGAATTAATTTTAAATGAAAATTTATATTTGGCAGTACCACCTTTGTTTCGTTTATCTACTGGTTCAAAAATTATATATGCGAGTTCAATTGAAGAAAAAGATAATATCTTATCCTCAAATTTGATTGGGAAAGGAAAAGTTGAGATAAGTAGGTTTAAGGGTTTAGGAGAGATGAACCCAATACAATTAAAACAAACCACCATGGATCCTAAAAAAAGAAAATTAATTTTAATAAATTCTAAGAGTGCTGATTTTTATTCTAATAATGAATTAGTTCAAAAACTGATGGGTAAAAATCCTGAACCTAGATTTGATTATATAATTGAAAATGCAGAATTTATTGAAACGAAGTATATCTAGACCACAAAATATTATTTAATTAAAATTAATTTTTTATTGACTTGAATAGAAAAAATTATCCTGTATTAACAAAACTTAACATTTAACCTAACTTTTTTTATTCCAATGAAATCAAAAATCAATAAATTTTTTGCTTGGATAATTGTACTATTATTAGTTTTAGGGCTTGCAGGTTTTGGCTTGCAAGATGTACTTTCCAGATGGGGTACTTCAAAGTTAGCTACTGTTGGTGAAGTAGAAATATCTACTGAGGAATTTGGACAAAGTTTTATTAGAGAAATTAACTATATTTCTCAAAATATAGGGAAAAATCTTACTATTGAAGAAGCAAAATCGTTCGGTCTTCATTTGCAAGTGGTTGAAAGGTTAATAAATAGATCTCTTCTGGATCAATTATTAATTGATCTTAAAATTTCAGTAGGTGATGTATTATTACTTAAGAATCTTAAAACCAATCCAAATTTTAAAAACGCTGAGGGTAATTTTGATCGCAAAAAATATAATGATTATCTCAGTAAAATTAACTTGTCGGAAAATGAATTTGAAAAAATATTAAGAAATGATCTTTCCAGAGGATTATTTACACAAATACTAGATCCAAATTTTAATCATAACCAAAATATCGTTAAGACAATTGCAGGTTATATCGGTGAAGAGCGTGAAGTCAAACTATATAAATTGAATTATGATACTAATACCTCATTACAAGATTTTAATAAAGATGAAGTAAGAAAGTTTTATGAAAATAATAAAAACAATTACTCTTCAAAATCTATAAGAAAATATTCTGTATTAAATATAAATCAATCCCAATTTTTAAATGAAATTGAGATAACTGAAGAAGAGATTCAAAATATTTATGAAGAAAGGAAACAAAATTTTACTCAACCAGAATTCAGAGAATTAAGTAGAATAATTTTTCAAACATCAGATTTAGCTAATGAAGCACTAAATAAAATTCTAAGTAATGAGAAAACTTTTGAACAAATTGGTAAGGATTTAAATCTAAATAGGAAAGAAATAAATTTTGGCACTTATTCTAAAATAGATTTAGATGATGAATTAAGTGACTTTATTTTTGATACTAAAATTAAAAAAAATTCAATTGTTGGACCAATAAATGGTGAATTAGGTTTTGAATTGTATAAAGTTAATAAAATAATACCAGAGTTTGTGTTAGGCGAAGAAAAAGCAAAATCACAAATTATAAATGAAATTCAATTAGAAAATTCATTAAACAAATTGTCTGAAATGATCCCAGAAGTAGAAGATATGATCGCATCAGGTGAAACTCTTGAAGAAATCGCAAGAAAATATCAAATGAATATTGAAAATATCGAGATATCAAAAGGTGATGAACTTCCAAAAAAATATAGAAATAAAAATTTAAAAACTTATTTTGACGAGGCAAGTAATGACAATTCAGATTTATTACAAATTGAGGATAATACCTTTATTTCAATAAGGTTGGACGAAGAGATTGAACCTATAATACCAAGTTTTGAGAAAATTTATGATCAATTATTAGATGACTACAAAATATCACAAATATTGGAACTTATGGAAAAAGATCTTAACGAGGTAATTACTAAATATACCCTAGATGAGGCAGTTAAACTGAATAAAATAATTCATTTATTTGACGATAAAATTAATAGAGAAACGAATGATAGTTTTAAGATTTTGAATAAACTAACTGTTGAAAATATTTTCCAAAATTCCGTTGGTGATTTTGTAATACAAAAAATGAATGAAAATAAAAACCCCTACCTTATATTAATAGAAACTACAAAAATAATTCCCGCCAGCTCCAAAAGTACGTATGACAAAGTATTAAAAAACATACAAAATCAGGTTAACGAACAAGTAAAAAACGATTTAATAACATCATTATTAAACTCTCTGAGACAGACTTATAAACCAAAAGTCAACTATGAATTACTCAACCAAATAATTGATAATATACAATAATACAATGGATTTTCTTCCATCATTTAGCGAATTTAGCAATAAATTAAAAAAAAATAAGAATCAAATAGTTTATACTAAATTTTCTGCTGATTTAGATACTCCAGTTTCTTTGATGATGAAATTAGCTAAGGAAGAAAAAAATTCATTCCTTTTAGAATCCGTGACTGGAGGTGAAATAAAAGGTAGATATTCAGTTATTGGGATGAAACCTGATTTAATCTGGAAGTGTAATCTTGAAGAATCTGAAATCAATAGAAAAGTATTAGAAAAATCAAATAATTTTATTAAGCAATCTAATCCACCGGTATCAGAATTAAAGTCCCTTATAAAAGAAAGTTATCTACAAATTCCTGATAATTTACCTGCCATGTCGGCTGGGTTATTTGGTTATCTCAGTTATGAAATGATAAATTTTGAAAAAAAAATAAGTGAAATAAAAAAAAATGACCTAAATTTACCTCAATCAATATTATTTAGACCATCAATAATTATAATTATAGATAATATTAAGGGTGAAATAATTATTATAAATCCAATTTGGGCTAACAATAATAATTCTTTAAGAGTTTCTTCAAAAGATCTTTATAAAAAATCAATAAAAACTCTAAATAAAGTTATTAAAAAGATATCAATGCCATTAAAAGCGTATAATTTTAATTTTAATAAAGAAGATAAAATTATAACTAAGGCTAAAAGTAATTTTACAAAAAGAGAATTTTTGAACAGCGTTAATAAAGCAATTGAATACATACGTTTAGGTGACATACTTCAAGTAGTTTTAAGTCAACGCTGGAAATTAAAATATAACAATAAATCTTTTTCTTTTTACAGAGCTTTGAGAAAAACAAATCCTTCTCCATATATGTTCTATTTTAATTTTGGAGAATTCCAAATAGTGGGTGCTAGTCCTGAAATATTAGTTAAAGTATCAAAAAATAAGGTTACAATTAGACCAATAGCAGGAACAAGACCAAGAGGAAAAAATATCATTGAAGATAGTAAATACGAAAAAGATTTATTGAAAGATCCAAAAGAAAAATCAGAACATTTAATGCTTCTTGATTTGGGAAGAAATGATGTATCAAAGGTAAGTGAAATTGGATCAGTTAAAACTACAGAAAGCTTCATAATTGAAAAATACAGTCATGTTATGCATATAGTTTCAAATGTTGAAGGAAATCTAAATTCTAAAAATGATAGTGTTGATGCATTATTTGCAGGGCTTCCAGCCGGTACGGTGTCTGGGGCACCTAAAATAAGAGCAATGGAAATAATTGATGAATTGGAAAATCAAAATCGGGGCGTTTATGCTGGTGGAGTTGGATATTTTGGAGCATCAAATGAAATGGACATTTGTATTGCTTTAAGAACAGCTGTAATCAAAAATAATAATATATACATTCAAGCAGGAGCTGGTGTTGTTTTTGATAGCATACCTGAAAAAGAATATGAAGAAACACTAAATAAAGCTAAAGCTCTTTTTGAGGCAGTAGATATAACAAATCAGCAATTTTCAGATTAATTTAATAAATTCAAATATACTTTTAATATTGTAAAAATTAACACTATCACTGCCCAGAATAGAATACCAAAAAAAATTCCTTTGAAAAGGCTACCATTTTTTTTATTAATATTATTCATTAATCTCTTTTCAAAAAGTTTTTTTTCTAATATCAAATTAATAAAAAATTTTAAAGTTTTTTCATGATAATCTTAATAGATAATTACGATAGTTTCACATATAACTTAGTTCACTATTTTGGTGAAATAGGTAATAAAGTTACATTATTTAAAAATGATGAGAAAAACGCTAACGATTTACTAGATCTAAAGCCTAAAGCTATAGTAATTTCTCCAGGTCCTTGCAATCCAAATAAAGCAGGAGTATCCCTTGATATAACTAAAAAAGCAGCTTTAAAAAAAATTCCAATTCTAGGAGTATGTTTAGGACATCAAACAATTGGACAAGTGTTTGGAGCAAAAATTATTGCTGCAAAAAAGATCGTACATGGAAAGACTGATAAAATTAATCATATTTGCAAAGGAATTTTTAATGAATTACCTTCCCCTTTTAATGCTACAAGATATCATTCATTATCAATATCAAAAAAAAACTTTCCAAAAAATTTAGAGATAACAGCTGAAACAGATTGTGGCGAGATTATGGCGATACAACATAAAAAATTGCCTGTTTATGGTGTTCAATTCCACCCAGAATCTATAATGAGTGAACATGGACATAAATTATTAAATAATTTTACAAAAATTATGGAAAGTATTTATGACGGTAAATAAAGATGAAATCTTTTTTGAAGCATTAGAAAAAAGTCTTTCTGTAGAAAAGTCAGAAATACTTTTTGATTATATAATGTCAGGTGAATTTTCTGATATTAGATTAAGTGCTATTTTATCAACTCTTCGTTCCAGAGGTGAGACTATTGAAGAAATTATTGGGGCAACAAAAGCTATGAGAAAACATAGCAAAAAAATCATATCAGATGAAAATACTATAGATATTGTTGGAACAGGTGGAGATGGAAAAGGAACTTTAAATATTTCTACTGCGAGTGCTCTAGTTGCAGCTGGTGCTGGAATAAAAGTAGCGAAACACGGAAATAAAAATATCTCATCAAAATCTGGTGCTGCAAATATATTGGAAGCATTAGGTATAAATATAATGATGGATCCAAAGATAGCTAAACAAAGTTTGGATCAAATAGGTATTTGTTTTATGATGGCACCTTTATATCATCCTGCAATGAAAAATGTAATGCCAGTTAGAACAGAATTAGGAACTAGAACTATATTTAATATTTTAGGCCCTATGACAAATCCTGCTGGTGTAAAAATACAATTGACAGGAGCTTTTGATAAAAAGTTGTTAGAACCAATGGCTCAAACTTTATTGTCATTAGGAACTAAATCCGCTTGGCTAGTTCATGGAGGTGATGGTACTGATGAATTATCAATATCAGGAATAAGTTATGTAATAGAAATAAAAAATGGCCTAATTAATAAATTTACGATTAATCCAAATGACTTAGGAATTACTACTCACCCATTTGGTCAGTTGATTGGTGGAGATTCCAAATATAACGCATCTGAATTAACAGCACTCTTATCAGGTAAAAAAAGTGCATATAGAGATTCTGTAATATTAAATTCTGCTGCTGCAATATATTTATCAGGAAAAGTAGAAAATCTAGAAGCCGGAATAATTAAAGCATCAAATTCTATTGATAATGGTTTTGCACTTAGTAAATTAAAGAAACTAATAAACTTCTCTAAAGACAAATAATGAAACCATCAATATTACAAAAAATTAAAAATTATAAAATTAAAGAAATTCAAACTTTAAAAAATAATATTGGGACAGCTTTTTTTGAAAAAGAAGCTTTTAATAAAACACCACCTCTTGGATTCCTTAATAAACTTAATACTATCAAACTTCCAAAAATAAATATTATTGCTGAAATAAAAAAAGCTTCACCTTCTAAAGGTATAATATGCCATGACTTTGTTCCAGTAGATATTGCAAAATCTTACGAAAAGTATGGAGCCTCTTGTATATCTATTCTTACTGACAATCCTAGCTTCCAAGGAAAAAACGAGGATTTAATTAATGTAAAACAAAATTCGAATATTCCAATATTAAGAAAAGAATTTATTTTTGATGAAATTCAAGTTTATGAAAGTAGGTCTATAGGATCAGATTGTATTTTAATAATTATGGCAGCTTTAACTAACAAAGAGGCTTCTTTTATAGAAAGTAAAGCCTTAGAACTAGGTATGGATGTAATTTTAGAAATTCATAATCAAGAAGAATTAGATAGAGCTTTATGTATGAATTCAAGATTAATTGGAATTAATAACAGAGATTTGAATTCCTTCCAAACTGATTTGACAACAACTTTAAATCTTGCAAAACAAATTCCAAACGACTACACCGTTATATCTGAAAGTGGTATTTTTACTAGAAAAGACATTGAATTAATAATGGGGTGTGGTGTAAATTCATTTCTCATAGGAGAAAATTTTATGAAATCTAAAAATATAAAAAATGAATTTTCAAAACTATTAGTAAATTAAATGAACAAAAAAAAAGAAGCCGTACTTAGTCATATTGATGAACACGAAAAAGCTTCGATGGTGGATGTTCATGAAAAAAATATCACTAAAAGAAAAGCGATAGCTAGTTCAAAAGTTTTTCTAAATGATACATCTTATAAATTATTAAAAAAAAATAAATCAAAAAAAGGAGATATATTAAATACTGCTAGAATCGCAGGTATTATGGCTTCAAAAAAAACCTCTGAATTAATTCCACTATGTCACCAATTAAATTTAGAAAAGGTTGATATTAATTATAATTTTCTTGAAAGTGAAAATTGTATCATAGTAAAGTCTACTTCAATCGCATCTGATAAAACAGGTGTTGAAATGGAAGCTCTAGTAGCCACTACAATAGCTAGCTTAACTATATATGACATGTTAAAAGCTGTTGATAAAAAAATTAAAATTAGTGACATTTGGCTTGATTATAAAGATGGTGGAAGGTCTGGTAAATTTGTCCGGGACTAATCAAAATTTGATTAACTTTGATGAAGCAATAAATTTAATTTTATCTCTGAAAAAATATATAGTAGTTAAAACTAAAAAAATTACTCTCAATAAATCTATAGGAAGAATTTTATCAAAGAAATTGATAACTTTATGTGATAATCCACCTGTAGATATTTCTTCTATGGATGGATATGCAATTAAAAAAAGAGATTGCA
>ENA-OSEY01002025-OSEY01002025.1-marine-metagenome-genome-assembly--contig:-NODE-2025-length-13429-cov-3.515578_pt1 | contig 13429 bp, 14 predicted proteins | sample MGYA00248465_ERZ534230 | MGnify/ENA primary metagenome ERZ534230 (study PRJEB26409, sample SAMN06344110) | marine metagenome | isolation source: Sea water from surface | place: Atlantic Ocean:Southern... | reverse complement strand
TCAAAAAGTTGTAGCAAATAAATTAAATAATTATTTTTTTGAAATGATAGTTGCACCTGGTTTTGATAGTGAAGCAGAAAGAATTTTGACCAAAAAGAAAAATCTTAGACTCATTTCTTTAAATAATAATTGGCGCTCAAATAAAATGAAAGATACTGAGTTTAGATCTGTTATACAAGGGACATTAATTCAAGAACCGGATACTAAATTAATTACTAAAGATAACTTAGAGGTTGTAACAAAACTTTCACCCACTAATAAAGAAATAAAAGATTTGATATTTGCATGGACAGTAGTAAAATTAGTTAAATCTAATGGTATTGTTATAGTTCAAAACATGAAAACAATTGGTATTGGCTCCGGACAACCAAGTAGGATAGATAGCTCCAAAATAGCAATTAGAAAAGCATTAGAATTAAGTACTAGAAGTAATAAAATAAAGCTTAAAAATGCGGTAATGGCGTCTGACGCTTTCTTTCCATTTTCTGATGGTATTGAGGATGCATTAGCCAATGGAATTAATGCTATAATTCAGCCTGGAGGGTCTATAAGGGATGATCAGGTAATTCAATTAGCAGACAAAAGAAATGTAAGTATGGTGTTTACTGGAATAAGATCATTTAAACATTAAATCTAAATATCTTTTTCCAGTTTTCTTGCTTCATTTTCTAATAAAATTGGTATACCATTTCTTATAGGGTAGGCCAGTCCAGCAGCTTTAGAGATGAGTTCTAACTTAACTTCGTCAAAAACAAGTTTTGTATGTGTTTTTGGGCACACTAAAATTCTAAGTAAGTTTAAGTCAAAATCTGAGATATTTTTTTTCACTGAAGTGGGCCAAAAGTAGTTTCTGCTTTAATACTCATTTCCATCAAAGTAGTCAAAATTGCAACTCTTTCTTTAATTGTTTTTGCTTCTAATAATGCTTGCTTCTCGTCATTTTCAAAAGGGCAAAGTATAGATAGAGAATTAATAAGAAGTTCATCATCAGCTTTTTTTAAACTTTCCCAATCAGTCTGTAAATTAGTAATTTTAAAATATTCTGATATTGTCTTAAGAAAATCATTTTTGTTAAAAGATGTCGGTAGTTTTTCCAACATGCCATCATTTCTGAAGTTACTCCAATCAACTTCAGCTTTTATATATGGTTTAAAAGTGTCGACTTTCTTTACATAATTAAACCTTGAAATACCAGATAAAGTTATCAAATATCTCGAATCTTCAGTCTCTGTAAAACTAATTAAACGACCAACACATCCTACATTATTCAATCTAGGAGTAGTTTCTGAGTCATTTTTCTTGTTTGATTTAGGCTGTATCATACCAATAAATCTATGCTCTGTCGCTAAGACATCTTCAATCATTTTTAAATACTTTGGTTCAAAAATATTCAGTGGAAGACGTGATTTTGGTAGCAGTAAAACACCACCTAAAGGAAATATTGGTATGTTTTTAGGATAATCAGAAATATTTTTATAATCGCTCATTTTAATATCTTATTTTAGGAAAATATAATAGATGATAATTTTCTTCTAGCTTTTAAAACTAGTTCATTTTTATTTCCTAATGTATCAAACAACAGAATTAATTGGTCTTTAGCTTTACCATTTTCCCAACTTTTATCAATTTTAAAAATATTTAAAAGATTTTCTATAGAGTCCTCATAATCTTCATTTGCAATTTGAGACAATGCTAACTCAAATTTAAGGTCTAAGCTGTTAGGGTTTTTTTCAAGATCACTTTGAATATTACCAAAAGATCTTGTTTTTGAAACTTTAATTAGAAGTTCAAGCTCACTATTCAATTCTTTAAAAACGGGTTCTTTTTCAATTTCTTTTGGAATAGAATTTAATTTGTTCAGAGCAATGTCAAAATTCTTTTCTGCTATATGACTTTTTACTACTCCAACATTTGCAGTTATATTTTTATTATCTTCGTCTAAAACTTCTTGGAATTGATTTCTTGCTTCTTCAAACAAACCATTCTCGAGATTTATATTTGCATTTTCTAAAATTTTATCAAGGCCACTTTCAACTTCAACGCCACTTTTTGTAATAATATTGGAAATAAACTCTTTTATTTGGTTTTCAGTTTGAGCACCCATAAAACCGTCAATTGGTTTTCCTTGAAAAAAAGCATATACTGCTGGAATTGATTGAATACGAAGTTGAGAGGCAACTCCTTGATTTTCGTCAATATTTATCTTAACTAACTTAATTTTACCGTTATAAGACTTAATAGCTTTTTCAAGATTAGGTGTTAGATTTTTACAGGGTCCACACCAAGGGGCCCAAAAATCAACAATTACAGGATATTTATTACTGGCATCTATAACATCAGTGATAAATTCGTTATCGCTAGATTCTTTTATAATATTATCTAGGTTATTCAATTTTATTCCTTCGGCTTACTGAAATTTTACTGGTCCAAATTTTTATATATACTTAAAAACTCTTCTCTACTTTTTAAAGGATTTTTTAAAATTATTTTACATTTTTTTAGTATTTTTTCATCAGGTTCTAAAAAAATTTTATTTGCCTCTTTTTTATTAAAGCCTGCAATTTTTGTTGCTTCAATCCAAGCAGCTTTTCTATCAGCATTTTTAATTTTTGATTTAATTTTGTTTGGCACTAGTGCTGGTAACCCAAAACGAATATGAATAGCCTCTTGTAGTTTTTTTTCTAAATTGATGTAAGAACTACCTACTTCCTTTTTCACTGGAGAAATTAAGTCACCAATTACATATTCTGGAGCATCATGTAATAAAGAAACTAATTGCCATTTTTTTTCTATTTTTGGATTTTCTATACTAAAGATGTTCCAAACTAGAATGGAATGATTTGCGACAGAAAAAACAAAATCTCCTTTTGTTTGTCCGTTCCATCTGGCTTGAAAAGCAAGACCATGAGCAATATCTCCAATCTCAATATCAAGAGGTGATGGATCTATTACATCAAGCCTTCTCCCAGAAAGCATTTTTTGCCAAGCTCTTTGTATCAATATAGAACCATACATAAATTTAATAAATTTAATTTAAAATGCTTGAAAATGATTGTCCACTATGTTTTATCATTTCAAAATTATATGATTTTACAGGAGATTATTATAATGAGCAGTTCTTACATTGTTAAAGATATAAATTTGGCAGGTTTTGGAAAAAAAGAAATTCTGATTGCAGAGACTGAAATGCCAGGACTAGTTGCTACCGTCGATGAACTAGGGGAACAAAAACCTTTAAGCGGTGCTAAAATAGCAGGCTGTCTCCATATGACAATTCAAACTGCAGTTTTAATTGAGACTTTAGTTAAACTAGGAGCTCAAGTGAGATGGGCAAGCTGTAATATATTTTCCACACAAGACCATGCGGCAGCAGCAATTGCTGCCCAAGAAATTCCAGTATTTGCTAAGAAAGGCGAAACTTTAAAAGAATATTGGGAATATGTGGATAAAATTTTTCATTTTGACGATGGTTTCGCTAATTTAATTTTAGATGACGGTGGTGATGCCACTATGTACATTATATTAGGAGCAAGAGCTGAGTCTGGAGACGTAGATTTTCTAAAAACCCCAAATTCTGAGGAAGAGGAATTTTTATTTGAAACCATAAAAATGCGTTTAGAAAAAAGTCCAGGTTGGTTTTCTAAACAAAAGTCATCAATAAAGGGTGTTTCAGAAGAAACCACAACAGGAGTTCATAGATTATATCAAATGATGGAAAACAATGAACTTCCTTTTCCTGCTATAAATGTTAACGATAGTGTGACAAAGTCAAAGTTTGACAATAAGTACGGTTGTAGGGAATCTCTTGTTGACGGTATTAGAAGAGCAACTGATACTATGATAAGTGGAAAAACAGCTGTTGTTTGTGGTTACGGTGATGTTGGAAAAGGCTCAGCTGCTTCTTTAAGAGGAGCTGGGGCAAAAGTAGTGGTAACAGAAGTTGATCCAATTTGTGCATTACAAGCTTCAATGGATGGATTTGATGTAGTAACACTTGATCAAGTTGTTTCAAAGGCTGATATTTTTATTACAGCTACAGGAAATAAAGACGTAATTAAGATAGATGACATACGACAAATGAAGAATATGGCTATTGTTGGAAATATAGGTCACTTTGACAATGAAATTCAAGTTTCTGCACTTAAAAATCACAAGTGGGATAATATAAAGGATCAAGTTGATCTTATAGAAATGCCTGATGGTAAGAAGATAATTCTTCTGTCAGAGGGTCGACTTTTAAATTTGGGAAATGCTACTGGTCACCCTTCTTTTGTAATGTCTGCTAGTTTTACCAACCAAGTTTTAGCTCAAATTGAATTATGGAAAAATAATAAGAATTATGAGAAGAAAGTTTATGTGTTACCCAAACACTTGGATGAAAAAGTAGCTTATCTTCATCTAAATAAAGTCGGCGCTAGTTTAACAAAATTAGAAAAAGAACAAGCAGATTATATTGGTGTCAAAACAGAAGGACCGTTTAAACCTGACCATTACAGATATTAGTTAAGTCTCATTTTTTAATGGTCTTTCCAGGAGGTTTTTAATAGCTTTACTTATTTCAATATTTTCATTTATTAAATCATTGACCGTCTGTATTATAGGTAAATCTAGCTGATATTTTTTTGAAATTAAAACAGCAGCATTTGCAGTTTTTTTTCCTTCTATAGTTTCTTTTTTATTCTTTTTTTTTATATTTTTACAAATATTAATTCCAAAATTATAATTTCTTGAAAGCTTTGAATTACAAGTTAGGGAAAGATCACCTAAGCCAGATAGTCCAAAAAGAGTTTCAACTTGACACCCGAGAGCTTTACCAATTTGTCTAATTTCATAAAAACCTCTTGTGATTATTGCGCTTTTTGCACTTTCTCCTAACTCTTTTGCATCTGCAACTCCACATGCAATAGCAATAACATTTTTGAGTGCACCACCTAACTGAGTCCCTATTAAATCATTGTTTAAATAAATTCTAATACTTGGAGATGAAATGATATTCTGTACTTTTTTTCCTAAATTTTGATTATTACATGCAAGAGATAAAGCGATCGGTTTTTGTTTTATTATATCAGATGCAAACCCAGGTCCTGATAAAGCTAATAATTTATTTTTATTTAGAAACTTTTCCCCAATTTGAGTTTGGAATAAGCAAGTCTCAGAATCTATTCCTTTAGAACAAAAAACAAGAGGTTTATTTTCAAAAAAAGAATAATTTTTTCCTAAAAAATTTATTAAACTCTGTGCTTTAATGCATAATAAAATTATATCTGAATTTTCTACAACATTTAGTATGGACTGTCTTATTTTGAAATAGGGACTTAACTGATTTATCAAATTCTCACCACTTAAAGAATTTAATTTCCTAATAATAATATCTTTGTTTATATTTGATCTATTCCATATATTAATTTCTTTTAAATTTTTGGAAAAATTATGTGCTAAAGAGGCACCAAACTGACCAGATCCAATAATCCCTATTTTCAAGCTTTCGCTCCTCTTTTGCCAAATCCAAGAATTGGTTTAGAAATTTTATCTAAAGGCCACCTAGGTTTTACAGTTAAATCTGTAATATTAAAATTAGATGATACATACTTTTCAAAACCTAGGAAAGCAATCATTGCAGCATTGTCTGTACAATACTTAGCTGGAACAGTAAAAAAATTAAAACTATTTTCATTAGCAATCTGCTCTAGTTCTGTTCTTATTTTTTCATTTGCAGCAACTCCACCAACGACAGCTAAACTTTTATGATTTTGATATTTTTCATAAAAAAATTTGATCGCATTTTTTGTTTTTAATTTGAATATTTCTGTTGCTGTTTTCTGAAATGAAGCGCATATATCATTTATATCTTTTTGGTATAATCCACCTTGCTTTTTTATTAAATTTTCTGTTTCACGCTTTACAGCTGTTTTTAGTCCTGAAAAGGACATATTAAAAGTACTATCGTACATTGGTTTTGGAAAATCAAAGCGTTCTTCATTTCCTTTTTTTGATCTTGTTTCAATTATTGGTCCCCCAGGATAACCAATACCTAGAAATGATGCTATTTTATCAAAGCATTCTCCTGGAGCGTCATCAATAGTACCTCCCAATCTATAAAAGTTATCAACCCCTTTAACAATTAAAAACTGACAATGACCACCAGATACCAACAAGGTTAAATAAGGGCAATCCAATTTGTGTAGCATTTTAACGGAAAAGCAATGTGCAGCTAAATGATTTACTCCTACTATTGGTTTATTTAATCCTTTAGCCAAACCTTTTGCGAACATAACGCCTGACAAGAGACCTCCGATTAAACCTGGTCCAGAAGTCACACAAATAAGATCTATATCTTTTACAGATATATTAGCTTTTTTAAGTGCTTCTTTAGTACATATGTCTATTCGTTCACTATGAGCTCTTGCAGCAATTTCTGGTACTATACCCTTAAATTCTGAGTGTAGACTATTTTGGTTTAAAACTATTGAAGATAATACTTCTATTTTTTTATTATCGGTACAATTTGTAATTTTTACAACTGAAGCAGCTGTATCATCACAACTACTTTCTACTCCTAAAACTTGATATGATTCATCTTTTGATTTTTTTTTCATAAGGGAGTTCTTGTATCTTTTTTGCATTCAAGATAACCATATATATATGGTTATCAATTCAAATAAAAGAGACTTTAAAGCAAATAAGCTTAAAATAGGAACTAGAGGTTCACCACTTGCTTTAGCTCAGGCCCTAGAAGTAAAAAAAGAAATTATAAAACATCATAAATTAAATGATCAATCAGTAGAGATAATAAGTATTAGTACTAAGGGAGATAGGGTTACAGACAGACCGCTTACTGAAATTGGAGGGAAAGGTCTTTTTACTGAAGAAATTGAAAACAAATTATTTCATAATGAAATAGACATAGCTGTTCATTCAATGAAAGATATGCCAACAGAATTCCCAACTGGATTGGGAATTAATACTTTTTTAAAAAGAGAGGATTTCAGGGATTCTTTCGTATCTTTGAAATATAATTCAATAAATGAATTACCGGTAGGAGCAGTTGTTGGATCGTCTAGTATTAGGCGTAAGGCTCAATTACTTAGTATTAGACCAGACTTGAAGGTTGTTGAATTTAGAGGGAATGTTCAAACTAGGTTAAAAAAACTTGAGGATGGAGTAGCAGATGCGACATTTTTAGCTTGCGCTGGCTTAATACGGTTAGGTATGAAAGACTTAGTAAATCCTATTTCTCCAGAAGTTATGATGCCAGCAATTGCTCAGGGTATTATAGGCATTGAGCAAAGATTAAATGACAATGAAATCACAGAGTTACTTTTTCCCCTAAATCATGAACAAACCAAAACTCAAGCTCTAGTAGAACGAGCATTTTTACAAGTTTTAGATGGATCATGCAGAACTCCTATAGGATCTATTTCAAAAATAGACGGTGAAAAAATCATCTTTTCTGGACAAGTTTTAAAACCTGATGGTACAGAAATTATATCAGGACATTGGGAAGGTTTAGTAGGTAATCCAAAAGATTTAGGTAAAATGGCAGGAAATGAAATAAAGGAAAAAATCGATGATTCCTTTTTTAAACAAGAAAATTTTTCTCACTAGGACAGAGGAAGATAATTTAAATTTTCAGAAGTGTTTTAATTTATTGAAACCCAAATATCATACTAATGAAATATTTGTTTCTGCACCCCTTTTAGATATATTTTTTGTAAATATAAAGGAACTATATATTCAGGAAACAAATTTAATTTTTACTTCTCGGTACGGAATTAAAGCAATTTCTGAACTTGAAAACCTAAAATTAAAAAAAACTTATTGTGTTGGAAAGTCAACTGCAGAAATAGCTACACAATTAGGATTTAAAAACATTTGCTACCCAGAAGAAGGTAATGCAAGAAGTTTAATTAATCTGATCTCAAAAGATAAAGATATGCTTCAAACTTTTCATTATTTAAGAGGTAATAAAGTTTCATTCGATTTGAAAAAAGAACTTTCTGATTTAGGTTTTAAAATAAAAGAAACAATAATTTACAAACAAAAAAACAACAAACTTTCTGATAAACAAAAAAGCTATATCACGAGTGGAGAAATTGGAGGAATTATTTTCTTCTCAGCATCTGTTGCAAAAATTTTTTGCAAAGATATCAAAATAATTCCTGATGGGTTTTTGTTTTTTTGTATTAGTGATAGGGTTGCTGATAATATAATTAAGTCAAATATTAAGGGTGATTATATAATTAAAGTGGCAGATAAACCTAATATAGAAGGTATAATTGATTTAGTTTGTAATGAAAATTATTTTAATTAACAATTTTAAAGAGAATATTTGAATGAATAATAGAAATAATAATAAGAAAAGTAGTATTCAAAAAGTGGACCCAAAAGCTAAGGTTTCAGATGACAATTCTACAACATCAAAAAAAGATTTTAGTTCAAAAAGCTTTATAAATATTGTTTTCAATAAGTACAGAATTTTAGCATATTCTATTTTGATTATAGTTCCATTTTCATTTGTTATAGGTTCTCTTTGTTTTTGGATCTATGATTCAAATCTTAAACAAGACCAAATACTGGATAGACTTTCTAATCAGTTGGAAACAATGCCAGCACCTATAAGCCAAGGAAGATTAGGTCTTATTATAAAAAAATCTAATGACGGGCTAATGTTAGAAATTAATAAAGAGATTTTATCTTTGAATGAGAAAATTCAAGAAATTGAAAATTTAATTAATTCTTTCCCAAAGCCTATAAGTGAGGGAAAAATTGGTTTAATTTTAGATAAAAAAATAAAGAAAATTAAAGGTGATTTAGAAAAAAAATTAACACAAAATTTATCATCCAAAAATAATTTTTCATCAATTTCAAAACAAAACGAAGAAATGATAAGTAAGATTAATGTTGAATTTAAGAAACTCCAATTATCCTTAGAAAATATTACCAAAATTATTGGAACTGAAGAAATAGAAGGCTCTTTAACTCAAGAAATTAGCCAACTAAAGTCACAAAGGAATAACAAAGTTTTACAAACTAATTCATTAGTAAGTGAAGAAGATGATCAAATAAAGAGAATTGAAGTAACTGAAGATTTGTCTTTAATAAAAAGACAATTTCCTGATTTTGCTTACAAAGCAATTAAAGAAGATCTAAAGGTGAATAGAAAAGGTGGATTCGTTAATACAGTTATTAATAATTTTCAATTAATATTTGTAAAAAGGTCTTTGACCCCTCAAGAAGGTAATACTGTGGATTCCATTTTATCAAGGGCTGAATATGCTTTAAATAATAAAAATTATGATAAATTATTTGAAGAACTAAATAAATTACCGAAAGAAGCATCAGTAGTTATGGATGAATGGAGAAAAACTTTTGAAAGATACTTGGAAAATAATAGTTAGAGTTTCAAAATGATTTTCACTCTAATTAGAGGTTTTTTTATATTACTATTAACGGTAGTGATCACTTATTTTTTTTCTTTTATTGAAAAAATGCCGGGATCAATTATTCTCGAAATACAAGAAAAAGAATTTAAGTTCTCAATTATAGTTTTTCTTTTAATGCTATTGATTTTTGGGTTCTTGTTTTTCTTTTCGATAAAAACTTTTCAGCTTTTGATTGCAGTGGTGGATTTTTTTATGGGTAAAGAAACTGCTCTTTTGAGATTTTTTAAGAGGATAAAATATCGTAGAAGTCAAAAGGCTCTCAATAATGCTATAATAGCTTTAGTTGAGGGAGAAAATCAAAAAGTTTTGGCTGAAACCTCTAAAGCTTTATTAAACCCAGATTTTGAAAAAGCAGTTTCTTTAATAAAAGCAAAAGCAGAAGAAAATTTAGGTAATCAAGAAAATGCTGATAAAATCTTTAAGAGATTATTACCAATAAAAGAAACCAGGTTAGCGGCATTAGATGGACTGATTAGGTCAAAAATCTCTCGAGGTGATTTGGTAACAGCATTGGAACTTGCTAAGAGATCAGTTATTTTAAAACCAAAAAACAACCAATCCTTAAATACCTTGTTTAAAATTCAAGTTGAATTGAAAGATTGGATAGGAGCTAGAAAAACACTAGTGCTTCAACAAAACTTAGATAAAAAAACAAGAAGTATCAAACAAAGGCAAGAAGCTTTAGTTCTTTATGCTGAAGCATTAAAAAGAAAGATGGAAAGTGAAGAGCGTAATGCATTAGAAACTATAAAAGAGTCTATCAAGAAGAGTCCAGACTTAGTACCAGCTGTCTGTTTGGCTAGTGATTTAGAGAGTTCAATAGGTAAAATTAAAAATGCTGAAAAGTACATTAGATCATGCTGGAAAATAAATCCACACCCTGATCTAGCTAAAAAATTTGCCAATCTTTACCCTGAAGAGACACCAAAAAACAGATTTAATCGATTTTCCCCTCTTTTTAAAAATTTTAATAACAATCCAATTGTAAGATCAATAAAAACAGAACTGCTTATTGCCAGTGAGGAATTTCCCGCCGCAAAGAGAATAATTCAACCATTAATAAAAGAAGAACCAAATAGCAGCGTTTTAATGATGATGGCTTCAATAGAGAAGGGGTTAGGTTCTTCAGAAGAAATAATTCAAAGTTGGATTTCTAAAGCTTTCTATGCACCTAGACCCCCTGTTTGGTTCTGTGAAAAATGTAATTATTCTGAAAATTGGTCACCAGTTTGTAAAAAGTGTAAGAGTTTTGATTCAATGACCTGGGGTGCTCAAGAAATCAATAATGTTTTTTCAGAAAATAAAGCCATACTTCCTTTTGAAGTAGATAATAAAACAAAAACTTTTGAAAGAAAAATTGAAGATGCAGAGTTAGTTCAAGTTTCTAAAGAAGAAGAAAATCGAAAAAACGAAAATTGATTTTATTCAAAGATCTCTGGTCCAGTTGCGATATGTATTCCACCATCTAAAGGCAAAATTGCACCAGTTATATAACTGCCACCAGGGCCACATAGATACAATATAGAGCTCTGAATATCATTTGGTTTTCCAATTCGCCCCATAGGAACATTTTGAGCAATTTTTTTCTCTTTTTCTTCTGTTCCAACTGCAAATTCAGTCATTTTTGATAAAAAGGGTCCAGGCGCTAGAGCGTTTACAGTTATCATTTTTTGGGCTAATTCTTTTGCAAGAATTTTTGTAATTTGGTGTACTGCTGCTTTAGATGCTGAGTAAGAATATGGCCCGTCACCCAATGGTGCAGTACCCATAACTGACCCAATATTTATAATTCTTGATGGATTTTCTAAGGATGCTTTCGAAGATATATAAGGTAATAAACATTGTGTTAAATGAAATAAGCCAGCAACATTAAGCTTCATAACCCTATCCCAGGCATGATATGGAAACTCTCCTAATGGAGCTCCCCAAGAAACACCCGAATTATTAACTAAAATATTTAACGATTTTTCATTACTAATAAAATTATCTACAAGTTTATTTATTCCTTCCTCTGATGATATGTCACTACAAAAAAAATTTATTTGATGTTTTGGTTTTTTAAGATTAATTTCTTTAGCAGTTTTCTTAATTATATCTAGTTTTCTACTTGTGATATAAACTTTTGACCCAGCTAAAGCTAATACCTCTGATATTATTTTACCAATTCCTGTTCCTCCACCAGTTACTAAGGCAATCTTATCTTCAACATTGAATAGATTTTTAAAAATCTTTAAATCTTGCATTTTATTTTCCTAAAAATTAATATGAAATATTATATAAAGAGTAATTGGTACAGTAAATGTCGAAATAACTGTTGATAAAACAATGGCATTAGCACTTTGTTTTTGAAAATGACCATAATATTGAGCAAGAACAAACACATTTGCAGCAATTGGGAGACAAGAACATAATATTGCTGTTTGGATCCAAATATTTTTTTCAGAAGGCCAAATTAAAAAAATTAAAATTAATAAAAAAGGATGAATTATTAGTTTCCCTAATGATATCATAATTAATTCAAGGTTTTCATTTTTTTGGAAATTGAATTTTATTGACGCTCCTAGGGCAATTAATGCTACAGGAGCAGCAGCTGAAGAAATCATTTCAATAAACTTATCTAAGGTGTTAATGGGTTTTATATTAAGAAGTGAAAAAAACATCCCTAGGCAAACGGCAATTAGAAGGGGTTGAGATACTATTCTTTTAATTAAATTTTTAACAATTTCATTATATGTACTCGTTCTTTCAGATAAAGATATAAAGAACGAAGTAAAAGATAATAAAACTATAGTATCTGCAAGTAAAATTAAACCTAATGGTAAAGAAGCTTCGATACCAAATGCAACAATGCACATAGGAATTCCTATGTAGCCATAATTAGGATAAGCAGCATTAAGTCCAATAATTGTACTTCTGGGAAGACTTTTTTTCAATGATAAGCCTAGACAGACAAATAAAAAAATAATTAGAATTGTAACAAACTCATATTTGATAATAAACTTGAAATCAAAATTTCCGTTAAATGATGTTTTTGAAATATTAGAAAAAAGCATTACAGGCATTAGTACATAAAATGCAAACCTAGATAAAAAAGTTGTTTTTTCTTCATTTAGGAATTTAATTGATTTTAAAAAAGTTCCAAGAAAAATTAAACCAAAAAAAGGAGCAGTAATTTCTATAACTTGTTGCATTTTAAGAAACTTTCATAACATAATTTAATTCAAAAACCGAACCTTAATTTTTCAGTGGAAATCTTTAAATAAAAAAGTTATTGATTGAATAACAATAATAAATAAATAAATCTACAACTTGTTATAAAAAATAAAAGATGATTTTTCTTATATTTAAAAATTTTATATTTAGTATTTATCTTGGAATACTTATTTCAATTTTTTCTGTTTTTACTGTCTTTGGTGAAACTTCTAATAAATCTTTAACTGAAATTTTTAAACCACATTGGCCTTACGAAGCTTTTTGGGCTATTCCATCAATAGATCAAATCAAACCGAGGCTAGCTATAAAAACTGCTACAGATGGAAGAATTGTTGGAAGAAGCAGATGTGTCGAGGTTGATAATTTAGAACAGCGTCGTCTATATAATAAACTTGCAAAAATGAAGAATGAACAGCTACATCGAGTAGCATGTAAGTCAATGAAGTTAGCTATTAGAGAAATTGATTATTTACCTATTTTTGAAAAACTAGATTCTGATGAAGAAATATTATTAAAATTTAATTTTTCAAAAGGAATAGTGAGTTCTTCCAAGAGTATATATGTACCCGTTCAACCTCCACAAGAAGAAATTAAAGAAGATTCAGAATAATTATTTTATGATAAGTTAAATTTATTTACACTAATATTTATATAATTGCCCCACGCACTTTGGCTGATACCCATTCGGAAACAAATACTGTAGCTAAAATAACGAGCAAAATAGTAGAAACCTGTGTCCATGCTAGCGTGTTAATAGATCCATTTAATTGCAA
>ENA-OSEY01002024-OSEY01002024.1-marine-metagenome-genome-assembly--contig:-NODE-2024-length-13430-cov-2.969894_pt1 | contig 13430 bp, 15 predicted proteins | sample MGYA00248465_ERZ534230 | MGnify/ENA primary metagenome ERZ534230 (study PRJEB26409, sample SAMN06344110) | marine metagenome | isolation source: Sea water from surface | place: Atlantic Ocean:Southern... | reverse complement strand
GGTTATTTTGTTTTTGGAATTGATCGAGATAGGAAGTTTGATGTTTTGATAACAAAAATTACTAACGGTAAATCAGAAAAAATAATCAAAAAAGTTTTTAAACGTAAGTATAACATTCAAAGAATTGATGGATTGCCTGAAAATAAAGTAACACCACCTGAGTCTGTTTATAAAAGAATTAAAAAAGAAAATGGTAAAATTGGAGAAGCTAGAGCAATTAACTCCAATTTAACTTTTTTTTCTGAAAAATTTATTATGCCAGTTGAAGGTATAATTAGTGGAGTTTATGGAAGCCAAAGAATTCTCAATGGTAAACCAAGATGGCCTCATTACGGTATAGATTTTGCTCAAGAGTTAGGCACTCCTATTAAAGCTATGGCTGATGGAGTGGTTACTTTAGCTGAAAAAGATTTATATTTTACTGGTGCAACTCTCATATTTGATCATGGTCATGGAATATCAACATTATATATGCATTTAGATCAAATTTTTGTTGAATTAGGAGACATAGTTAAACAAGGAGATATAATTGGGACTGTAGGTTCAAGTGGTAGATCGACTGGACCACATTTAGATGTTAGACTGAATTGGTTTGGAACTAGATTAGATCCTGCTACAGTACTAGATATAAAAAAATGAGCAAAACACAAATTGAAAGATTATCAGATAAATTAGTCAGAGCTTTTTTAAGCAATAAGATAATTTCGCCACTGCCTTTAAAATATACCAAAAAAATTAATAATGCCCAAAAGTTTAGAAAACTATGTGAAAGTAAGGTCAAAAAACCAGTCATTGGATTTAAAGCTGCAGGAACAGCGTTCCCTGTAATGAAAAAATTAAAAGAAAAAGAACCATTTTATGCTTCAGTTTATAAACACAACCTTTTAAAATCTGGAAGAGGAGTAAAAATTAATAAATCTACCTTAGGAATTGAGCTAGAGGTTTGTTATTTTATAAAGAAAAGTATTTTTGATATTAAGGGTAAGATATCAAGTAAAAATATCTCAAAATATATATCTTACATGGCTCCTTGTATTGAAATTGTCGGATATAGACAAAGAAAAAAAGGGATTACGTCATTTGGTGATCTATGTAGCGACTTCGGTGCAAATGTGAAATTTCTTGTTGGTGGAAGAAAAAAATATAAAAAAATTAATATCGGTAATTTAAAAACAAATATATCTAATAAAAAAGCCAATCAAAGTGTTAACGGGAATACTAATAGTGTTTATATAAATCCTATAAATTCGCTTATTTTTGTTCTTAAAAAATTGAAAAAAGATAAAATTGTCTAAAATAAAGATTTTTACGTTTTTACTGGATCTACAGTTGGTGTTGTTCCAATCATAAGCAAAGGTTTATATACTGGAAAAATTGATAAGCTTGGTACTGTAAAAACAATCATTAAATAATGTCACTTCATTTTTCAAATGAAGAATTCAAAAATAGAAAGAGTAAAGTTCTTGAATCAATGAAAAATGAAAATATTGATGCTTTGCTTATGTTTAGGCAAGAGTCAATGTACTGGCTTACTGGATATGATACTTTTGGCTATGTTTTTTTTCAAAGTTTAGTTTTAAATAATAATGGAGAAATAATTCTTTTAACTAGAGCTCCTGATTTAAGACAAGCTCAAAATACATCGAATATAAAGGATATAAGAATATGGGTAGACGAAGATGGATCTAATCCTACAAAAGATCTTATGAATATTTTAAATGAACTTAATCTTAAAGGAAAAAAAATTGGTGTTGAATATGAAGCCTATGGTCTTACAGGAAGAAACACCCTAAGGTTAAATAAATCTTTAGAAAACTATTGTACTGTTGAAGATCAATCTGAATTAATAACTAAACTAAGAGTAATCAAATCAAAAGAAGAAATAAATTATGTAAGAAAAGCTGCTGAACTTGCAGATAGAGCTTTGGATGAAGCATGGAAACATGCCAAAGCGGGTATAAGTGAGTCAAAAATACTTGCAGAGATGAATCGAGTTATATTTGAGGGGGGTGGAGATTATCCAGCTAATGAATTTATTATTGGATCAGGTAAAAATGCACTTTTATGTAGATATCAAGCTGAAAAACAAATTTTAAATAATCAAGATCAATTGACTATAGAATGGGCTGGAACATTTAGACATTATCATTCAGCAATGTTTAGAACTATTCCAATTGGTAAAGCTAATCCAAAACATTTTAAAATGCATGAGGCGTGTGTAGAAGCATTAAAAAAATGTGAAGATAAATTGAAGCCAGGTAATAAAATTGGAGAAGTTTTTGATATACATGCAAAAACTTTTGATGATCTTGGTTTTAATAAAGCTAGAATGAATGCTTGTGGATATTCGCTTGGATCAACATTTTCTCCAAATTGGATGGATTGGCCGATGCTTTATACAAATAATCCATATGAAATTGAACCTGGTAATGTATTTTTTATGCATATGATACTTATGGACTCCGATAATAATTTAGCAATGAATCTCGGAGAAACTTATTTAGTAACTGAAAGTGGTAATGAAAGATTGGGAAAACAAAAGTTAGATTTGGTAATTCTATAAATATCTAAAATATTTTATTTTTTTTTGATTTCTTTTTCACAATAATCTCTAGCTAGATCTGCTGTTAATTGATTATTTTTTTTCATTTGAGCAATTATACATGCTGAAATAGACTTATTTAAACTAAAATCTTTATAACTCACTTGTGATAAATAAAGCATTAAGGATGCAACAATAATAAAAAGTATAAATTTATAGTTTTTCATATAACCAATTTTTATATTTTTATATTAAAGCTTTTAAATATCATTTTTCAAGTATAGAAGATATCTTGATATGATTAAAATAAAATTTAATATCATATTTTATGGATAAGAAAGATATTGTAATTACATCTGCATTTAGAACAGCTATTGGATCATTTAAAGGAAGCTTGGGACAGCTTAAAGCTCATCAATTAGGCTCATGTGTAATCAAAAAATGTTTAAATCATTCGAAATTAAATAATTTAGAAGTTGATGAAATTTTTATGGGTCAAGTTCTTCAAGCAGGAAGTGGACAAAATCCTGCGCGACAGGCGGCTATGGACGCTGGAATTGATAAATCAAAAACAGCAACAACTATAAATCAAGTTTGTGGATCAGGTTTATCAGCTATAAGCTTGGGTTATAATTCATTAAAAATAAATGATACCAAAATTGTAATTGCAGGTGGTCAAGAAAGTATGACCAATTCTCCACATTTTATTAATTTTAGAGAAAATGAAAATATTAAAAAAGAAAATCTTAAAGATACAATGTTGGTTGATGGATTAATTGATGCATACAATCATTATCATATGGGTGTTACTGCAGAAAATGTTGCTACTAAATTTAATATTAGTAGAAGTGAACAAGACGAGTTTGCCTATAACTCACAAAAAAAAGCGTTAGAAGCAATTAAATCTAAAAAATTTAAACAAGAAATCGTACCAATTAAATTATCAGATAAAACGTTTGAGAAAGACGAGCACCCAAGGGAAAATATTGAACTAAATAAATTAGCTGAACTTAAAACAGTTTTTAAAGAAAATGGTTCAGTTACAGCTGGTAATTCATCTGGATTAAATGATGGAGCCGCAGGAATTGTATTAATGCATTCAGAAACAGCACTGAAAAAAAAATTACTTCCATTAGCTCGAATAGTTTCATGGGCTCAATGTGGTGTTGATCCCTCTATAATGGGTACTGGACCCATACCTGCTGTAAAGCTTGCTTTAAAAAAAGCTGGGTGGAATAAAAATGATTTAGACTTAATAGAGTCTAATGAAGCTTTTGCAGCACAATCAATTGCTGTAATTAAAGAGTTAGATTTAAATCCAGAAATAGTCAACGTAAATGGAGGAGCAATAGCCTTGGGTCATCCTATAGGAGCTTCTGGTGCTAGAATTTTAGTAACTTTAATTCATGAAATGAATAAAAAAAAATTAAGGAAAGGAATAGCAACACTTTGTATTGGAGGTGGCATGGGAATTGCTATGTGTGTCGAAACAGAAAATTAATTTATATTTTGGATTATAAAATCAGAAAATAAACTTAAACCATCCTCATTTAGATGTGTATCATCCCTAAAAAAAATAAAATTATTAGATAAAAGTTTCTTTTGAGCTTCTGTCTTAAAATAATTTGTACTATCTAAAATTTTTGTATTTTGGAATAACGGAATATTCGATAATTTTTCTTCAAAATCAAAATCGTAACAATCATAGTTATCTATATACTCACAATAAACTTGAGCCTTTGAGGGCACTATTATTAGTATATCTGGACTAAATTCTTTATAAATATTAAATTCATCTGAAAAATTTATATTTATATTTGGTTTAACATAATATCTTTTATAAAAAAAAATATTTTCACCATTGATTGTTTGACTTTTGTCGATTCTCTGCTCAAGCTTTTGTTTTTTTAGTAAATTAGTCATAAATTTAATTCTTGTATAAAAGTCAAAAAATTCTTTTAGTTCAAAGTAATTCTTTAAAATTCTATTACCTAGTTTTATAGAGTAATTTTTTTGAGTTGTTTCATAACTTAAAAAATCATTACCAGGGAAAATTATCATTATATATTTTTTATCTTTATTTAAATTTTTAAAAAATTTTATAGTTTCAAAATAATGGCCCATATCTGTGCCGGTCAAAGATGCGTTATAAAATTTTTGCTCACTTTTGCTGTTAAGTTGAATATTGATTAAATCCTCTTGGTCAATTCTATGGTTATGAAATAAACTATCACCAATTAAAACATATTCAGCAGTATTAAAATCTATATTATTTCTATAGCCTAAATTATCAGTTTTAATATTAATAGATCTTATATTATTTTTATTGTTAGGATCCATATTGCCTCCATAGATCTCAGTATTCATATTCAGGTTTTTAACACCTACGAGGAAATGTTTTTCATAAATAGTTTTTGAGAGAATTGTGTAATAATCATTAGGATTGTAGAAAGTAAAAATTAGTTTTAATAATATTGAGAAAATTATTAAATTATAAAGAATAATTTTTTTTGTATTAATGTTAAATATAATTAATATTAAAGAAATTATCAGTGCTATATAAAGTTTTTGATATGAAAAAAACAAACTTAAAATAAAAAAAAATACAATTCCAAATAAAGTATTTATGATTAGATTTTTTGTTTTAAAAAACTCAGAAAACATTTTTTATATTAAATTAAAAAATAGTGTACATGAATGGGGCTACCAGTGATCCTTTGGTTATAAATAGTATACCTGCTAAAATTGCTAAAGCTACAAGCATTGGTAATAACCAATATTTTTTTCGTAATTTAAAAAAATTCCAAATATTAATTAAAAAATTCATCTACAGTAATTAGTTTATATATTTATTAACATAAGTTTCAACTATTTGACTGTCTAAACGAATACTAGTAATTTATAAGAAATTGAACTATTAGAAACTAAATCACTTTATTCTAATATATGAAAAAATATATTTCTCTTAAATCATTAGTTTTTATATTTTTTTTTAGTCTATTTTTTATAGTTCCACATTTTATACAATATTTTAATCAGGGTATTTTTATCTCTGGTGATTATTTTTATTATAAAGGAAACTTCATAGAGAGCTTCTCCAATTTAAAAGATTATATATCAAATAATTATTTAAGATCTCTCTATGTTTTAAAGAATCCAATTTTTATATTTTTTATAGTTGGAGCAATTTTTCAAAAGATAATTAAGGAAATTCAATGAACTATACAATTGTAATTTTGCTATGGGCTTTTTTTGGGTTACAACATTCATATCTTGCCAGACCTATTTTTAAAGAAAAAGTAAAAAAATATTTGGGTGAAACTTTTGAAAAATATTTTTATCGTTTTTTTTATTTTGTATCACAATGTATTGTTTTTTATTTTTGTTATGACATTATAAAAGCTGTTGATCCTGGGGAACCGATTTTTAAAGTTCCAGAAAATTATCTTTGGATAATTTATATACTTAATAAAGTTTCAAATATTTTTTTAATTTTAACAGTATTTCATTTTGATATTGGTAGGTTTATTGGATTGACAGATATGTTTAATTTTTTTTATAAAAAAGAATATGATGACAGACTAAATAATCATTACTTATATAAATATATTAGACATCCCATGTATTTAGCAATTATTTTCACTTATTTTTTCTCTACTTCAATTTATACACCTATCTTTTTTGTAAATTTAATTTGTATAATAATGTACGTAGAAATTGGTCTCTACTATGAAGAAAAAACATTAATTAAGGTTTTTAAAGACGAATACTTAGAATATAGAAAAAGAACTTACAGATATTTTCCATTTTTAAGATAATAGAATGAAATCATTTATTAAAATAAGTTTAATTTATATTTTTATTTTTGAGCTAATATTTCAGTCTCTAATATTTCTAAATTTAAAATATGTAAAAATACCTGATCTTTACTACAATGGATATTGTGATCAAAAATATTGGAATTTTAATCCAAGACCCATAACATTTAAAAACAAGACTAAATATCATCCATTATTATCATATATTAAAAATGATTTGGATATTCCAAATTCTGAAATTAAAAATACCATTATTGAAAAAAAATTATTCAATAATAACGATATATCTTTTTATGGTAGCTCATATATAAATCATGAAGATTTTAAATCACTTATCTCTCAAAATGATAATTTCAATTTTAAAAACTATGCTTTAAATTCATATGGTCTGGATCAAATTTTTCTTTCCTACAAATTAACAGCTCATATGAATCAGAATAGAACAATAGTTATAGGGTTTTTGTTAGAGGATTTAGATAGATCTATATTCACAAAAAGAGATTATGAAAAGGTAAAGTTTGAATTAGAAAATGATAAATTTGTAATGACAAATACTCCAATAGATACTAACAAAAAAGAAGGTTTTAAAACCGATTTCTATTTATTTAAATTTCTAACTAATTTTTATAATCTAATTAGAAATGATTTCGATCCTAGACATAATAATTGTAAAAAGAAGTATAAATCTGAATTATTAGAATTTTATCTAAAAGAATTTGATAAATTATCTAAAACATATAACCAAAAATTAATCTTTATAACTTTTAATCTTGAGGAAGATTTAACAAAAAATCCAACTTGGAGATATGATTTAGTAACAAATTTTTTAAAGAAAATGAATTTTGCGCATATTGACTCTTACAAAATCTTGAAAAACATATCCTCAAATAATGATGAAATTAAAAGCTATTTTGGATTAGATAAACATAATAATAAAAAAAGTTTTAAGTATATTGTTGATGAATTGTTTCTAAGTTTATAGAGCAATATAAGTGAAAGGTATGATTACTTTTATTACCGCTATTACTCCGATAATCATTAATACAAGAAAAAGTAATAAAAATACTATGAATTGAGTTGGTGAGGTATTCTTTCTTAAACTACCTAATAAATGAAAAATTAAACTAAAAAATCTCATTTCCTTTTATATAATCCTGTCTCGGTAAGTAAATATTTAATACCCATTCTTTCTATTGCTAAAAAAGCATCTTCTTTATCATAAACCATTGGGTCTGACGAAATGTTAAAAGATGTATTAGCAATTACTTGGATTTTATGTTTGTTCAAACTCATTAATAGTTTTCCTAATAAACTTTCTTCATCACAAATTTGTACTCTAGATGTATTATCCACATGTATAACACCTTTAATATCATTTAAAACACTATCTTTTGGAGTTGCTGTTGCTCCCATGTGAGTATAACAGTTCATTAATTTTTTCTCTAGGTGAAAGTAATTTTCAGCATCTTTCTCAAGTACTGCAGGTGCAGTTGGTCTGAAAATATTTCTTTTTTTGATATCTGTGCTTAGTACTTTTATTAATTCAGCTTTATGAGCATTACAAATTAATGATCTATGGCCAAGTGCTCTTGGTCCAGTTTCAATATTTGAAAAACATGTAGCAATAATTTGATCTTCTGCGATAGTTTCAGCTGCCTTTTCTATAGAATTATTATCTCCTGCTATTTTTTCAAATACTAAATCATAAAATTCTTCACTAGACTTTAAAATTCCAGGAAAAATATTTTTATTTAGATTGTTCTTTGAAACTGTTTTATCATTTTTATTAATAAATCCATAATAAGCAGCTCCAATTGCTGCACCAGAGTCTCCAGGTGATGGTGGTAAATTTAATTTTTCTATAAAATCTAAATTTGCAGTTTTTCTCACAGCAGAGCTATTCATCGCAACCCCTCCTGAAAATAAAAAATTCTTTTCACCAGTTAATTCGTGAGCATATTTAAAAATCGCAAACAATAAATCTTCCAATAATTTTTGAGCTGATGCTGCTACATTTGCATAAATTTTGAAATCTTCGGTTCCAACTTCAAAAGGTATGTCTGGTCTTCTAGGTTTTACACCTAATTCATCTGCTAATAAATCAGAATAAGACCTATCTGTTCTTCTAACGTAATCATAATATTTTGTATCGATTTCTAATTTGTTATTTTCAAATTTAATTGTTTTACTTAAAATATCGTAATACTTTGGTTCGCCAAATGAAGCGAGACCCATCATCTTATATTCACCTTCATTTACTGCAAATCCAAGAAAATCTGTTATTGCTGAATAAAACAATCCCAAAGAATTTGGGTATTCTGAACTCCATACATTTACAATTTCATTATGAGATTTTACATGATGAATAGAAGTACAATATTTGTCTCCATAACCATCTACTACTACAGATACGCAAGGAAATTCATTATAATAATATAAAGTACTTAACGTATGACTGAGGTGGTGCTCAGCATATAGAATAGGAATTTTTTTAACATTTAAATACTTTGAAAGATCCATATGGAATCTCATTGATGATCTCCAAGCATTTTTAAAATAATTTCTAGTTAAATCATTTTTTATAGGATTGTATTTTACAGAATGTTTTAATACTGTGATCCATGCCCTTACTGGTTTTTCGTAAAATGAGATAGATGTTAAATTTTTTTCAGATAAATCATGGTTCTTAATCATTTCAAGCAAACTTTGTCTTGGAAATGATTTGTCACCCTTAACTCTAGATAACCATTCTTCTTTTTTAAAATCTATTAGATTTCCATCTGAGTCTAGTAAGGCAACAGATGCGTCGTGATAATAGGCAGATATACCAAGGTAAAACAATTATTAAACCACACTATTTGAATTTGAGGACATTAAATTTCTTTTATCTTTATCTGGTATAGAAATTAAATTTACAACTTTTCCAAATACATTAATTATAAAATTTAATATCGGGTCAAATATTTTATTTAAGAACTTCAAATTTTTATAATAGAACATTCTAAATCTATTTTTCATTTTTTCTCTTTTAAAAGCAATTTGAAGTCTAGCTTCTGGGAATTTTGACTCGTAAAATTTCTTTGCCATTCCATGATGAACTAATTCATCTTTTTGAATTGCATCTAATGTTGCCTCTGAATCATCCGCATGATTAAGCTCATCATCCATAATGTTCTTTAGGGTATCAACAGATTTAGTGTCTTTTATTCTTTTGCTTAGATAATCAAATGATTCTTTTGCTAAATATTCATTTGAATATACAAACTCAACAAACTTTTTAAGAGGAAATTTTTCAACTAAAAAACCTTCTTTATCAACGTAACCTTTTAAAATTACATTTTGTGGTGAAAATTTATATTCTCTTTTGAATTCTCCTACTCCGTTTTTAACTTGGTTTGATAAAACCTGAAAAAGTAAACCTGTATGTCTATATTCATCCAATGCATGTCTTATGTAACCTAACTTTAATTTTGGTGAAGTAGCTTTTTTTGCAGCAGTAAGCATTTCTAATGCTGAACCATATTCCGCATATGCGAACTCTACTAAAGTTCCTAATAAATCCTGATCTTTTTTATCTGGTGATATAATCATAATTTAATTAATTTTGTCTTCTACTAGCATATCATTTAAATTTATTCCTGCAACTTCTGAGGTTTTTTTCGTCGCAGCTATAACGATTTTTGAGGTATCATGTCCTCTTTTTTAATACCAGCTACCTTAACTGGTTTCTTCATTGCATCTCTTCTAAAAGGCTCACCTAATTCTTGATTTAAAATTACTTCAATGAAAGTTGTGATTCCTTTTTTTTGATCTTCACATGACTGTTTTATAGCTTTTGTTGTTTCTTCCATCGTTTTAACTGTTACACCTTTTAAACCACATGCATCAGCAACTTTTGCATAACTTAATTCTGGATCTAGCTCTGTTCCAACAAAATTATCATCAAACCATAATATTGAATTTCTTTTTTCCGCACCCCATTGATAATTTCTAAATATAACCATCGTAATAGCTGGCCACTCTTTTCTTGCACATGAGCTCATTTCATTCATGCTTATTCCAAAAGCTCCATCGCCAGCAAACCCGATTACTGGAGTATCTGGACATCCTATCTTCGCACCAAGTATTGAAGGAAATCCATAACCACAAGGACCAAATAAACCTGGAGCTAAATATTTTCTTCCTTGTTCAAAAGTTGGATAAGCATTACCTATTGCACAATTATTTCCAATATCTGATGAAATAATTACATCATCTGGCATCGCAGCTTGTATTGCTCTCCAAGCTTGTCTTGGTGACATTCTATCACTATCTCTTTCTCTTGCTTCTTTATTCCACACTGTGCCTGGATCGTCATCTTCATGATCTAAACTTGTTAGTGTTTGTAACCATGCTGATTTTGTTTTATGAATTAAATTTTTTCTATCTTCACGTCCTTGATTACCAGCATCTGAAGATAATTTTTCTAAAAGTTGTTGCGTCACTAATTTTGCATCACCACAAATTCCAACTGTAACTTTTTTTGTTAAACCTATTCTATCTGAATTCATATCTACTTGAATGATTTTTGCATTTTTTGGCCAGTAGTCTAAACCATATCCAGGTAGTGTTGAAAAAGGATTTAATCTTGTTCCTAATGCAAGAACAACATCTGCTTTTGATATTAACTCCATCGCAGCTTTTGATCCATTGTAGCCCAAAGGTCCAACTGCAAGTGGATGACTGCCTGGAAAACTATCATTGTGTTGATAACCGTTACAGACAGGTGCATCTAATTTTTCTGCAAGTTTTTTACATTCCTCAATTGCACCTCCAATTACCACTCCAGCTCCTGATAAAATTACTGGAAACTTTGCTTCTGATAACAATTTTGCAGCTTTAATTATTGCATCAGCTCCACCACTTTGTCTTTCTAGTCTTACTATTGGCGGAAGTTCTATATCTACAACTTGAGTCCAATAATCTCTTGGAACATTTATTTGTGCTGGTGCAGATCCTCTTATTGCTTTTTCAATAACTCTATTTAAAACTTCTGCCATTCTTGAAGGATCTCTTACTTCTTCTTGGTAACAAACCATATCTTTAAATAAATTCATTTGTTCAACTTCTTGAAATCCACCTTGTCCCATTGTTTTGTTTGCTGCTTGCGGTGTTACAACAAGTAAAGGAGTATGATTCCAGTATGCAGTTTTAATTGGAGTTACAAGACCAGTAATACCTGGTCCATTCTGAGCAATGACCATTGACATTTTTCCAGTGGCTCTAGTATATCCATCTGCAATTAAACCACCGTTAGTTTCATGCGCTACATCCCAAAAAGTAATACCAGCCTCTGGAAATAAATCTGAAATTGGCATAAAAGCAGAACCGATTATACCGAAAGCATGTTCTATACCATGTTTTTGTAAAACTTTTACAAAAGCCTCTTCTGTTGTCATTTTAGTCATTTAAATTCTTTCTATTTTAAAATTTTATTTGTTTAAGGCACCGATTAATATATAAGATCTAGGAAATTTCAAATAAAGAAATCGTCACAATGGCAAGTACTGACATTATTATTCATGATGAAAAAGACAACGTAGGCGTTGTAGTTATTGAAAAAATCACTCCAAATATGGACTGTAATTGTTGGATAATGGAAAATGATAAATCTGCTAAAATTCAGTCTAAAAATGAAATACCTCTTGGACATAAAATCGCTATGATGGATTTAAATGAGGGTGACACAATAATTAAATACGGACACGACATTGGAAAAGTTGTTAAAACAATTAAAAAAGGTGAGCATGTTCATGTTCACAATGTAAAAACAAAGAAGTGGTAAATTATGGATATTCCAAAAAGTTTTTTAGGTTATAAAAGAGAAAATGGTAGAGCAGGAACAAGAAATCATGTAATTATTTTACCTGTAGACGATATTTCAAACGCATGTGCAGAGGCTGTTGCTAACAATATAAAAGGCACTATTGCACTGCCCCACTCTTATGGAAGATTACAATTCGGAGCAGACTTAGAATTACATTTTAGAACTATGATTGGTACGGGAAAAAATCCAAATGTAGCTGCTGTGATAGTAATAGGAATAGAACCTAAATGGACAAAAAAAATTGTAGATGCAATTGCAAAAACTGGAAAACCAGTTGAAGGATTTAGTATTGAAGGTGTTGGAGATATTGACACAATCGCAAAAGTTTCAAAAAAAGCTCAAGAGTTTTCAATGTGGGCTTCTGAAAAACAAAGAGAAGAATGTCCAATAAGTGATCTATGGATTTCAGTAAAATGTGGTGAGTCTGATACAACATCAGGACTTGCATCAAATCCTACAGTTGGAAATTTAATGGACAAATTAGAACCACTTGGAGTTCATTTATGTTTTGGTGAGACTTCTGAGCTCACTGGAGCTGAAACTGTTTGTGAAAAAAGAGGTAAAACACCTGAAGCGCAAGCAAAATTTAAAAAAACTTGGAATGATTATAATGATTTTATTTTAAAAGAAGCAACAGATGATTTATCTGAAAGTCAGCCAACAGCAGGAAATATTGCTGGTGGACTAACAACAATTGAAGAAAAAGCATTTGGAAATTTCCAAAAAATAGGTTCTAGACAATTTATAGATGTTCTTGAACCAGCTGAAGAACCTACAAAAGGAAAAGGTTTATATTTTATGGATACTTCATCTGCAGCTGCTGAATGTGTAACACTTCAAGCTGCTGCTGGTTTTAATATTCATTTATTTCCTACTGGACAAGGTAATATCGTTGGAAATCCGATTGAGCCTGTAGTTAAATTAACGGCTAATCCATTAACTGTAAAAGGAATGGGAGAACATATTGATTGTGATGTTTCAAAAATTCTTTCTAGAGAAATGAATTTATCTGAAGCAGGTGATGAATTAATTAAAACCACACTTAGAGTAGCTAACGGAAGATTAACTTGTGCTGAAGCTTTAGGTCATAGAGAATTTGTTATGACTAAACTTTACAGAAGTGCTTAATTAATTTTTGTATTTCATGAAATTTAAGAAATACCTGGTTGTACTACCGGGTATTATATTGGCAGATCGGAAGAGC
>ENA-OSEY01002023-OSEY01002023.1-marine-metagenome-genome-assembly--contig:-NODE-2023-length-13435-cov-3.901857_pt1 | contig 13435 bp, 12 predicted proteins | sample MGYA00248465_ERZ534230 | MGnify/ENA primary metagenome ERZ534230 (study PRJEB26409, sample SAMN06344110) | marine metagenome | isolation source: Sea water from surface | place: Atlantic Ocean:Southern... | reverse complement strand
TTCAATTATCGTGCATGGTAAGTTTTTACCCTCGGCACTGTAAACGCTAGTCATCCCTATTTTTTTACCTATGATACCAGCCATTATCTTTATTTAATATTTATACTTTAATTTCTACATCTACACCACTTGGGAGTTCTAATTTCATCAATGCGTCTATTGTTTTAGAAGACGAGCTATATATATCCATTAATCTTTTGTAAGCACACAACTGAAACTGCTCTCTAGATTTTTTATTAACATGGGGAGATCTAAGCACAGTGTAAATTCTTTTGTGAGTTGGGAGTGGAATTGGTCCACTAACCACAGCACCAGTTGATTTTACGGTTTTGACAATCTTTTCAGCAGATTTGTCTACTAAGTTGTGATCGTAAGATTTTAATTTAATTCTAATTTTTTGATTCATGTTAAATAAATTATGCCGTTACAACTCCTTTTGATTTTGCTATAACATCTTCTGAAATATTTTTAGGAGCTTCCGCGTAATGCGAAAATTCCATACTTGACGTTGCTCTTCCGGAAGTTATCGTTCTTAGTTGAGTTACGTACCCAAACATTTCTGAAAGAGGGACCTTGGCTTTTACCACCTTAGATCCAGCCCTGTCATCCATTCCTTCGATTAAACCTCTTCTTCTGTTAAGGTCGCCTACTACATCACCCATGTTTTCTTCTGGAGTTACTACTTCGATTTTCATCATAGGTTCTAAAATGACTGGATTACATTTTGGTAATGCTGCCCTATAAGCCATTTTAGCGCACAATTCAAACGAAAGTGAATCTGAATCCACAGCATGGAAGGAACCGTCAGTTAATGTCACTTTCATGTTATCAACCGGATAACCAGCAAGAACACCATTATTCATTGCATCTTTAAAACCTTTTTCAACAGAAGGAATATATTCTTTTGGAATGTTTCCGCCCTTAATTAGATTCTCAAAAATTAAACCTGGGTTTTCGGCATCACCTGGCTCGATAGAAAACACAATATCTGCAAACTTACCCCTACCACCAGACTGCTTTTTGTAAACTTCTCTGTGATCTGCACCAGCGCTTATAGCCTCTTTGTAAGCTACTTGTGGAGCACCTTGGTTGCATTCAACTTTAAATTCTCTTCTCAATCTATCAATTATAATATCTAGGTGAAGCTCACCCATACCAGAAATAATAGTTTGACCAGAATCTTCATCCGTTTTAACTTGGAAAGTTGGATCTTCTTCAGCTAGTTTTGAAAGAGCAAGCCCAAGCTTATCTACATCTGATTGCGTCTTTGGTTCAATAGCTAAACCAATTACTGGATCGGGAAAATCCATAGATTCCAACACAATGTGACTTTTCTCATCACATAATGTATCTCCTGTTTTAATGTCTTTAAAACCAACCAGAGCACCGATATCACCAGCATCTAAAGAAGGAATTTGGTTTTGCTTATTAGCATGCATTTGGAAAATTCTAGAAATTCTTTCTTTCTTACCAGTTCTAGTATTAAAAACATAAGAACCTGAATTTAATTGTCCAGAATATGCTCTTGTAAAGCATAACCTACCCACAAATGGATCAGTTGCAATTTTAAATGCTAGAGAGCTGAATGGCTCACTAACAGAAGGCTGTCTGCTAGCCTCTTCCCCGGTGTCAGGATTAGTACCAGTGATAGCTTCTATGTCAAGTGGTGATGGTAGTATTTCCATTACCATATCCAACATAGCCTGAACACCCTTGTTTTTGAAGGCTGATCCACACATCATTGGGACAACTTTACCAGAAATGGTAGCTTCTCTAAGACAATCTAAAATTTCTCTTTCAGTTATGGTCTCTGGAGCATCGAAATATTTCTCCATCAAAGTTTCAGATTCATCAAATTCAGCTACGGCTTCAAGAAGCTGTTCCCTTAGCTCAGTAGCTTCATCTAGAATATCAGCAGGAATTTCCACTTCTTTGAAACTCATACCGTGGTCATCTTCATTCCAAACAATACCTTTAAAGTTTATTAAATCGACAACTCCTTTAAAATCGTCTTCTGAACCAATATTTATTTGTAATGGTAGAGCATGGCTTCCAAGCATTTCTTTTACCTGCTTACACACGTTTAAAAAATCAGCACCCTGACGATCCATTTTATTTACAAAACCTATCCTTGGTACATTATAGTTGTTAGCCAGTCTCCAATTCGTTTCTGATTGTGGTTCTACCCCATCAACAGCGCTAAACAAGAATACTAAACCATCTAGAACTCTTAATGATCGGTTAACTTCTACTGTGAAATCAACGTGTCCTGGTGTATCTATAATATTAACATGATAATCTTGATCTCTGTAATTCCAATTAAGGGTAGTTGCAGCTGATGTAATGGTAATACCTCTTTCTTGTTCCTGTTCCATCCAATCCATGGTGGCTGCACCATCATGTACTTCACCTATCTTATGGTTAATACCACCATAGTACAAAATTCTTTCTGTAGTAGTTGTTTTACCTGCATCAATGTGAGCAGCTATACCAATATTTCTTGTGAATTTTAAATCTCTAGCCATTACTTAAAACCTAAAGTGTGAAAATGCTTTGTTTGCTTCTGCCATCCTGTGGGTATCTTCCTTCTTTTTAAATGCACCACCTTCTTCCTTTGATGCTGCAATGATCTCTCCAGCTAATTTCTCGCTCATTGTTTTTTCATTTCGTGACTGAGCGTATTTTATTAGCCATTTAACTGCTAGAGATTTTCTTCTGCTTTCTCTAACTGGAGTGGGAATTTGAAAAGTAGCACCACCAACTCTTCTACTTTTTACTTCAACAGCAGGAGTAATATTTTCAATCGCTTTCTTCCAAACGTCTAATCCGTTCTCTTCTGTTTTTTGAGAAACGATTTCAATAGAATCATAAAAAATATTGAAGGCAATATTTTTCTTACCATCAATCATTAAGTTATTGACAAACTTAGTTACTTCAACTTCCTTGAATTTAGGATCTGGAAGTATAATGTTCTTTTTTGCTGTTCTTCTTCTCATTTCTGAATAATATCTTTATTTCTTTTTAGGTCTTTTAGTTCCGTATTTAGATCTTCTTTGCGATCTACCTTCAACACCTGCAGTATCTAATGCACCTCTAACTATATGATATCTAACGCCTGGTAAATCTTTAACTCTACCTCCCCTTACTAATACTATACTGTGTTCTTGTAAGTTGTGCCCTTCACCTCCAATGTAAGCATTCACTTCCTTGCCGTTGGTTAACCTAACTCTTGCTACTTTCCTCATAGCTGAGTTTGGTTTTTTAGGTGTAGTTGTATAAACCCTTACACAAACACCTCTTTTTTGGGGACAAGAACTTAAAGCAATTGATTTACTAACTTTTACTTTTGATTGTCTTCCTTTTCTTACTAACTGTTGTATAGTAGGCATTTCTTCTGTTAATTAAATTTTGGCTTGCAAAGGTAGAAGAATAAATTTACAATCCAATACTAATTGTCTTTTTTTGAAGGTTTTAAACAAGCATTAGTGAATTAATTTTTTTACAGTGTAAAACCAACCTAAATCCAACATGTCCTAAATCAGATTTTAAATGAGAAATTTGACATGAAAATATTTAGTGCGTTTTAATTTCTATTTTTGAATTAATGAATGTTTTAGAAGGTTTAAATAAGGCTCAAATCCAGGCTGTTCAGTCAGATGGAGGACCTATGATGGTTATTGCTGGCGCAGGATCTGGAAAGACAAAAGTACTTACCCACCGAATTGCATTTCTAATAGAAAATGGTGTAGATCCCTTTAATATACTAGCCCTAACCTTCACTAACAAAGCCGCTAAGGAAATGAAAGATAGGATTGGGGCAATGGTCGGCCCAGGCGATGCTAAAAACATTTGGATGGGGACGTTTCATTCCATATTTGCCAGAATATTAAGGATGGAACATGAAAGAATCGGTTATCCATCAAACTTTACAATTTACGATACACAAGATTCAAAAAGTGTATTAAAATCGATTGTAAAAGAAATGTCTCTTGATGACAAAATTTATAAACCTGGTATTTTATTAAACAGAATATCAGGAGCAAAAAACAGCTTAATTAGCGAAACGGAATACAAAAATAATGTAGACATACAAGCAACAGACCTTTCATCTGGAAGGCCTAAAATTGGAGATATTTACGTTAAATACCAACAAAAAAACTTCAGATCATCAGCAATGGATTTTGATGATTTACTTTTTAAAACCAATATTCTACTAAAACAATACCCCGAAGTATTATACAAGTATCAAGAAAAATTTAAATTTATACTGGTTGATGAATACCAAGACACTAATCATGCTCAGTATTTAATCATAAAATCACTTGCAGCTAGATTTGAAAATATTTGTGTAGTTGGAGACGATGCGCAATCTATCTACTCTTTTAGAGGTGCAAATATTCAAAACATTCTAAACTTTAGGCGTGATTACCCAGACTACAAACTATTCAAACTTGAACAAAATTACAGATCGACAAAAAATATTGTTGAGGCAGCAAACAGCATTATAAGAATAAATAAAGAACAAATTAAAAAAGAAGTATGGACAGCAAATAATTCAGGTGAAAAAATTAATGTATTAAAAAGTCAATCTGATAATGAAGAAGGAAAACTAGTTGCTAACGACATATTTGAAAAATCAAACTCAATTAATGACACTTTCAATAATTTTGCTATCCTGTATAGGACGAATGCACAATCTCGATCTTTTGAAGAGGCCTTGAGGAAGTTAAATCTTCCTTATAAAATCTACGGGGGTTTATCATTCTATCAAAGAAAAGAAATCAAAGATCTAATAGCTTATTTTAGACTTTCAGCAAATTTAAATGACGAAGAATCTTTAAAAAGGATTATAAATTACCCTAAAAGAGGAATTGGACAAACTACAATTAATAAAGCTATTGCATGCGCTAATAACAACAACATATCTCTTTGGAGTGTACTGCTTAACCCTGAACTGTACAATTTTGAAGTTAACTCAGGAACAAGAATAAAAATTAACAACTTTACAAGTTTTATTCAAAATTATAATTCAAGAATCTTTACTTCCAATGCATATGAACTAAGTCTAGAAATTGCTAAAAGCACTGGTATATTAAAAGATTTAAGTAATGACCGAACACCTGAAGGAATAGTGAGATATGAAAACATACAAGAACTACTTAACGGAATTCAAGAATTTTCAAAAAACTCAAGTGAGGAAAATCTAATCACTTTAGGAGACTTTCTTGTTGATGTTGCTCTGTTAACGGATGCTGATAATGAAAAAGAAGAAGACAAAAATAAAGTCTCTTTAATGACGATTCACGCTGCAAAAGGATTGGAATTTAAACACGTATACGTTGTGGGGCTGGAGGAAGATTTATTTCCTTCCATGTTGTCTAAAAATTCAAGAAGCGATCTCGAAGAAGAAAGAAGGCTATTTTATGTTGCCCTCACAAGGGCAAAAGTAAAAGCAACTCTATCTTTTGCGGTCAACCGATTTAGATGGGGAAATTTAATTCAATGTGAACCTAGTCGATTTTTAGATGAAATCGACCCGAGTTACTTGAAAAACGTATCATCTAAGCCTGAAAGTTCATTTATTCATTCTAATCACGGTTCTCCATTAAAAAATAAGTTTTTTAGCAAACCCCATAGATTAAAAAAGGTATCTAAAATTGTAGAGAAATTAGATGACACTAATCATCAAAATACAAATGAATTAAAGATAGGAGATGAAGTTAAACATGAACGATTTGGAAAAGGTAAGGTTATAGAATTAAATGGGGATTTTCCTAACACAAAAGCAACTGTATTTTTTGCTTCAGCTGGACAAAAACAATTGCTTCTAAAGTTTGCTAAACTTCAATTAATAAAAAATTAATTGATTAAGTCGGCAATTTTGCTACTTTTGGTTGAATTTTCACACCAAATTTACTTATGCAAGAATCGCTTGAATTAGCCTATAACACGGATAATAATAATTTAATCATTCCAGAATACGGAAGAAATGTACACCGAATGGTTCAACATGCCATGACCATTTCAGACAAGAATGAAAGAAATAAATGTGCAGAAACTATAGTTAAAATAATGGATTTAATCAATCCAAACTCTAAAAAAAATAGTAATGCTGAAGAATATCAACAAAAACTATGGTCACAGCTGTTCATCATTTCAAATTTTCAACTTGATGTTGACTCGCCCTATGGAGCACCAAAAATAGATCAGTATAAATCAAGACCTGAATCAGTCCCTTATCCAAGTAATGATATAAAATATGGGCATTATGGAAAGATAATGGAAGATATGATAAAAGCTGCTGCTGAATTAGAAGACAGCGAAAATAGATCGAAGCTAGTAAAACACATCGCTAATCTACTTAAAACTTCTTATTTACAATGGAACAGAGATTCAGTTAGTGACAGTCTTATCATTAAACAATTAGAAGAGCTTTCGAATGGCAAGTTAACGGTATCGTCTGATGATTTAAGAGAAACTAATGAAATTGTGAGGGGATTCAAAAAGAAAAAAACATCTAAGAATTACTCAAAAAATAAAAACAGAAGAAAAGATCATGGGCGCTTTTGAAATTATCGGAGGTAAAAAACTGAAAGGAGAAATCACTCCTCAAGGCGCCAAAAATGAAGCATTACAGGTTATTAACGCAGTTCTGCTCACCTCAGAAAAAGTAATCATCAATAACATTCCAGATATAGTTGATGTTAATAAGCTTATTGATTTATTATCTACTCTTGGCGTAAAAACAGAAAAAATAGGTCAAGGATCTTACTCATTTCAAGCTGATGAAATAGACGTTGACTTTATGACATCTGATGAATACAAGATTAAAGGTTCAAGTTTGAGAGGCTCTATTATGGTAGTTGGCCCTTTATTAGCTCGTTTTGGGAAGGGGTATATTCCAAAGCCAGGGGGAGACAAGATTGGAAGAAGAAGACTAGACACTCATTTCATCGGATTTCAAAATTTAGGGGCAAAATTTGAATATGATAGTGAAACTAACTTCTACAAAGCACATGCGCCTAACGGCTTGAAAGGAACATATATGTTACTAGATGAAGCATCTGTAACAGGAACTGCAAATATCATAATGGCAGCTGTGTTAGCTGAAGGTGAAACTACCATTTACAATGCTGCATGCGAGCCCTATATTCAACAACTTTCAGAAATGTTAAATAAAATGGGAGCAAATATTTCTGGAATAGGTTCTAACAAATTAACTATAAATGGGGTAAGTGAACTCAAAGGATGTGAGCACACCATACTACCAGACATGATAGAAATTGGGAGTTTCATTGGTTTAGCCGCCATGACTCAATCTGAAATTACTATAAAAAATGTAGCTTTTGATAAGCTAGGGGTTATTCCAAATGTATTTAGGAAACTAGGTATAAAATTGGAAAAAAGAAATGATGATATATATATTCCAGCTCATGAAAGCTATGAAATTGAGTCTTTTATAGACGGTTCTATCATGACTATATCTGATCACCCTTGGCCCGGATTCACTCCTGATTTACTAAGCATTGTATTAGTAGTTGCTACTCAAGCAAGAGGCAGTGTGCTCATTCATCAAAAAATGTTTGAAAGCAGGTTGTTTTTCGTAGATAAATTAATTGATATGGGTGCACAAATCATTTTATGTGACCCACATAGAGCAACCGTAATCGGGTTAGATAGAAAAACACCTTTAAAAGGAATTACGATGACCTCACCCGACATCAGGGCTGGTGTATCTTTGCTTATTGCAGCTTTATCAGCAAGTGGTAAAAGTACGGTTCTAAATATTGAGCAAATTGACAGAGGTTATGAAAATATAGAAGACAGACTCCGATCCCTTGGTGCTGACATTAAAAGAATACCGTAAATTGGAACAATTTTTGATTAAATCTGAACATGATACGAATTTTATACATAACACTGATAGGAATTTTACTTAGTTTCACTTTTTCTACAGATTTCAACAAGACCGATAATGGACAAGATGTTACGGGAATTAATATTGGAAATAAAGCCCCAGAATTAGACTTTAAAGACCCTGATGGGTATAACATTAAATTATCATCTCCCAAAGGAAATATTGTACTGATTGATTTTTGGGCTTCTTGGTGTTTTCCCTGCAGAAGAGAAAATCCAAACATTGTTTCTGCCTACAATAAATATTCAAAAAGTAAATTCAAAAATGCAAAGGGATTTAAAATATATAGTGTATCACTGGATAAGTCAAAAGAAGCCTGGATTAAAGCTATTGAACAGGACAAACTAACATGGAAAGAACATGTCAGCGACCTCAAAGGATGGGGAAGTCAGGGAGCTGGAATTTACGGAGTTAGAGGAATTCCCACAAATTTTCTATTAGATGCTGATGGGAAAATCATTGCTAAAAATCTTAGAGGAATAGCCCTTCACAAAGAACTTGACAAATTAGTTAAGTCTCTATAATTAAGATAATTACAATTTGTCAGCATTTTATTGATTTTTATGACACATTGTCTAATAACACCAATGTGGTTCATAATTTGATAAGTTCTAATCATATTTTATTTTTAATAAATAATGAAAACAAATAAGAAGGATAAAACAGCTTCTAAATCAAAGAAGAATAAGCCAGAGGATAAGGAAGTTGAAAAAAACAGTTCTGAAAATGAAATTCAAAAAGAAGATCAGGACTTTAAAGAGAAATATATTCGGCTATACTCTGAATATGAAAATTACAGAAAGAGAACAGCAAAGGAGAAAATTGATCTCATTACTAATGCTAGTGAAAATGTAATTAAGGAGCTTCTTCCCATTTTAGATGATTTTGAACGAGCAATAGACAACAATAAAAATGTTGAAGATGCAAGTGTCTTAAAAGAAGGTTTTGACTTAATATATAGCAAAATGCATAAAGGATTGATAAATCAAGGATTAAAGCCAATGGAAGCCAATGGAAAGGATTTTGACTCCGAGATCCATGAAGCTATCACTAAAATTCCAGCTCCTAATGAAAAGCTTAAAGGTAAAGTGGTTGATGTAATAGAAAAGGGATACCAAATTAATGAGAAAGTAATTCGATACGCCAAAGTTGTAGTTGGTGAATAAATAAACTATTGTGAGTAAAAGAGACTATTACGACATATTAGGTGTTTCAAAAGGATCAAGTGAATCCGAAATAAAAAAAGCATACAGAAAGCTTGCATTAAAATACCACCCCGATAAAAACCCCGGTAATAAAGAAGCTGAAGCTAAATTTAAAGAAGCTGCTGAAGCGTATGAAGTGCTTAGTAACAACCAAAAGAGACAACAATATGATCAATTTGGCCATGCCGCTTTTGAAGGTGGGCAAGGAGGTTTTGGTGGTGGTATGTCAATGGATGATATTTTTGATCACTTTGGAGATATTTTTGGATCTGCTTTTGGAGGTGGAGGTTTTGGAAGAAGAGGCGGAGGAAGAGTAAGAAAAGGCTCAAATCTGAGGGTAAAGTTAAGATTAAGCCTAGAAGACATTGTTAATGGAGTCCAGAAAAAAATCAAAGTAAACAAATTAGTTCAGGCAAAAGGTGTTGAGTTCACTACCTGTCCAAGTTGTCGTGGTACAGGGCAAGTTACGAGAGTAACCAATACCATATTGGGTGCCATGCAAACTTCTTCAACTTGTCCAACCTGTAAAGGCTCAGGTCAAATAATTGGTAATCGACCTCCGGGTGTCGATGCTTCAGGTTTAGAAAAAAAAGAAACCATTATCGAAATTGATATCCCAGCTGGCGTTGAACATGGAATGCAACTGAGCATGCAAGGAAAAGGTAATGAAGCACCAGGTGGAGGAGTTTCAGGTGATCTTATCGTGGCTATTGAAGAAATTGAACATCAACACTTAGTAAGGAACGGTAAAGATTTATTGTATCAACTTGGCATATCGTTTTCCGAAGCTACGTTGGGTACCTCCATAGAAATACCCATGGTGACGGGCAAGGCAAAAATAAAAATACCTCCCGGTACTCAAAGTGGAAAAAACTTGAGATTACGATCAAAAGGGATTCCTGATATTAACGGATATGGAAGAGGAGATATGATTGTAAACATTCAAATATGGACTCCTCAAAAACTAACTAAAGAAGAAAAAGAATTGTTGGTAAAGTTGAATGAAAGTGATAATTTCAAACCTAAATCTAATCAAACAAAAAACTTCTTTGATAGAATGAAGAATCACTTCTCATAACCTGACCATCTCTATGCCCGTAAGAAATATAATTCAAATTGAAGACATTCATAAATCTTATGGGAATTATAAAGCTCTCCAAAATATAAATATTAATGTAAAAAAAGGTTCAATATTCGGACTATTGGGACCAAATGGGGCTGGTAAAACCTCTTTGATCAGAATCATTAATCAAATCATTACACCAGACAAGGGAACAATAAAAATTAATGGGAATATTTTAGAAAAGAAACACGTTTATCAAATTGGCTATCTTCCAGAGGAAAGAGGATTGTACAAGAAAATGAAAGTGGGAGAACAAGCCATTTACTTAGCACAACTAAAAGGGTTAAATAAAATTGAAGCCAAAAAAAGAGTGAGATTTTGGTTGGAAAAGTTTAATATTGAAAACTGGTGGAATAAGAAAATTGAAGATTTATCTAAAGGAATGGCGCAGAAAATTCAATTCATTACTACCATCCTTCACGAACCAGAGCTATTAATTCTTGATGAACCATTTAGCGGTTTAGACCCCGCTAATAGCGAGTTGATTAAAAAAGAAATTTTAGACCTTAAAAAAGCAAAATCAACCATCATCTTAAGTACTCACAACATGAATTCTGTAGAAGAGATTTGTGATGAAGCTGCGATAATTAATAAATCGAAGAAAATTCTTGATGGTAAAATTGATGAACTGAAAAATGAATACAGCACAAATAGGTGGAAGATTTGTTATGCAGGGAATAAAATGTCATTCACAAATGCCGTATGGGGAGGATGGAAGTTAGAAAGCCACCATTCACTTGAAAACGGAACTCATATTGCAGAAATTGAATTGCTGGAACAATTAAAAATTAGCGACTTTATTAAAGGAATCGTAAGTCATGTCGAAATACAAGAAGTCGCGAGAAAAACACCGAGCATGCAAGATGTATTCCTAAATGTAGTGAGTAATGAGTGAAATTTGGTTAATCATAAAACGGGAGTACTGGACTAGGATTAGGAAAAAGACCTTCATAATAATGAGTTTCCTAGGGCCTTTATTAATTGTAGGCTTCATAGGATTAACTGCTGTTCTTTCGAAAGGAAAAAAAAATAGTTATGAAATTATTGTTTTCGATGAAGCAAAACTGTTTGATGGAGTCTTAAGAAATAATGAAAAATATCATCTTAAGTGGGCTCCAGAAGACAAAAACTACAATCAAGTTCAAGAAATTTTTAAATCCGATGAAAATCTAGATCTACTATTATACTTGCCGTCTAATTTGATTAAGACTAATTCGATGACAGCAAAATGCTTATACAAAGCTATACCTTCCTCTTCTGCGCAGAAACACTTAACAAGTATAATTAATGAAGCCATAGAATTGTACAGAGTAAATCAAAATCAAATTAACATCGAGACATACAAGGCCATAAAGACCCGTGTTAACCTCGATATTATTGATGTGGAAGATCCGGAAAATAAGAACATACAGCGAAAGGGAATTATTGGATTTGTATTTGCTTTTTTCATCTACTTTTTCATTCTTATGTATTCGGTCCAAGTCATGAGAGGGGTAATTGAAGAAAAAACAAGTAGAATTATCGAAATAATTATTTCTTCTGTTTCAAGCTTTAAATTAATGACAGCTAAAATTATTGGTGTAGGGTTGGTAGGATTTACACAATTCTTTATTTGGATATTTGTTATCACTGTAACTTCTGTACTGTTGTTAAACAATCTTGTCCCAGATATCTACTCATCTACATTACAAAGTCAAAATCCATTAACAGTAAACACAGGTGAATCAGCTCAAATCATTGAATTTTTACTTTATAAAATTCACTGGCCGAGTATGTTTATTTTTTTTGGTGTTTATTTTATTGGCGGTTACCTTTTATATGCGGGGATGATGGCAGCAATTGGTGCGGCAGTTGACGAAGAGACTGATACACAGCAATTTTTAATTCCACTTACCATACCTATGATTTTTGCCTTATCCATGATTTCATCAGTTATAGATGATCCTTCTTCTTCGCTTTCATTTTGGTTGAGTGAAATTCCTTTCACCTCACCTGTTATCATGTTAGTCAGGATAGCCATGGGAATTGGACCAAGTAGCGTAGAGGCTTGGGAAATAATATTAAGTGTGGGGCTTCTATTTATAACCTTTATTTTAACCACATGGCTTTCCAGTAAAATTTATGCAAATGGGATTTTATCATTTGGAAAAAAAGCATCATATAAAGAACTTTTTAAATGGCTTAAATCATGAAAAAAATCTTAATTATTGACGATGAAAGGGCAATAAGGTCTACCTTAAAGGAAATACTTGAATTTGAAAAATATGAGGTAGATGACGCTGAAGACGGAACAGTGGGTTTAAAATATATAGAATCTAAAAGTTATGACCTTATTTTTTGTGATATCAAGATGCCAAAAATGGATGGTATAGAATTTCTTGAACGTAAAATGAAATCTGAGTCATATTGTCCTATTATTATGATTAGCGGTCACGGAAATATAGAAACAGCTGTTCAAGCCCTTAAAAAAGGCGCGTATGATTACATCGAAAAGCCACTTGACTTAAACAGAGTTCTTGTTGCCGTTAGAAATGCATTAGAGAACAACTCTATAGTGGAAGAGAATAAAACTTTAAAACGAAAAATAAAAAGTCAAAATTCAAGTACAATTATTGGAAAAAGCAAAGCCATATCTTCCATTATTGAGATAATTGATAAGGTTGCACCAACAGATGCACGTGTACTCATTACGGGAGCAAATGGAAGTGGTAAAGAACTTGTAGCAAAGCAGCTTCATGAAAAAAGTAATCGTTCAAAAGCTGAATTTGTGGAGGTAAATTGTGCCGCAATTCCTTCTGAACTAATTGAAAGCGAGTTGTTTGGTCACGAAAAAGGTTCTTTTACTTCAGCACATAAACAAAAATCAGGAAAGTTTGAACAAGCCAGCGGAGGTACTTTATTCTTAGATGAAATTGGTGATATGAGTGCATCAGCTCAAGCCAAAGTGTTAAGAGCACTACAAGAAAATAAAATTACTCGTGTAGGAGGAAATAAAGAAATTAAAATTGACACTAGAATTGTGGCTGCTACCAACAAAGATTTAAGAAAAGAAATAAATAATGGAAATTTCCGAGAAGACCTTTATCACAGATTAAACGTAATTCCTATACATGTACCATCACTTAACGAACGAATAGACGATATTCCAATATTAACCGACTTTTTTTTAGTACAAATATGTAAAGATCA
>ENA-OSEY01002022-OSEY01002022.1-marine-metagenome-genome-assembly--contig:-NODE-2022-length-13438-cov-5.648829_pt1 | contig 13438 bp, 9 predicted proteins | sample MGYA00248465_ERZ534230 | MGnify/ENA primary metagenome ERZ534230 (study PRJEB26409, sample SAMN06344110) | marine metagenome | isolation source: Sea water from surface | place: Atlantic Ocean:Southern... | reverse complement strand
AGAATAGTTCCATCTGAGCTAAGAGATAGAGATTTACCACTATAATCACTAGCAGCCTCACCGTCTATATCAGATCCCATTTGACTGAAATCAGTAGCAGTTGATGACTTCTTGTGATGCACACCATGAAAACTTGGCATCACTTGAGAGAAAGAAAAATGAGATATAAATAAGAGATAAATTATTTTTTTCAACGGTTAAATATAATAAAAGTATTTGGTCGTCTTAACTATAAAATCAATGAATTTGGGGCATACAGATCGGTTATGCGAGCCCCGTCCATCCCACTTATTTTTCAATATTCATACCATTTTCTCCAGAAGTTGTTAATTCAAACTTTGATGCAATTAAAAAATGGTCAGAAGGAAAACCTGAAGGCCATGTTGAAATGACTTCTGTAAAGCTATTTTTTAACCCTTTCCCTTTATAATAAAGTTGGTCGATTCTAATATCTTCCATATGAGTAAATCCAGGATATTTTTTAACATCTGGATACATATTTCTATAGGCATCGACAAACCCTTCTTCTATCATTTTTTTAGATGCGGGACTTTTTCCGCCATCTGTATGAGGGACAGCATTGAAATCTCCTCCAAAAAATACTGGAATACTATCTGAACCATCAAACCTAGACTTATGAAAATCAAAAACTTTAGGAAAGTTATTCATTCCATACCAATTAGACATTGCCCAAACCTCCTGAGTTTTACTTATCGAAATTTTAACGGCAACATTATTAAATTCCGTTTCCTCAGCTACTTTTACTTCTTTAATTGGATATCGACTAATTACTGAAATATTGGCTCCTTGATATTTATAGTCCCAATCTGATGTAGTAGTAAAATAATATCCTAATTCAGCTGCGATAAAGTCTCCACTTGAATAAGTTTCTTGTAATAAAATAATATCTAAATTTTTCTCTTTAATGATTTCAACGATTCTCATTCGGGAATCCCAGCCATCTTTTTTTAATGACCAGTGTATTCCGCCATGCCAAATATTCCAAACACCAACGTTAAGGTTTTTAAGATTTTCAGATAATTTATATGGCTCTATCTTTTTATGTTTTTTATAATTATTTAATACTTCCTCCTCATTTATTGTTTTTCGCCATATATATAATTTATCCATCATAAAGTCCGATGGAAATAGTCGCTCACTATTTGTAAAAGATTTTCCAGCAGATTCATTAATAACAACTTTTCCGTCTTGTAAGCTATAAATTTCATTTACAGGTTTAAGAACTGTTAATTCCATATTCTGAAAAACAGTATATGGGTTTGCTCCCATTTCTTTTCTAAGATCTAATACTTTGGATAAGCTTTCTTTATTCAGTTTTGTTTTTACTTTCATAATCTCTAACTTTCTTGAAAGCAAATCTTCAGGATCTACGATAAGGTCTAAGAATTCTTTATTTTTTAATGATTCTAGGCCTAATGCATTAAACTCATCAACAAGCTCTTGCAATAATTTTAATCCATTTTTAATATCAGGAGAATATGTATTTACATAGTTAGAAGTGTTTTCAACGGTACCAATTCTGAAAGAATTCTTGTTTGAAAAATCAAAATTTACCTTATATATGGCTTTGTTGTGCCCATCATAATACAATCGAAATTCTGAATTTTCTTTACTAAATGTTATTGTAATTTGATGCCAATTACCATCATTAACTGGCATTTTCTCTCCATTATCTCTCTCATAGTTAATTCTTCTCTTTCCAGATCCAATACTCCAACCAAGTGTTCCATTTGAACTATATAATGCCCATCCTGCATTTTTTTGAGCTATGATGCCCTTATTATTAAAATCCTTTTGAGAAAGGAAAACTGTAGGGTTATCAGACGTTGTTTTTATCCAGCATTGAATAGAAAAATCCTCGGTTCCGTCAAGGGATAGATTATTTAACTCTAAAGAATTATAACCCGTATTTGAATTAAGAACTAATGCTTGTCCATCAATTCCTTTGTTGTAGTCAAAGACTTTACCTTTGAGTTGATAATTCTCATTTTTTATAGAGCCGTCAAAATCGAATTTAATATCTGGTTGATTTTTTTCTTCTATTTCACATGATATAAGAAGGCATAAAGAAATGAGATTGTAGTATGTGTTTCTAAAAAGTTTCATAAGATCAAGAAATGAATTAATGGAAATGAGAGATTTTTTATTTAAAACTAATCGTTATTTTTTATCTTTCTATTACTACCTTAACCTTATCTATTTCTTTATCCGATACTATTTCTAAGATGTACATACCCTCATTGAGATTAGATACATTAATATCTAAATTATCTTGAGTTCTGTTGATTGATTTAGGTTTTAGTAGTTTACCACTAAAGTCTACGAAGTAAATATCTTTAATATTAATTCCTCGTCTGATACTAACTATTAACTTATCATCTGTCGGGTTTGGGTAGATATTATCGACGAATGTAATGTTTTCAGCAGATAGTGGCTTAGGATCCCCGCATACATCTCCAACACCGTTATTATTCCAGTCAGCTTGATCAGGATTAGAATTTAGTGGACAATTATCTACATCATCAAATATACCGTCACCATCCGTATCTTTCTGTGAGTCAGCACATCCGTTTGCATCAACTGTAGCTCCATCCGGGGTGTCTGAGCAGGTGTCAAGATCGTCAGTGACACCGTCACCATCCGTATCTTTCTGTGAGTCAGCACATCCGTTTGCATCAACTGTAACTCCATCAGGTGTGTTAGGACATGTGTCTAAATCGTCAATTACACCGTCACCATCCGTATCTTTCTGAGAGTCAGAACATCCGTTTGCATCAACTGTAACTCCATCAGGTGTGTTAGGACATGTGTCTAGGTCGTCAGTGACACCGTCACCGTCCGTATCTTTCTGTGAGTCAGCACATCCGTTTGCATCGACTGTAACTCCATCAGGAGAGTCTGTGCAGGTGTCAAGATCGTCAGTGACACCATCACCATCCGTATCTTTCTGTGAGTCAGCACATCCGTTTGCATCAACTGAAGCTCCATCAGGAGTATTAGGACATGTGTCAAGATTATCTTTTATACCGTCACCATCGTCGTCATCGTCACATAAATCTCCTAGCCCATCTCCATCTGTATCCAACTGATCTGGATTAACTGTAAGTAAACAGTTGTCTTTATTGTCAGAGACACCGTCATTATCATCGTCACTATCACATAAGTCTCCTTTACCATCATTATCGGTATCTAACTGATCAGGATTCACGACAAGGCGACAGTTATCGTCTACATCAAGTAGGCCGTCGTCGTCATCGTCAGGGTCACATGGGTTCCCTAGTCCATCTCCGTCTTTGTCATTTTGATTTGAGGTGAATGATATTGCAGTTAAATTAGGTTTATCAGACGTCTTAGTCCAGGTAACTCCACCGTCAATAGTTTTATGTGAGACCCCATCAATTACACCATAACCAATATTTTCATAGAGAAATGATATATCACTCAAGATATAATTGTCATTTGTCTTAGTCCATCGCACACCGCTATCGGTAGTTTTATAGGATTTACCATCTACTAGACCGTAACCAATGTTAGCGTAAGCATATGATATCTCGCTAAAACTTAATTCACTATTTGTATTTGTCCAGGTAACTCCACCGTCTGTTGTCTTGTAATTAGCGCCACTAATAAGACCGTACCCAATTTTTTCAGTTACAAAAGAGATTTTATCAAAGTTAAGGTTATCATTTTTCTTTTCCCAGGTAACTCCATCGTCACTAGTTTGATGTGTCTTACCATCAATAAGAGCAAATCCTACGCTAACAGACGCAAATGAAATGTCAGTAATATTTACTGTGTCTGAAGTTTTTACCCAGGTCGTGCCACCGTCTGAAGTCATGTGAGGTGCACCTTCTATAATACCATACCCTGAGTTTTCATTGATGAAAGAGATGTTATCAAAAGTATATTCATCATTTGTCTTTGTCCAGTTCTCTCCCCCGTCAGTAGTTTTATGATGTTTTCCGTTTATAAGGCTGTGTCCTATCATGCCATTAGGAATTAAATAACACAGGTCTTCAGAGTCAATAATTCCATCTCCATCAGTATCTGCCGATTCAATAGTTAGTGTAACTTGCTGAGTACCGTTCTCAATACCGTTATTAACAGACTCGATATCAATTATTATTGTCTCGTCATCTTCAATCTCTGAATCTTGTTTAGCGGTCAGAGTTAAATAATTTCCAGTAAAGTTATTTTGTATACTGTATGGGACAGTAATACTACTCGATGAAATTGTGTAGTCAGAGACACTAGCCGAACCACTGAATGATAAATTTGCGGTAATATCCTGGGCATTAGGCGTCTTGCTTAACCAAATATAAATCTTTATGGATTCAGATTCTTTAATTTTTGCGCTTTTGACATAGGTGCCTTCACTCTCAATACTAAGGGTGACTGGTATGTCATCAGGTACAACATCGTCACTTTTAAAAATCCTCACATTTCCAGCATCGGTGCCATTTGCGTCATTATATATAGAGCTAGTTACTACAATTGATCCGTTACCACTTATAGCGGTAGCATTACCACTGTAGTCAAAAGAATCCTCTCCTGATAAATAGGCTATCCTCTTCCAGTAACCGTCAACGTACTGCAATACTTCTGTAAGGCCTTTACTGAAGTGTGGAGAACCTACTGAAATGAACTTACCATCTTCGTTGAGGGCAACAGAGGTACCAAACTCATCTCCCCACTTCCCGTCAAGATCACTTCCTACTTGTGACCATATTGTTCCATTCCACTCATACACCCTCACGTGACCACCTCCTAAGCCACCTGCATTTTTAGGTGCCCCTATAGCGATAATAGCTCCATCTGAGCTGAGAGATACAGAATAACCACTATTATCACCAGCAGCCTCACCGTCTATGTCACTGCCTTTCTGTACCCACGCCGACCCATCCCACTCGTACACTTTGACATGACCAGCATTAGTACCATTACCATTATTTTTAAATGCCCCTACAGCGATAATAGTACCATCTGAGCTGAGAGATACAGATGAACCACTATAATCACCGACAGCCTCACCGTCTATGTCACTACCTTTTTGAACCCAAGAACTACTACCACTATTCCACTCATAAACCCTTACATGACCAGCATAATTACCATTGCCATCATTATTTTGTGCTCCTATGGCTACAATAGTACCATCTGAGTTAAGAGATAGAGATTTACCACTAAAATCACCGGCAGACTCACCGTCTATGTCAGACCCTAACTGTACCCAGTCTTGAGACAGAGAATAATGAGATAGAAGTAGTAGGAGTATTATTTTTTTCACGAGGTCAAATATAATAAAAATATTCAGTCGTCCTGTCTATAAAATAATCCATTATAAGGCTTGAAAGAGGTTTATCAGAGTCCCGTCTATCCTCGCTTATTATACCATATCAACATTTATTTAATTAACACTTATAATTATATTTGAAATAATCATTTAAGAAATTTTTTAATGGGTCTGAACAAATATATACTTCTCTTTTATATTCTCTTTATATTCTCATCATGTGATGAAAATAACCTTGGAACAAATATTGGAACAGAAGACCCTCTTGAATCACAAGCAAATATCCTCAATGGAACATGGGACCTTGAACCTCTATCAGAAAAGCCATCTATTAAAGATGTCACCCCTGTTACAAAGGATGGAATGGAAGTGCAAATATTCAACAATATGACCCTCACCATATCAGAGGGTTCTGCAGACGGTGGTATTTACTCTACTCTAAACACTTACGATGATAAGGTGTGGCCTAGCTCTGGTACTTGGACTTTCCAAAACAACGACAAAAATAATATACTTAGAAGTGACGATATTTCAATGAGTATCTTTGCAGAGGTTATTCATAATTACGCACAACCCAAGATTTATACTCTAAGAACCAGCTTTACAACAACTGAAGGCACTAAAGAAATTAAGTGGGTATTTAACTTCAGAAGACAATGTTCTTCCCCATTTAATGAAGGTTGTTAATAAAGTAATATTTTTCAATATTAATTTATTGGATACATATTAAAATTTTGATTATCAAAATACTTTATTCTATTAGGTATTGCTTCTTCAATAGTTTTCTTCAAAGATTCACTAATTCTATCTGATCTATACCTTACTGCAAGGTATGGAAGGTAACTCTCAGCAATATCCTCCCTAATAGGGTAATCTCTTGCGTAATCAGATATAAATTCACAGTCAAGATTTTGCGCTTCTAACCATCCTTTAGACTCGGCGTGGTACGAGTCCAATGATGTATGTGCAGCCTCGTGAACTAGTGTTTCTTCAAGAATTCCTTGATCTTCATAATTTTTTTCAGACCAGTCCGTGTGTATAAGAAGGTTATTATTTCCTCCTCCGAATGGTTCATCTCCTCTATGTATCCAGGATGTCTGAACATCTTTTCTTAGCTCGGTTGTTAACCTTCCTATCACTTCAGCATACTTTAACGCGTAAAACTGTGCATTTTCTGGTGAACCAAACTCAGGATTTACCTGTATTTCTATTGACAGACCGTCATCGTACTCTGCAGGAAAAAGAAACGGCTCTAAATTAACCCAACCTGTCCTCCTATCATACATCTGTCTTTTACCAGTTCCTGCATATGATAAACTAACGAAAGTTGTTGGGTCATCTTCTGTTATGATATCAGGATCAATGAATATAGTTCCTCCAAATGGAGGATCGTAGTTATTATCACATTCATTATTATCATCAACCGATTCCTTTGAACATGAAAAAAATAAAATTAGAATAAAAATATTTCTCATTACCTATTATTAATCTACTTATATCATTAATTAAAAACTAAAATTTTAATTTCTTTCCATTAGTGTTTTCATCATAAAATCTTTTGAAAACTCAAAGGATTTCTTTCTTGAGATAGGGTTCCCGCCATAGTCAACACCTCTATCAACACAAAAAATTAATCCGAATTTTTGTAAAATTGAATTTGACATTGGAATGTTAAGATAATTCATTAATATTTTACCGTCATCAGTCATTCTAAAAAGACAATCACTGAAATTATATGCCTCTTCATTCCTAATGACCGGTGAATCCCTATCAAATGAATGATGTGAATTTTCATAAACTGTAATATCTATGTCCGTATTTGTTTTAAGTTTTTCGACTAAATTTTGGCAAGGAATTGCTGGAGTCCAGTTATCCAAATCACCTATTAAAATATGTATTTTAGAGTCAGTAAATTCTAAATTTCTAGGTTCAATAAAGCAAGGGGGATAATATGCAAGGTGTGAATTAAATTTTAGTTTTTTGTTTATTGCATTTTTTAGAGGTAGCCATGCAGAAAACAGCGTCACCCCTCCCCCAAGGCTCCAACCTGTAATTGATACTCTATCACTATCAATTCTAGGGTGTTCGGATAATTTCTCAAAAGCTCTGTATGCATCTAGTATCATTGATGCTGTTGTTACCTCTACTTGAGTTCCAACAGTTGATGTTACATCTCTACTTTGAAAACTATTTAACTCAAATGTGGCAATACCCATATCTCTATACATTTTCATATAATCAAAATGATGATCAGCCCATCCCAAACTACCTGCTACACCAATAATTAATGGGTATTTTTTGTTCATATGAGCTGAGTCTTCAGGAAAGATAAGCTGACCAAAAACTTCTTGGCTTTCCTGATTTTCTAGGTTATCAATTATATCGTTGAATGAAAATGGATTTGCACTCTCAAAACGTATTATTTCCCCAGAACCTTGGGATGATGAGAAAAAGTATTGAAAAATTAGAACTAATACTATGCTTAATCTTTTCATTTTAATTATTCACAATTTAAGCTTTTTCATCTTTATTAAATTCTTATTTTTGTTTTATAATATGAAAAGATTAATTCATTTATTCTTTGTTAGTATAATTCTATTTTATTCAAATAATCTCCTTTCTCAAGATATTGGAATTCAATTAGATAGAAATCTTGGTGTTATAGAAAGTGTTTTCATAAAGCATGGAAAAACGGTATTTGAGCTTGATTCAGCCAACAACAACATTAAAAATATTTATGTCTTCTCTGATGATTCTTTATCTGAAAGGTTTTTACAGGATCCGGTCTATGATTTCAGACCTAGAAGAAGTTTGGAATTGCATAGAGGTGTTAAATTATATATAGATACTTACAGAAGTGTAGATTATGCTAAGAATTATAGACAAAATTCCTTCTCTGGCATTGTAGGTTCTGTAACTGAAGTTGATGATATAGAAATAGATTACCACCTAAGAGTTGGTGATAATAGAATTATTGGAATTGTAGGAAAAATAAAATCCATAAACGATATTAATATTGACTACCACAAAAATTATAGCGAAAACAAAAGAGGCGGGTACATGGGAAAGGTTAAAGATATTGGAGATATATCAATAGAATACCACAACAGACATACATACTCAGACCTAGGTGGTTACGTAGGTAAACTAAAAGAAATCAATGACGTGAGTTTTAAGTACAACGAAAATTACTCTGGTAATGTGAACAAGGGCTCAGTCGGGAAAATCAGTGAAATTGGAAATATTAAAATTGAATATTTTAAAAATTACAGTACTAATTCAGCTTCTGGAATTGTAGGTAAGTTTAAATCAATCAAAGGGGCAGATAATAGAGTTATTGTATACTAGCTAATCCTTTGTAGAATCCAATTTATCCTGATTTTGTCTTTATAATGTATAATTCTTTTTATGCTAAATGTCCATAATCTTTATATTACTTTTCAAGGAGATGATTTAGATAAAACACCCTAAATTCAGGTATGTAGAAAAGAAAATACATCCACCTTAGTCTAATCTAATTAAAGAAAAATTTAGAACTATTTTATTAATCCGGTATAAGGCATTTTTCTAGCACCTTTTTTGAATATATAATCCATCATAGTATCTACTGAGTTACCCATGGATGATGCCTTCATATTTCTTGATGACCATTGCCAAAGCATAGTGCCGTCTTTATGAAATAAAGTAAGATCTGCATTTACCTCTGGATTACCTCCTAATTTAAATGCTTTCAGAACAATTGAACCTGCTGTTGTAAATATTTTTCCAGAACTAACATTTCCAATAATGATAGCATCAACTCCAAGTAGTTCACACAACTCCTCAGGTAAATAAGCATCAAAAGAGCCCCATACCCCGTCAGTGTATGTTATTTCTCCTGCTCTTCTTAATAAGGTATTAGTTCTCGCTTGAGGTTGAGGGTCAACCGCTACCCTATTTTTTTTTCTTAAAACCCTATTTATTAAGCTCTCTTGAGCTGCAACAGCACCATTTTTTTCAGCATCATCAACTGCAGCCTCAAAATCACTCTGTTCCATTTTTCGTGGTTTCTCTGCATTTACTCTAAAAGTAAATGGTATAACGGCAAAAGTTTTCTGATTAGATATATATTCTTCAATATTATCAATTGTGTAATCTCTTTGTGCTTTTAAATCAAATGAGACGATAAATAATATTATAGGGATAAAGATTCTTTTCATTTTAGTATGGTTTAATTATTAATATCATTTCTAATATAGGTATAAGTATTATAAAAGCAAAAAGATGAATAATCTCACAGACATATTTTAAAAATTCAGATTTTATTGATTTTCTTGTTTAATTGGTATCTCCCTTTAAACATCTTGTAAAAAAAGGAAAATCATCGGTTACCACGTAGTAATAAATTCCATCAGGAAATTCTGGCGTTACCCCGTACCTACCGTTACACTGATCTAGGTCACCAAGACCTTCAATGTACTCATAATCTTGAGTGAATGCACCCATAGGGATTGGAGTATTAAGATTTGTTGATCCTTGGTTAGGACCCCCAATTAAAGTTGTTAATGTATTTGGCCGGTTCTGATCTGCTTCAGACTTAAGCTTATAACTAGGTTGAAGAGCAATAACTGAGCTTCCTGCATCGTTTGGATCTGAAAAACCATACCTAGCATATACTGGAAATCCGTCAGAAGCCCAACCTACAAGTGTCATGCCTTTATTACTTCCTAAAAATTCCATCAGCAATTCAGGCATTCCATGATAATGGTAGGTCCCATTAGGTTGGACATGTGCATGATTCATATCGTCTCCAAAATCGAAAGTTTCGTGACCTAGCGCTTCAATATTCCAGTTTCCTTGACCTCTAGCTAAGCTGCACTCTCCCTCATCGTTGCACCTACCTGCCGTTGCGGGATCAAATTTTACACTGTTAAGAGCGTAAGCAATTGCAACTGCCTGTCCCACAACCTCCAACCCACTTTCAGATATTATGGTAGGACACAAAGTGAATCTCTCACTCACATTTTGTTCACTTATGGTATTTGGGTTATTAGAATTAGGAAATCTACCAACTTCATGATTTGGTATTCCATTTCCATTTAAAATTCTATTAGAACCGTCTGTTGTCCACGAATACGTACTATATGCGTTAACCGATTCGTCGTCATTGAAGATATTTTCGTCAATATCTGTTAGAACGTTAGCAGTCGAATATTCACCACTACAATAAGATATTATTAAATCAATACTTAGATCATCACAAGAAAAAATAAAGAAAGAAAAAAAAAATAGATAATATTTTTTCATCGCATCAAATATAATAATATATAATCCTTTTGATGATTTTATCTTTTATTAGTTTTAACATGTAATTTTCTAAAATGATAAGGTTATTAATTTTTATATTTCTCCTTTTTATATGTACAGATCTTAAGAGTCAGTCCGAAAACAGAGAACCTAAATCATTTAAAGCATTTCCCATAAAATCCGAAGAAATTAAACTTGATGGAAAGTTAGACGATACATTCTGGAGTGATATAACTGGCATAAGTGATTTTTTAGTTCAAGAGCCTGTAGAAGGTGGGGAGCCAACAGAGAAAACAACTATTAAGGTTGCCTACGATGAGAATTACCTTTACATAGGAGCAATCTTTTACGATTCTAATCCTGATGGAATAAAAGCTTTTAAGATGAGGAAAGACGCACCTCTTAACACAGATGACAGGTTTATGTGGATACTCGACACATACCTAGACGGAAGAAATGCATATTTTTTTGAAATTAATCCGAGGGGACTTATGGGAGATGGTCTTCTTACAATTGGTCAGGGAAGGAGTTTAAATAAAGACTGGGATGGAATATGGAGACCATGGACCTATATTGGAGACTTCGGATGGTCTGCAGAGATAAGGATACCTTTTCACACCCTCAATTTTGACCCAAAGACAAGTACATGGGGAATAAATTTTCAGAGGACAATAAGAAGAAAAAATGAAGAAATTTTGTGGTCTGGACATAAAAGAAATCAAGGTATTTACAGGCCTCAAGATGCTGGCAGACTTACTGGACTTAATAATATTTCTCAAGGATTAGGACTTGAATTAGTTGGTTACGGCAAGGCAGAGGCACTAAAGGTTCAAAATGAATCAGAGGGTGGTTATAATAATAGCCAGAGTTTAGACGGTGGATTAGATGTAAACTATAACATAACACCAGGTCTGAAAGCATCACTCACAGTAAATACTGATTTTGCTGAAACTGAGGTAGATGACAGACAAATTAATTTGACCAGGTTCCCTATTCGATTTCCAGAGAAAAGAGATTTCTTTCTTGAAGGTGCAAATATCTTCAGGTTTGCTCCTAGTAGTGGTGTTTATCCATATTTTTCTAGAAAAATTGGTCTTCGGTCTGGTAATCCAATTCCAATTCTTTACGGTGGTAGAGTAATTGGAAAAATTGGTAAAGTTGAGGTTGCTGCTCAACAGGTAAAAACAAGGGAAACAGATAATTTTAATTCTGAAGACTTCTCAGTTATAAGACTTAAACAAAACTTCCTGAAAGAAAGTAGTATAGGCGTACTGTATACAAGAAGACATACAAATAAAGGAAAGGAATTTGTCCCACCCTTACAAGACAGAAATACTCTTGGTGTTGATTTAACCTTAAACACTTCTACTTTTCTCAAAAACCAGAATTTACAGTTCCAGGCATTTGCAGTTATTCATAACCCAGAAACACCAGGTGAAATAAATAATAACATCTGGGACAGATCAGCTAGAGGCCTTCGTTTTAATTTCCCAAATGATCCTTGGTCAGGAAGTTTATCATACAGAGAGTTTGGAGTATCTTACGACCCAGCAGTTGGATTCTCAAGAAGAAATTCTTTTAGAAGAGTTGAACCAAGAATTAGGTTTTCACCAATTCTAGAAAAGAGCTCAACTATAAGAGAGCTAAAGTGGGAAGTGAGTTTTGAAAATCTGATGAGTTTACAGTGGAAAAAACTAACTCAAAATATTAGACTGACACCCCTATCAATACGATTTGAGAGCGGAGATGAGATCTCATACCAGATAATAAGAAACTTTGAAAGGCTTGAATATGATTTTGATATACTTGGAGATAACTCAATAGTTATTCCTGTAGGAAACTTCACAAACTGGTCCCATCAAATTGAATTAGAGACAGCCAACTACAGAAAAATTGTCTACGGTATAGAACTTAAAACTGAAGGATTCTGGTCTGGAAATAGAACAGAATATGAAAATGAGTTAATATTTAGGCCTTTTCCAGGAATAAACTTGAATCTAGGATACATTCACTCAAGAGTAGACTTAAGAGAGGGAAACTTCAAAACCAATTTGGTTAGGTTTCTAGGTGATTTTGATTTTACACCGTTCATCTCATTTTCTTCTAATATTCAGTATGATGACATCAGTGAAAATATAGGAATGAATAATAGATTTAAATACACAATCACTCCCGGGTCTGACATATATTTTGTATACAATCACAACTGGTTTAATGATAATGGAAAGTATAAGACTTCATCTATGATGGGGGCTACTAAAATTACTTATACTCATAGATTTTAGTAAATTACAATATGATCAAACTAACTAAACCATTATCAATACTATTTATAACATTAATATATATCCAGTGCAAACAGACTAATTCAATTATTCCTGAAAATAGGTGGAGTGAAGAGAGGGCTTGGAAGTGGCATAATGAGAATGGCTGGATGGTTGGTACAAACTTTAACCCCAGTACCTCAATTAATCAGTTAGAATTCTGGCAGGAAGACACATACGACCGAGAGACAATAGATAGAGAGTTAGGTTGGAGTGCTGAGCTTGGTATGAATACTCACAGGGTATATTTACACAACCTGCTTTGGGATCAAGATGGATACAACATTATTGGCAGTACCAACGGTACTTTTACCTCGATGTACAGGATGAGAACGCCAGATCTGGCTGAAAGAAACTACCTTAGAACCGACATCGGTATGACCAAGGTCCGGTCCAATCGTTGGGAGGCTCAAGCTACTTATTCTTACACCATATCAAGGGGCTCGGTTCAAAACACACCCTCTTCATTCCTAACCGTTCCTCAGCAGCTAGAGTATATTCTTGACGGTTACCT
>ENA-OSEY01002021-OSEY01002021.1-marine-metagenome-genome-assembly--contig:-NODE-2021-length-13440-cov-13.115693_pt1 | contig 13440 bp, 13 predicted proteins | sample MGYA00248465_ERZ534230 | MGnify/ENA primary metagenome ERZ534230 (study PRJEB26409, sample SAMN06344110) | marine metagenome | isolation source: Sea water from surface | place: Atlantic Ocean:Southern... | reverse complement strand
TCTATTCAAGATGACTTTGATCTGAACAAACCTCAATTAAATGTAAAGATAGATCAAAAAAAAGCTGCTGATCTAGGGGTTTCGACAGAAGATATTGGAAAAACTATAGAAACAATTTTTGGTTCTAAAAGAGTTACAAACTTTACAAGGGATGGAAAAGAATATTCTATAATTTTGCAAGGTGATATCAAAGATAGACAAGAGCCAGATAGTATAAGTAAAGTTTTTGTAAGATCTAAAAATAATGGAAAACTTGTGTCTGTGTCAAACTTAGTTGCATACGATGAAGAGGGACAATCTCCATTCTTAGCAAGATACAATAGGCAAAAAGCAGTTACTATCTCGGCAAGACTAGTTGGAGACTATTCGCTTGATGAGGCTCTAAAGTTTTTAGTAGGTGTTGTAGAACAAAACACACCTCAAGCAAAAATTGCTTATAAAGGTGAAAGCGAAGAGTATAAAAAAACTAATACAGAACTTTATGTAATATTTGCTTTAGCATTAATTACTGCTTACTTAGCAATGAGTGCTCAATTCGAGAGTTGGAGGCATCCACTGACAATTATGTTAACTGTGCCTATGGCTATTCTTGGAGGATTAATTGGTTTACTAGTAGTAGGGTCCTCATTAAATGTTTACAGTCAAATAGCATTAATCATTCTAATCGGTCTCTCAGCTAAAAATGGAATCTTAATTGTGGAATTTGCAAATCAATTAAGGAAGGAAGGAAAAAATTTAGAAGTTGCTGTTTTTGAGGCAGCGGCTATTAGATTAAGACCTATTCTTATGACAAGTATCTCAACTATTATTGGAGTTTTACCACTTATTCTTGGAACTGGACCAGGTGCTGCAAGTCGATTAACTGTTGGTATAACAATATTTGGTGGAATGTTATTCTCTACTTTTTTTACTCTTTACGTAATTCCTACTGTTTACACAATTGTTGGAAAGGGAACTAAGAGGATAGATGCTGTTGAGCTTGAGTTACAAAAGCAGCTTAAAAGATAATATATTTATTTTTATCTAGATTTTTTTTACAGAGCGTTAATTGCTTTCTATATTTTTTTGCCATGTCCTTAACAGATTTTGCATATATAATAGCTTTTTTATCTTTTGAATAATTTTTATAATCTCCCCAACCTTTGTAATAAGCTAAATATTGTCGGTAAGGATCTTTTTTGGAAATTTTCAATATCTTATTAGTTTTATGGATGTACCATCCTATAAAATCTACTGAGTCTTTAAATCTTGCTCTCGTAGCTAGTGGATTATTTGTTTCTCTTTTATATTGTTCCCAAGTACCCTTAACTGCTTGAGAATATCCAAATGAGGAAGAAGGTCTTTTAAAAGGTATTACTTTGAATAATTTAGTTCTTGGAGGTTTTGCAAGCCAATTGAAGTCACTTTCTTTTTTTACAAAAGCTAGCTGCAGATGGATAGGTGCCCCCCATTTTTCATAAGAAGCCTTCGAATGTTTGTACCATAAATATCTTTCTTCAAAGATAGCACAACTATTTTGCGTATTTTTTGGTATTGAAGAACAAGCACTTAAAATTAAAAAAATTAAAATAATTATTACTTTTTTAAAAGGAATCACTAAGTAATTTATACTAAAAATTAATTAAGCTTTCTCCATTTTTCTGGCTCCATAAACTTCCCTTGCCATAGTCCTAATTTATTTTCTTTTGCAAATACTTCATCTGGTACATATTTTTTAGAATATCTTCTATATGCTATTGCAAAACCGTTTCTTACCATCCACTGATTTAAGTTGGTTTTTCCTTTAAAGCAGGTAGCAATATATCTTTTGTATCTATCTTTAGATGAAGAAATACATTTTATTTCAGAAGTGTTAATTTTAGTTATTAATTTTTCTTTTGAAACTTTTCCACAGCTATAATCTTTATAAAATGTAAAGCCAATCAAAAATGAAATTTTAAAGGACTCTTTTTTACATTGTTGTCTCATTTCTGGGGCATCTATTCCTTCTAATCTAAATTTATAATTATTTATATGAATTGTATCTCCATCAACAACCTTTGGGATGCCAGATATTTCCTCTGCTATAGAATTAGATAGCATAACCAAAAATATTATAATTATACGAATAAACATTTAATTTTGAAGTTTTTTAAAAAATTTAAATATTAAAAAAGCTAACATCACTCCCAAACTATTTGCATACAAATCGTTAAGTTCAAATGCTCGATTAGGAATAAAATGATGTAATAATTCTAAAATTACTGAAATTAAAAATAAAAAAGAAAAACTATTTATAAATTTTTTTTGATTGCTCCGAAATATAAAACCTAAAATACTTAAATAGAAAAAAAATATTAAATGATTAATAGAAGTTCCTATTGGATTTGAGATAAAATCAGGTTGTTTTCCCAAATTTCCGTATAAAAAATAACCAATTAAACTTCCTGGGAACAAATAAAGAATTAGTAGAATTATAAATGAAAAATAGAATAAATATTTTAAAGCAAAGAAGATAGTGTTTTTCATTTAGATTTTAATATAGTACATAATAACTTAATTAACTTATATGAGTAAACTAATCTTAACAAGACATGGCCAGAGTATCTGGAATGCTGAAAATAGATTTACAGGCTGGGTAGATGTTGACCTTTCAGAGAAAGGTAAAGAGGAAGCTAAAAAGTCAGGAGAGTTAATTAGTGAATTGAATATTAAAATAGATATTAGTTATACCTCTTATCTTAAAAGAGCAATTGAAACGCTTACAATTATCTTAAAAACATTAAATTTATCCATGAAGTTTAATACTGCTTGGGAATTAAATGAAAGACATTACGGGTCATTAACGGGTTTAAACAAGGAAGAAACAAAAAAGAAAATTGGTGAAGAACAATTTAAAAAATATAGAAGATCATGGGACGTTGCACCACCTCTCATGGCTAAAGATAGTAATTACCTTGAAAACTTTAGCCCTTTAAATGATGGAATTCCCAAAAATAAAATTCCTTTTACCGAGTCTCTAAAACATACTTATGAACGAGTAGTTCCTTTTTATAATTTTGAAATAAAAAAAAATTTGGAAAATGGAAAAAATATTTTGATATCGGCTCATGGAAATTCATTAAGAGCATTGTGTAAATCTCTATTTAAGATTTCAGATATTAAAATTAATGAGCTTGAAATTCCAACAGGGAACCCGTTAATAATTGATTTCGATAATCAATTAAAAATTCAAAAATATTATTATTTAGATAAATCAAGATCTAAAGATATAATTTTTAATCAATAGAACTTAAAGAAGATATTTTTTCAAACATTTCAAAGGTGTTTAAATGATAAAACTTTTGATTACTTTCCAATCCACCAAGATTTTTTTCACTTATCAATTTTGCCCAAACTTCATTCATTGAAAAAATATCTTTATTAAAAGAGAGTAAATGATCATTTTTTATTATTTGTAGGCCAGTAAAAATAAATTGGTTATGTTCATCTTTAGAAATTAAATTATTGTTTAAATTAAAGTCACCCTTGAATGAGTTATCCAAAGATAATTTTTTTTTCACCAGTAATAGACACGGTCTTTTATTTGTGAAATACTCTTTTTCTAAAGATTGAACTTCTTTAGAATATTTATTACTCCAGAGTGTATCTGGGTTTATTACAAAAAAAGGGTTTTCCTTGAAATCTTTTGTCCCTTTTTTTACTCCACCCCCGGTATCTAGTAATAAATCTTTTTCATTTGATATTTTGATTTTAACTTCTGATTTTAAATCTGAGATATATTTTTCAATTTGATCGCCAAGGTGATGAATATTTACGCTAATTTCTTTTACACCATGATTGATTAGAAGATTAATAGCTCTTTCAAGAAGAGTAATGCCACCTATTTCTAATAATGGTTTTGGTTTTTTATTAGTTAGAGGTTGCATTCTTTTTCCTAAGCCTGCAGCCAATATCATTCCATGTCTAATTTTCATAAATTATTTATTTTTTTTAACTTTTGTATTTTTAAATATTTTTTTAACATTAAATTAAAATTTTCAAAGACGGGATTTTTAAGACGTCTCTCGATTAAACGCCAAGTGTAAGGCAAATATTTTAGGTAATCGGGTTTACCGTCTCTTTTGAAAAGTCTTACAAATATACCTAAAATTTTTAGATTTCTTTGTACAGATAATATTTCAAAATCATTTTTTAAATTTTTGTATTGCTCCTTTTTTAATTTAGATTTGGAATAATAAAAATTAAATAATCTTTCTTGTAAATTTGAAGGAAGTTTAATCCTTACATCATCTATTAATGAAGCTAAATCGTAAAGTGGATTTCCAATTATTGCATCCTGACTATCTATTAAACCAAGTTTATTTTTATTTACCATTATGTTCGATGCATGAAAATCTCTGTGAACAAAAACTGTATTTTTAAAATAAAGTTTTTTATATACTTTAGTTAATTCTTTTTTTAAAATATTTTTAATTTTTTTTTGTTTTGAACTTTTTAAACAGTGCTGCAAATACCAATCAAAAAATAAATCAGATTCTTTATGAAGATTTTTAATCGAATAATTCTGAAAATTAATTTTATATTTTCCAAAATGATAAGTTCGTTTTGGTTTAATATTTTGTAATTTGATAATAATCCTAATCAAATTTTTATAATTGTTAAATTTACTTTTCTTTTTGATTATAAATTCATAAAACGATTTATTTCCTAAATCTGAAATCTCAATAATGTTGTTGTCGTAGTGATTAGTAATTAACTTTGGTGCATAAATCTTATTTTTTTTTAAAATATTATTAACTACAATGTAAGTAATTAAATTTTTGAATTTTTCTTTTTTTGCTTGAACTATAATTGATGTATGTCGTCCTTTTTGTAATCTATAAAATTCCCTGAATGATGCATCACCTGAAATTTTTTTAAGTTTATAATTCATTTAAAATTTCCCACTTACCTGAGCCTATAAATCTTATCTCTCTCTGATTTTCATTTTTAGCGTAATCTAGATGTATTTCTAACTTATTAGATAACGGAATATCAATAAGTTGTGGCCACTCTATAATCTTAATTGTCTCTTGTTGATCTGAAAAAATACCTAGATGTTTTAATTCGCTTTCATCTTTTATTCTATAAAGATCATAATGCATAATTTTAATATTTTTTAAATCATACTCATAAAGTAGATTAAAAGTAGGACTTAGTACTTCTGTAATCTTTTCTCCATTTTTTTCTTGTAAGTAATTTATCAAATATCTTGAAAAAGTAGTTTTTCCTACACCAATATCACCGATTAAAAATATACAATCATTTTTAGTTAGTTGGTCTGCAACTTTTTTTGATAAAGAATTTAAATGTTCTAAGGATTTAACAATCATTTGCTACTGTTTAGTAGCGGTAAGTATCTGGTTTAAATGGTCCTGATGGTTTAACGCTAATATAATCTGCTTGATCTTTAGACATTTTAGTTAATTTTGCACCAACTTTTTCTAAATGCAACATTGCAACTTTTTCATCTAAGTGTTTTGGTAATACATAAACTTTATTTTCATATTTATCTGAATTATTCCAGAGTTCTATTTGAGCTATGACTTGATTTGTAAATGATGCGCTCATAACAAAACTTGGGTGACCTGTTGCGCATCCAAGATTAACGAGTCTTCCCTCCGCTAATAAAATAATTCTTTTTTTACTTGGTAGCTCTATTTCATGGACCTGAGGTTTTATTTCATCCCATTTATAGTTTTTCAAAGCTTCAACCTGAATTTCGTTATCAAAATGTCCGATGTTACATAAGATAGCTCTATCTTTCATATTTCTCATATGATCTGCAGTTACTATATCTTTGTTTCCGGTAGCAGTTACAACAATATCGGCATCTTTAATTGCATCTTCCATTAAAACTACTTCGTAGCCTTCCATCGCTGCTTGTAGTGCACAAATTGGATCTGTCTCTGTTACCATTACTCTTGCGCCTGCTTGACGCAAAGAAGCTGCGCTACCTTTGCCAACGTCTCCGAAACCTGCAACAACCGCTACTTTCCCAGACATCATAACGTCTGTAGCTCTTTTGATACCATCAACTAAACTTTCTCTACATCCATATAAATTATCAAATTTTGATTTCGTCACTGAGTCGTTAACATTGAATGCAGGAACCATTAATTGTTTATTTGTTTCCATTTTTTTTAGTGCTAACACTCCAGTAGTTGTTTCTTCTGAAATTCCTTTAACACCCTTTAAAAGATCTTTGTAATCTTTATGCATTAAACCTGTTAAATCTCCTCCATCATCCAAAATCATGTTTGGTTTCCAATCTTTTTTTCCCTCTATTGTTTGCTTTACACACCACCAATACTCCTCTTCGGTTTCACCTTTCCAAGCAAAAACTGGTATGCCTGCTTTAGCTATTGCTGCCGCTGCATGATCTTGAGTGGAAAAAATGTTACATGAAGACCATCTCACTTCTGCACCTAGATCAACTAGGGTCTCAATAAGAACTGCAGTTTGAATTGTCATATGCAAGCACCCTAAAATTTTTGCACCTTTCAGAGGCTTTTTTCCTTTATACTCTTTTCTAAGTGCCATTAATCCTGGCATTTCAGACTCGGCTATAGAAATTTCTTTCCTACCAAAATCAGCTAAACTTATATCTTTTACTTTATAATCTTGTCCCATTTTGAATTTGTTAATATCAACATAAGTCTATCTTATCAAGAAAGAACACTAAGAAAATTTAGGTAGCAATACTTCAACTTGCGCACCTTTAGTATTCAGTCTATTTGACGCCGCTATAGTGCCTTTATGTAGCTCAACAATATTTTTAACAATATTGAGACCTAAGCCAGAATGTTTTCCAAAGCTTTTTGGCCTATTGCTATAGAAACGTTTGAAGATTTTTTGAGGAGAGGTTTCAGAAAAACCTGGGCCTTCATCTTTAATTTTCATTACAAGATTTTTTGTTGTTTCCTCGATACTTATTTCAATTTTTTGATTATCCTGACTGAAAGATATAGAATTGTCTAATAAGTTTGCTATTACCTGTTCTAATCTATTTTCAATTCCTAATATATATTTCCCATTTTTTGAACTTATTTTATCTTTTATCTTAATTTGAATATTCTTATTTTGGTTTTTCAGATCTTGTTTAAAATCTTCTGCCACATTATTGATAATTTCAATTAAATTTATTTTACTCATTTTCTCTCTAGATAAAGAAGCTTCATCTTTGAGCATTTGTGAATAATCCGTAATTAATCTCTCTATTCTTTCAACATCATGATTGATTATCTTTAAAAGTTTTTCACTTTCATCTTTACCAGTTGTTTTATCTAATAATTCTGAAGCACTCTTCAAAGAGGCTAGCGGGTTTCTGATTTCGTGAGCTAAATCATTAGAAAATGTTTCTGCCCTATTGGTTCTATGTTGAAGTTCTTTTGTCATTTCATCAATTGACATAGTGAGTTTTCCAATTTCATCATCTCTCACAAAAACTTTTTTTATATTAATGCTTTCTGAGGATTTCTTCTTAATCGAGTCACTATATTTAACTAATAAACCAATTGGCTTTAAAACATATTTATTTAGAAACATTGAAAAAATTAAAATTACAAGTGCTACTGCAAAAACAGTTCTAATAATAAAATCTTTTCTTTCTTTAACTGCGTTAATAATATCATTCGCTTGCTCAGAAACCAAAATATATCCAATGCTGTCATTTTGAAGTTTAACTTCGCTTAACGTCTTTACAAAAAAATCATTTTTATTTATTTCAGATATTGTTAAAGGATCGCCATCGTATTTCTCTAATATTGTATTTAAATTATTTTCAGTTTTTTTATTTGAAGTAGAGGAGGAAAACTCATTTGATGAATTTTTTCCATCAATCGCCTCTTCTATTACTACATCTGATCTTGAAAAAACATTTTGATCTAAATCTAAAATATTTGTATCACCTATTAATTCTCCATTGGAGTCATAGAACTGAACTCTATCTAAACTCTGGAATAAAAATCTTGTAGAAAGTAAAAATGTTCTTATGCCATTAGAACTGTAATCTACATTTAGCCTTTCAAGATGATCAACTGTGTTATTAATAATAATTTTATGGTTTATTGCTCTCTTTTTTACAAGATTTGGTTGAATTGCTTTTAGGTAAAATATTGTAAATAATCCTAGTATAGAAAATGTTGTTAAATTAAATAATAAAAACTTTTTTAGTATAGAAGCTGTTTTTTTTGATTTCATTAACTAACATTCCATCTATACCCGCTTCCATATCTAGTTTCAATTGCCGAAAATTTTTCGTCAACTTTTTTGAACTTTTTTCTTATTCTTTTAACGTGACTGTCTATAGTTCTGTCCTCGATTTCAGTATTTTCTTTATATGCAATATCCATTAAATGGGCCCTTTCTTTAATAACCCCTGGTCTTTTTGCTAATTCCTTAACAATTAGAAATTCTGTAGTGGTTAACTTATCTGGCAAAGGCTTGCCATTCCATTCACATTCTAGCTGAGCTGGATCTAGCTTAAGCTTTCCATGGCTAATAATATTCTTTGTATCATCTACAACATTGGATTTTTTTCTGAGTTGTACTCTAATTCTCTCGATGAGCACCTTGGTAGAAAATCCCCCTGACTTTTTCACAAAATCATCTGCTCCAAGTTTTAACCCGAGTAATTCGTCTACTTCTTCATCTTTTGACGTTAAAAATATTATAGGTATAGACATTTTCTTTTTTAATTTTTTTAAAAGTTCCTCTCCATCCATTCTTGGCATTTTGATATCTAAAACAGCTAAGTCTGGAGGATTTCTTGTCAAACCGATCAACGCGGACTCTCCATCTATGTAAGTTTGCACTTTAAAGCCTTCTCGCTCAAGTGCCATACTTATTCCAGTTAGAATATTTCTATCGTCATCTACTAATGCAATTGTATGTGCCATAATTTTATATTCATAATCTTAATGTCAAAATTTAGGCGTTAATGAGCCTCTCCCCAATTATTCCCTGAGTTTACTCCTACCTCTAAGGGTATTGAGAATTTGTGGTATTCAGAGCTTGATACTGAAACCATAGCATTTTGAATTAATTTCTTAACATTATTTTCATCTTTTTTTAAACATTCAAATATTAACTCATCGTGTATTTGAAGTAACATTTTTGCTATTTTTTTTTCCTCTAAAATATTATCAATTTTAATCATTGCTAATCGAATTATATCAGCAGCTGATCCTTGGATAGGAGCGTTAATTGCTGCTCTTTCTTGAAAACTTCGCACACTAAAGTTTTTATCATTTATGCCTCTCAAATGAATTCTTCTTCCAAAAATATTTGATACGTAACCAAGTTTTCTACAGCTTTTAATTGTAGAGTTCATGTAATCCTTTATTTCAGGAAATTTTTTAAAATAAGAATTAATAAATTCTTGAGCCTCTTCATTTGAAACTGATATTTGCTTAGCTAAACCATATTGAGTTATACCGTATATGATACCAAAGTTTATTGCCTTTGCTTTCCTTCTTTGATCTTCAGAAATTTTGTTAATCGGCACACCAAAAACTTGGCTAGCAGTAAGTTTGTGAATGTCCTGATTTTGTTTGAATGCTTTTTTTAGCTCTTTAACATCAGCCATATCAGCAAGTATCCTCATCTCTATTTGATTGTAATCAGCAGAAATTAGAACATTATTTTTTTCTGCTATAAAAGCTTTTCTAATTTCTTTTCCGTCTGAAGTTTTAATTGGTATATTTTGTAAGTTTGGATCGCTTGAGGCCAATCTACCAGTGTTAGTCGCTGCTAAAAGGAATGATGTATGAACTCTTTTGGTATCTTTATTAATATGATCTTGAAGTGCATCAGTATAGGTACTTTTAAGTTTAGATACTTGTCTCCACTCTAATATTAAATTAGGAAATTTTTGACCAGTTAACGCGAGATCCTCTAATATTTTAGCGCTAGTGGCTAAACTACCTTTTTTAGTTTTTTTCAATTTTGCTATTTTTAATTCGTTGTAAATTATTTCACCAAGTTGTTTGGGCGACCCAATATTAAATTCTTTTCCTGAAATTTTAAAAATTTCTTTTTCTATTTTTTCTAATCTTTTTTCAAATTTTTTTGATAGTTCTTTTAGGTAGTTATCATCTACTTTTATCCCATAAGTCTCTAGTTTAGATAATATCTTAATCATTGGTTTTTCAAAAGCTTCATAAATTTGACTAAGCTTTTCGTCTGAAACTCTTTCTGACAAAATTTCATATAATCTTAAAGTCACATCAGCATCCTCTGCTGCATACTCTGTGGCTTTATCTATATCTACTTCTGAAAATTTTAATTGTTTTTTTCCAGAGCCAACCAAATCTTTGTAAGAAATTGTTTTATGGTTAAGATGTAATTCCGACAAAGTATCCATATTATGACGATTATTTCCTGCATCCAAAGTGTAAGAGAGTAACATTGTATCTTCGACAGAGTTTAATTCTACTCCATATTTTTTTAATATAATGAAATCATATTTAATATTTTGACCAACTTTTTTTATACTTGGATCTTCCAAAATTGGCTTAAGTTTTTTTACAACAAAATCTTTATTTAAACCTTTAATATTTTTATGGCCAACCGGAATGTAAAAAGAAATATTTTCGGCATAACTTAAAGAAATACCAATTAACTCTGCGACCTGAGGATCTAGAGAAGAAGTTTCAGTATCAACTGAAATAATACTTTTTTTATTCAAATCAATAATTAATTTATTTAAGTCATTTTCTTTTGTAATTTTTTGATATTGTTTTGTATTTATTTTTGATGGTTTTGATATTTTGTCCTGACTAAAATTTTTTTCTCCAGGTTCACCATAAAAACTAATAGCTTGACTTAATAATCTATTAAATTCCATCTCTCTTAAAAAGTTATAAAGTTTATCTTTATTGATTTTTTTGATTAAAAACTCGTTTGGTTTATTTTTGATTGGGACATCATCTTTTAGAGTTACTAGTTGTTTACTCAATAATGCTTTATCTTTATTAGCAATAAGTGTTTCTCTTCTTTTATTTTGTTTAATTTCAGAAGCTTTTTTAAGAAGGGTGTCTAAGTTTTTGTATTTATTGATTAGCTCTGCAGCAGTTTTGACTCCTATTCCAGGCACACCTGGAATATTGTCAGAAGAGTCTCCAGCCAAAGATTGAACATCTATCACTTGATTAGGTTTAACCCCAAATTTTTCAAAAACTTCTTTTTCTCCAATAACTTTACTTTTCATTGGATCGAATAATCTTATCTTAGTGGAGACTAGTTGCATTAGGTCTTTATCAGATGAAATTACTGTAACTTTTGCTCCAGACTCAATAATTTTTTTTGCGTAGGTAGCTATTAAATCATCTGCCTCGTAATTAATAAGTTCTATAGATGGTAGATTAAAAGCTTCAACTGATTTTCTTATATATTCAAATTGAGGAGCTAAGTCATCTGGTGCTTCAGCACGATTGGCTTTATATTCGCTATAAATTTCATTTCTAAAATTTTTTCTTGCAGAGTCGAATATTACTGCAAAATGAGTTGGTTTATTTTTAGAGTCGTCTGATCTAGCATCCTCTAATAATTTAAAAAGCATAGAACAAAAACCACTAACCGCTCCAGTTGGAAGACCGTCGCTTTTTCTTGAAAGAGGAGGAAGAGCATAATAAGCGCGAAAAATATATCCAGATCCATCTACCAAATAAAAATGATCTGTTTTTTTTATTGAACTCATATATACATATTACATTGAAATCTTGATGAATTATAAAAAAGTATGAATAAATTTGCCCTAGCTGTTGAAAATCTAACAAAGGTTTATTCTAGTCCTAAAACCAAAAAACATAATAAAGCTTTAAACGAATTAAGTTTTGAAGTCAGACAAGGTGAGGTATTTGGATTATTAGGACCGAATGGAGCGGGCAAGACAACTTTTTTAAGTATTCTAGGAGGCACAGTTATTAAAACTAGTGGAAAAGTAAATGTATGGGGTTTTGATTTAGATCAAAATCCTCGTCAAGTTAGAGCGTCTGTGGGAATAGTCCCCCAGGAAGTAAACTTAGATGCTTTTTTTAGTCCAAAAAAACTTCTTGAACTTCAGGCCGGACTTTACGGTATTTCTAAAGAGAACCGTATAACTGATTTAATATTAAAGATGGTTTCTCTTCAAGATAAAGCTAATGCATACTCCAGAAGCTTATCGGGCGGCATGAAGAGAAGATTGCTTATAGCAAAGGCTATGGTTCATCAACCTCCAATTTTAATTTTGGATGAGCCTACAGCTGGTGTTGATGTAGAACTTAGAAATAATCTTTGGGAAAATGTAAAAGCTCTAAACAAAGAAGGTGTAACAATAATATTAACCACACACTATCTGATTGAAGCACAGGAAATGTGCGATCGAATAGCTATAATCAATAAAGGAAATTTAGTTGCGTTAGATACCACCGAAAAATTACTTGAGAGAATTAAAACTAAAAAAATAAATTTTAAAGTTAAAAATATTGAATTAAATAAGAATTTAATGATGAAAGATATAAATTTTAAAATAAACTCTGAAAATTCAATATTAGTTACTTATGAAAAAAACTCACTCGATTTTGGGGAAATAATCAATTATTTAAATGAAAATAATATCAAAATTGAGGATATTTCAACAGAAGATGGTGATTTAGAAGATGTTTTTGTTCAATTAACAAAACACTAGATTTTAATAAAAAAAAAGTTAAATTAATTAAATGGAATTTGTAAAAAGTTTAAAACAAACAAAAATAATTAAATATATATTTATCGCCTTATTGGGCTCCATTCTTTTAGCCATATCGTCAAAAGTTAAAATACCATTTTACCCAGTCCCTATGACAATGCAAACTTTAGTTGTCTTGTTAATAGGAATATGTTTTGGATGGAAACTTGGTGTGGCAACTATTTCTTTATATTTATTCGAAGGTATAATTGGTTTGCCAGTGTTTTCAGGAACTCCAGAAAAAGGTATGGGAATAGTATACTTCACAGGACCAACAATGGGTTATTTGATAGGTTTTGTGGTCGCTGGATTTTTAGCAGGAAAATTTAATTACGATAATAATTATTTTAAGAATTTTTTTAAATTAGTTTTTGCCACTAGCTTTATTTATGTATTAGGGATGTTATGGCTAGGTACTTTAATAGGTTGGGATAAACCAATATTCAAATTGGGAGCACAACCTTTCTTGTTAGCAGAGTTATTAAAAATTTTAATTGCAACCCTTGCAATAAATCAAATTAAAAAATTTAGAAAATTTATTTAAGTTATCTTGGAGATCTTTTAGAGAGAATTCTTTGCAGTGTTCTTCTGTGCATCTTAAGTCTTCGAGCTGTTTCGGAAACATTTCTATTACATAACTCAAAAACTCGGTGGATATGTTCCCATTTCACTCTATCTGCTGACATTGGATTTTCAGGAGGCTTTGC
>ENA-OSEY01002019-OSEY01002019.1-marine-metagenome-genome-assembly--contig:-NODE-2019-length-13457-cov-4.290658_pt1 | contig 13457 bp, 14 predicted proteins | sample MGYA00248465_ERZ534230 | MGnify/ENA primary metagenome ERZ534230 (study PRJEB26409, sample SAMN06344110) | marine metagenome | isolation source: Sea water from surface | place: Atlantic Ocean:Southern... | reverse complement strand
GTCTTTAATTTCAAAATATGAAAAAATGATGTAATTATCCTAAACATGAGCTTTAGGAAAAAAATCTATACGTTTAAGATACGTCCAAATAATAAATTTGGACGTATTTTACATTTGATCTCTAAATATTTTGCAATCTTTGGTGGCTTTATACTTTTAACAGCTGCTTTAATTAGTATTTTTTCTATTTTTGGAAGAGTAGTCTTTTCATCCCCTATTCTAGGTGATTTTGAATTAGTTGAAATAGCTTGCGCAGTTGCAATTGGATCTTTCTTACCATTATGCCATCTCAAAGAGGGTAATGTTATAGTAGATTTCATAACAGCTAAATTATCAAAAAGTAAAATTAATTTTTTAGATTCTATCAGTTCCCTCATATTTGGATTGGTTGCTTCGTTCTTTAGTTCTCGTATGATTTTTGGAGCTAAAGACATGTATCTTTATCAAGAAGAAACTATGCTGCTAGCGTTTCCAATTTGGCTACCTTTTATTCCAGTTATAGCCTCTTTCTTTCTTCTAACAATTTGCTGTTTTTATACTTTCGCAATAAAAATAAATCAGATAACAGGAAAATAATCCTTATGGAAAAATTTACACTAGGCATTGTTGCTTTTCCTATATTATTTTCAATGCTTGCATTAAGAGTTCCTATTGGACTAGCAATGTTAATAGTTGGTTGCTCTGGGACAATTATAATAGCTGGGTGGCTTCCTATTTTATCGCAAGTTAAAACTAGTGCTTGGCATTTATTTTCTAATTACTCTTTATCTGTCATTCCACTATTTTTATTAATGGGAAATTTTGCAGGTAAAGCAGGTATGAGTGAGGCACTTTTTAAATTCACTGGAGCATGCCTTGGTCACAAAAAAGGCGGTGTTGCAATGGCAGCAATTGGAGCCTGTGCTGGATTTGGAGCAATTTGTGGCTCGTCACTTGCTACAGCCGCTACAATGGGTAAGGTTGCATTACCAGAATTAAGAAGACTTGGATATTCTGGAGCTTTAAGTACAGGCACCCTAGCCGCTGGAGGTACCCTGGGTATATTAATTCCACCGTCAGTTATACTAATCATCTATTCAATTTTAACAGAACAAAATATTGCTAAAATGTTTTTGGCTGCCTTCATACCAGGTATTTTAGCAGCTCTGGGATACATATTTGCAATTGGTTTATATGTTAGATTTGTAAAAGGTTCAGGACCAACAAAGGAAAGAGTTGGCTGGAAAGAAAGGTTGTCTTTATTTAAGAATATTTGGCAGATCATTCTAATTTTTTTAGTGATGATCGGGGGTATTTATTTAGGTTGGTTTACTCCAACAGAAGGTGGTGCTATCGGCGCAGGAGGCGCTGGTCTGATTGCAATTTCTAATAAAAATTTTAAGTTTAAAGATTTGGTTGAGGTAATTGAGGGTACTGCAATTACCTCTGCTATGATATTTTTAGTGCTTTTAGGTGCAGAATTTTTCAACTCATTTATAGCATTAACACAACTTCCAAATCAACTAGGCGAGATTGTATTAGAAAATAACTTTTCACCTTATTTGATTGTTGCATGTATTCTTGTATTGTATCTTTTTTTAGGCTGTTTAATGGATAGCTTAGCAATGATATTACTCACTATACCAGTTTTTTTCCCTTTAATAATGTCATTGGATTTTGGAATGTCTGCTGAAGAAACAGCAATATGGTTTGGAATATTAACACTTATCGTCGTAGAAGTAGGATTAATTACACCTCCAGTTGGATTAAATGTTTTTATTATAAATAAGATGGCAGGAGATGTAAGTATTGCTGAGACTTTCAAAGGAGTTGTACCATTTTTATTTAGTGATATTTTAAGAGTAATACTATTATTTTCATTCCCAGGGATAACATTATTCTTATTAAAAGTATTTTAAGATGAATCAAGATAACAAAAAATATTTATGGAAGTTAATCCAACTAACTGGAGATAGTTTAATTAATAAATTACCAGATCATCCAAATCATCCTAAAGGAAGAAACCCCTATGCTCACGTTGCGTTAAAAGTAAAAAACAAGTTTGGAAAAAGCTATAAATATCTTCCTGACGAAAAAGTTAATGAAGTCATAAATTATTTAAATATATTAAAACAAACTGAGGGAAATTTTAACAACTCACATTAATCACATCAAATTTTTGATAAAATTTCTATCAGCTAAACTTAAAATTTTTTAATTTGTTAATCGTTTAAATTTGACTAATTTAACTTTATAAGCTTATCTAAATTTTTAATTCTATTACTTAGGGGAAAATATATGAAAAATATAAAGAGAATCTTTGCCGTTTTCCTAATGGTTCTTATGTCAAATTTTTTGGCGAACCTTGTTCTTGCTAGTGTAGACGGCCCTAGCGTTTTTTGGAAGTATAGTCTATGGGGAAAAAGACGTGCATTTACTGAAGGTGCTGAAACATTATCTAAAAGACTTGCTGAGGAAACCGGTGGTAAATTTCAACTGAAAATCTTCTATGGTGGTCAGTTGGCTAAATCTAGAGAAAATTGGGATGGCTTAAAAGCTAACTCTTTCGAAATGGCTACAGTATGTAATTTCTATCATCCAAAGAAAAATCCAGCCTTGATGGTTTTAACTCTCCCATTTTTACCTCTCGGAGATAGCTTTGATAGAGATGCTAAAGTTAGACAAGCAGTATACGATCATCCTATCTTACAAAAGGAAGCATCTAAATTTAATGGTATATATTTTATGACTTCTAACTTACCTCAATATGAATTTATGGGTAAAGGAAAACCACCATTAAAACTTGCTGATTTCAAAGGAATGAGAGTAAGAGCTGGTGGGGGTGTTGGAACAGCAATGGTAAGATTAGGAGCTACAAAAATGTCCGTCCCTGCACCTGAGACTTACACATTAATTGCTAGAGGCGCAGTTGATGCCGTTTCATTTCCATTTACTTATGCTCATGCAGCTTATAAAATTCCTGAGGTAGCTGATTGGTACACAGCCAACCTATCTCCTGGAACTTCAGATTGTCCATATGTTATGAATTTGCAAGCATATAATAAGCTTCCAAAACAATATCAAAATTTATTGAACAGTCTTAGAGGAGAGGCTTTAGAATCATTAAAAGCTGCTTACAAAAAAGCTGATGATAAAAATTTACCTGTTTGGAAAAAGAAATTCAAAGAGATAAGATATGATAAAAAGACACTTGATGAATTTAAAGCAAAAGTAGGTAAACCAATTCAGGATGAGTGGGTAGCTGCAAATAAGGATCAATTTGATGCTCAAGCAGTATTAGACGTCATTCTTAATTATAAATAATTTTTCTCAACATGTGTGCGTTTAAACGCACACATGTATTAATAAAGGTTTAAATTGTTAGATTATTTCAATAAAAAATTAAGCTCCATAGAAAACTTTTTAGTTCTATTTGTTGGTATTTCAATTTTTATTGTAATGATTTTAACATCAATACAAATAATATCGAGAGTTGTAGGTTATCCTTGGCCTGCTTTTTTAGAGTTATCTGAATTAGCCATTTCTATTTTTGCATTTTTAGGTGTTGCATTTGCTCAAAGAATGGATGCTCATATTCGTATGGAACTTCTTGTAGCAAATTTAAAAGGAAGAATTAAATGGATAGTAGAATTTTTAGCAACATTTTGTGCATTTATAGTTATTGGAATTTTAATATACTATAGTAGTTTATTTGCCATTGACGCATTTGTTATTGGTGATAGCACTATGGACTACTTATTCCCAACATGGCCTGCTAAAATTTTAGTTCCAATTGGTTTTACAATTTGGTTTTTAAGACTTTTTTTAGAGCTAATTGGTTATTTAAGATTGGCAATTAATGTCGATAGTGAACCTTTGTATGTCCCAATAATTAAAACAGCTGAAGAACTAGCTAACGAAGAAATTAAATCAATAAGGGAATAATATGATTTTTGAGAAGTTACTTCAGGGACAACCTGAAGGAATATTTGGAATTGGTTATAATGATCCATCAACAGTTGGTATAATTTGTACAATAATTCTACTAGTTTTAGTTGTCTGCGGTGTAAGAGTTGTAATTGCAGCAAGTATTGCAGGTATGATTGGTCTAGTTGAATTGATAGGTATTGGCCCAGCATTAGGTAATATTGGTGCAATACCATATTCAAAATCAGTTACTTTTGTACTTGGATTACTACCAATATTTATTTTAATTGGATTTTTAGCTTACCAAGCAGGTATAACTAGACAGTTGTTTGAAGCGGCAAAAGCTTGGGTAGGTTTTGTTCCAGGCGGTCTTGCAGTTGCAACTGTTTTCGCTACTGCAGGTTTTGCAGCTGTTTCAGGAGCTTCCACAGCTACCGCTGCTGTTTTTTCTCGAATAGCAATACCTGAAATGTTAAAGGAAGGTTATGATAAAAAGCTTGCTGCTGGTGTTGTTGCTGCAGGTGGAACTCTAGCTTCATTAATTCCTCCATCTGCAATTTTAATTATTTACGCTATAATTGTTGAAGAATCAGTTGGTGCCTTATTATTAGCTGGATTTTTACCAGGTGTTTTTTCAGCACTTGTTTACGCATTAATAATAATTCTTTGGGCCAAAAAGAATCCCAAATTAGGACCACCATCAAGGAGATACTCTCTTAATGAAAAATTAAGAACATTACCAGGAATAATTCCTATTGCTGTAGTCATCTCTGTTATCATTAGTGCCATATATGCCGGTTGGGCAACCCCAACTGAAGCAGGCTCCTTAGGAGCTTTTGTAGTTTTATTAATGGCTATTTATAATAAAGTGAAAGTTTCAGCACTTAAAGCAGCTTTGATTGAAACTGCAAAATTAGTTGCGATGATTTTTTCTATTATATGGGGTGTTCTAATATTTGTAAGATTCTTAGGATTTTCAGGACTTCCTGAGGATTTTGCCAATTGGATCATTTCATTACCATTAGATCCATATGTAACCCTTTTGCTAATTTTACTTGGATACGTCATTCTTGGAATGTTTATTGATGCAATTGGACTATTATTACTAACACTACCTGTTGTTTATCCCGCTGTAATGTTGTTGAATGGTGGTCCAGATGTCACCGCTGCAGAAAGTGCATTCGGAATGACTTTTAATCAGGTGAGTGTGTGGTTTGGGATAATAGTAGTTAAAATGGCAGAAGTCTGCCTGATTACGCCACCTATTGGATTGAATTGTTTTGTAGTTGCAGGTGTAAGAAAAGATATACCCGTTACTGACGTGTTTAAGGGTGTAACGTTATTTTTCATTGCAGATATTTTAACAATATTAGGTCTTGTATTATTTCCACAAGTAATCACATGGCTTCCAGACTTAATGATGTCATAAAATTTGATTCGCCTATACTAATTTATTTCTATATATATATTTATGTTTATCCAATTAATATAAGGGGGGTACAATGAAGAAAAATTTACTACCAGTAGTTTTGATAGCTGGTTTAATCGTTGTAGGAATATTTCTATATATTCAAGATAGTACTAAAACCGATAAGGTAGCTGACAAAAATATCAAAATTGGAATTATACTTGGTTTCACAGGCCCAATAGAATCTTTAGCTCCAGTCATGGCTAAAAGTGCTGAATTGGCAATTGATGAAGTCAATAAATCAGGTGAGTTGTTTGACGGATCTAGCCAAGTAACTGCTGTAAGAGCTGACTCAACTTGTGTTGATGCTGCCGCTGCTCAGGCCGCCGCAGAAAGATTAATAACTTCAGATAAAATCAGTGCTATAATGGGAGCAGATTGCTCTGGTGTAACAACAGCTGTTCTTAAAAATGTAGCGATGCCTAACGGAGTTCTTATGATTTCTCCATCCGCCACATCACCTGCACTTTCAACAGAACCAGATAATGACTTGTTTTTTAGAACAGCTCCTTCTGATGCCAGACAAGGAGAAGTTATTGCTGACCTATTAATGGAAAAAGGGTTCAAATCTGCAGCCCTAACTCATACCAATAATGATTATGGTAAAGGTTTAGCTGCTAGTATTAAGAAAAATTATGAAGCTAAAGGTGGTAAAATAACAATTACTGCATCTCATGAAGACGGAAAAGGTGACTATAGTTCTGAGGTTGCTGCTTTAGCTCAAGCTTCAGGAGATATACTAATTGTTGCTGGTTATTTAGATCAAGGTGGTAAAGGTATTATTCAAGCATCTCTTGATGCTGATGCTTTTAACAAGTTTTTCTTACCAGATGGTATGATTGGTGACTCCCTTCCTAAAGCAATTGGACCAGCTTTAAATGGTTCTATCGGATCAGTTCCTGGAACTGATAGCCCAGGTAATGCAAAATATGCTGAATTAGCTAAAGCAGCAGGTTTTGAGTCAGGACCTTATGGCCCAGAGTCATATGATGCTGCTGCTTTGATAATGCTAGCAATGCAAGCCGCAAATTCAACTGATAGTAATGTATTCAAAAATAATATTATGGATATAGCCAACGCTCCAGGAGAGAAAATTTTTCCTGGAGAACTTGGTAAAGCTATTAAGTTGATAAAAGAAGGTAAAGATATTGACTACGTAGGTGCTACAGCTTTAGAGCTAGTAGGTTCAGGAGAATCCGCTGGTAGTTTTGCAGAAATCTTAATTGATAACCAAAAAACTAATAAAGTAGGTTATAGATAAAACATAATGGGCTTAAGGTTTAACCTTAAGCCTATTTTATTAAATCTAAGATGCTTAGTATCAAAAATTTATACAAAAGTTTTGGTGGCATACAAGCCATTAATAACGTTTCTATTGATGTAAAACAGGGATCTATAACTGCATTAATAGGACCTAATGGTGCTGGCAAGACTACTTTATTTAATGTTATTAACGGATCAATTAAACCTGATGCCGGTGAAATAACATTAGATAATATTAATATAACTGGTCATGAACCTCATCAACTATTTAATCTTGGAATTCTAAGAACTTTTCAAATTGCGCATGAATTTTCTTCTTTAACTGTGAAAGATAATCTCATGATGGTCCCTCCTAACCAAATAGGAGAGTCAATTTTGCAAACTTGGATATCTCCTCAAAAAATAAAGATAGAAGAAAATGAAATATCTAAAAAAGCAAATGAGGTGATGGATTTTTTGCAGTTAAAACATTTATCCAATGAATACGCAGGAAATTTATCAGGAGGACAAAAAAAATTATTAGAACTAGGTAGAACAATGATGGTTAAACCAAAAATTGTTTTATTAGATGAGGTAGGTGCTGGTGTTAACAGAACCTTACTAAACAACATTGGTGATGCTATTTTGAGGCTTAACAAAGAATTAAATTATACTTTTTGTATGATTGAGCATGACATAGAATTCATAAGTAAATTATGTAACCCTGTAATTGTGATGGCTGAAGGTGCAATTTTGATGGAAGACACTATTTCTAATGTTAAAGAAAATGAAAAAGTAATCGAAGTATATCTTGGTAGAAGCTAAATAAAAGGACTTTAAATGTATTTATTACATGGGAAAAACATTACATGTGGCTATGACACTGTTGATATCTTATCAGAATGTACAGTTGGTGTTAAGAAAGGTGAGATAGCCTCTATAGTTGGCCCTAATGGTGCAGGCAAATCAACTGCTATGAAGTCAATATTTGGATTACTCAAAATAAGGTTGGGTAAAATATTTCTAGATAATGAAGATATTACTAACCTTCTTCCTCAAGAAAGAGTTCTAAAGGGAATGGGTTATGTTCCCCAGACTAATAACATATTCCCAACATTATCAGTCCAAGAAAACTTAGAAATGGGTGCATTTATTCAACACGAAGATTTTTCAGATATTTTGGATTATGTTTATGACCTTTTCCCTGTTTTGAAAGAAAAAAGAAATCAACAAGCTGGTGAATTATCTGGAGGACAACGACAGCAAGTTGCGGTTGGTAGAGCCCTAATGACAAAACCAAAAGTCTTGATGCTTGATGAACCATCTGCTGGAGTGTCTCCTATAGTCATGGAAAGCTTATTTCAAAAAATTATAGAAATAGCACAACAAGGTACAGCTGTTCTTATGGTAGAACAAAATGCCAAACAAGCTTTAGAAATATCTGACCTAGGCTTTGTATTAAATCAAGGTAAAAACCTCTACACTGACACTGGGAAAGCACTTCTTTCAAATAAGGAAGTAAGACAAGCTTTCCTAGGAGGGTAATTTTAATGGAATTTTTAAACAGTTTTATTTTAATTACTAACTATATAATCATTCCAGGTTTAACTTATGGTAGCCAATTAGCTCTTGGAGCTTTAGGAATAACAATTGTTTATACTGTTCTAAGATTCTCTAACTTTGCACATGGAGAATTTATGTCTTTTGGCACAATGAGCACTATACTCCTAACGTGGTTATTTATAGATAGTAATATTAAATTTGGTACTTTTCCTACCGCAATAATAGTTTTGCCATTCAGTATAATTTTCACAATAATTTATTGTTTATTAGTTGATAAATTTGTTTTTAAATTTTATCGGCAACAAAAATCCAAAAGTGTAATAGCATTAATAGTTTCAATAGGAGTCATGTTTTTTACTGGTGGCTTAATAAGATTCATCATTGGGCCAGGTGATAAAAATTTTATGGACGGAGAAAGATTTATTTTAAAAGCAAAAGATTTTAAAATGTTAACTGGTTTAGATGAAGGACTTACTATAAAATCTACACAAGGTGTAACAATAATTTTAACAATCTTATTAGTAATTATTCTTTTTTGGTTTTTAAATAAAACAAAAACAGGCAAGTCAATGAGAGCTTACTCAGACAATCAAGAACTTGCACTTTTGTCAGGTATTAATCCTGAAAGAATAGTTTTAATTACGTGGATAATTACTGGCACATTAGCCTGTGTTGCTGGAACTTTGTATGGCCTAGATAAAAGTTACAAACCATTTACTTATTTACATCTAGTGTTACCAATATTTGCAGCAGCTATAGTTGGTGGCGTTGGTAATCCTATAGGTGCAATTATAGGGGGATTTGTAATTTCTTTTTCTGAACTACTCATTACATTTGCATATAAAAAATTCTTCTTTTACATTCTTCCAGATAATTTTTTGCCCGATGGATTATTACAAATCCTTTCTACTGATTACAAAATTGCAGTTTCATTTATTATACTTGTATTGGTTTTGTTAATTAAGCCAACTGGTATCTATAAAGGTAAAATTATAGAATAAAAAAGAAATAATAGGAAAGTCAAATGCAAGATAAACAACATATTATTTTACTTTTTTTAAGTATGTTTATTTTAATTGCATTTGTAGGATTTTTTCAAAGCTGGAATCTAGCTCTTACTATTTTTAATTTATGTATAATTTCTTCCATAATGTCATTAGGAATTAATATTCAGTGGGGAAACGCAGGAATAGTTAATTTTGGTGTGATGGGTTTTGCTGCTTTAGGAGGACTAGCAAATATTATAGTATCAATGCCGCCAACTGCTAAAGCATGGGATGCAGGTGCTATTTATATTCTTATTGGAATAATTATATTTATACTATCAATTATTTTTTCAATTTTAGTTTGGTTGAAATCTGGACTAAGCAAAAAAAAGAAATACATCATAAATTTCTTGTTAATAATACTTGGTTATTTTTTGATGAGATATATTATTGATTCTCCAATAAAAGCAATAGAGGCTATAGAGCCAGCAAAAACTGGATATTTAGGAGGACTTGATTTACCCGTAATTATATCGTGGCCAATAGGTGGTTTGTTAGCTGCTATGATAGCATACGTCATTGGTAAAATTTCATTAGGTCTAAGATCTGATTACCTTGCAATTGCTACCTTAGGCATTTCTGAGATTATTATATATATACTTAAAAATGAAGATTGGCTCTCAAGAGGTGTTAAGAATGTAAATGGACTGCCAAGACCAGTTCCTTATGAGATTGACCTTCAATCTGAACCATGGGTTTTAGAGTTAACAAAGTTTTTCAACATCCCTGTTTCTGAAATTTCTTCCATTATAGTAAAGCTCTCATATTCTTGTATCTTTCTTTTGATTTTAATTGGAATTTTGCTCTTGTTAGAAATTGCCCAAAAGTCTCCCTGGGGCAGAATGATGAGAGCAATTAGAGACAATGAAGTTTCTGCTAATGCAATGGGAAAAGATATAAAAACAAGACATTTACAAGTTTTTGTAATTGGATCTGCAATTATTGGAATAGCAGGTGCAATGTTAACCACTCTAGATGGACAGTTCACACCTGTTACTTATCAACCTTTAAGATTTACTTTTTTAATATGGATAATGGTAATTATAGGAGGTTCTGGAAATAATTTTGGTTCAATAATTGGTGGATTTTTAATTTGGTTTTTTTGGGTACAGTCTGAACCACTCGGTTTGTGGTTTATATCTCAAATTACTGCTCATATATCTGATACAAATATAATTAAGAGTCACTTATTAGAAAATGCTGCTCATATAAGGTTAATGTTTATGGGAATGATATTATTGATCACATTAAGGTTTGCCCCTAAAGGCCTAATACCTGAGGTGAAACGTTAATTATGTCAAAAATTAAAAGTTTTCCTTATATGATTGAAGAAGTGAATTTTAACTATATTAAATTGATATTAATCTTTTTATTACTGAAAACATCCCCTTGCTTTGCAACAAATAATTTAATTATAAATATTAATGATACCAAAATCATACTTGAAGGTAATTTTGTTCAAGGTGGCCTGGTAAAAGGTAAGGTCAATAAGGATTTAGATGTAAAATTTAAAGAAAAAGTTTTAAGAAAAACATCCGATGGAAGTTTTGTGATAGGTTTCGGGAGAGATCATCCTAAAGAAGCTAATTTATATTTTTTTATCAATCAAAATTGGATTTTGAAAAAATTAGATATAAAACAAAGAAAATATAAAACTCAAGTTATTAATGGCCTTGAAAAAAAAATGGTGACCCCACCCAAGTCTTTTTGGGATAGAATTAAAAAAGAAAATAAAGTAATTAGAGAAGTTAGAAGTTTAGATAGTGATGTAGATTTTATATTTCAAAAGTTTGATTGGCCTACTAAAGGTATAATTTCTGGAGTTTTTGGTAGTCAAAGAATACTTAATGGAAAACCAAAACGTCCACATTATGGTGTTGACATAGCTGCTCCAGAAGGAACTGATATACTTGCTCCCACAGAAGCTATAGTCAGAATGGCAGAAAAAGACTTATATTATACAGGCGGAACTGTCATGTTAGATCATGGACACGGGGTAACTTCAGTATATTCTCATTTATCTTCTATAAATGTAAAAGTTGGCGACAAAATAAATAAAGATCAAAAAATTGGTGAAGTTGGATCAACTGGAAGATCGACAGGGCCTCACTTAGATTGGAGAATCAATTGGTTTTCTGAACGCTTAGATCCAGCACTATTTATAAAAAAATAAATAAATAGAAAATTGCTTAATAGAATGTAATTTACATGATCTTATAACTTGACAGATCACAGTATCAAGCTATATTCCCAAGACAATTTAGATATGTTATTCTAATAATAACTTGAATAATCATTATATTAATTAATTATCGGATTATAAAAATGTATGCAGTAGTTAAAACCGGTGGAAAACAATATCGTGTTCAAAAAGAAGATGTGGTTTTAGTTGAAAAACTTAACGCTAACGATGGTGATCAGTTAGTGCTTGGTGATGTTTTAATGGTAGGTGATGGCAAAAAAGTAACACTGGGAACCCCACTTGTTAATGATGCTGCAGTAATGGCGCAAGTTATTAGACAAACTCGTGGTCCAAAAATTACAATGATATATAAACGTAGAAGAAAGAATAGTAGAAGAAAACAAGGTCATAAACAAGATCTTACACTTCTTAAAATAATTGATATAGCTGAAACTGGTGGATCTAAGTTATCTCCCAAAAAAGCTACCGCTAAAACAACAGAAAAAAAGACTAAAGTTGAGACCAAACCAAAAACCGAATCTCAATCAAAAGTAGCTGAAGAAAAAGTTAAAAAAGAAGTTAAACCTAAGTCAAATACAAAAAAGACGACTGAAACAAAAACAAAATCAGCTTCTACTAAACCTGAAACAAAAGCTAAAACAAAAACAACTACTAAAACAAAAAAAACAACTACTAAAAAATAGTAAAGGATTAACAAATGGCACATAAAAAAGCAGGCGGTAGTTCTAGAAATGGTAGAGACTCAGCTGGAAGAAGATTAGGTGTTAAAAAGTTTGGAAGCGAAGCAGTCGTTGCTGGCAATATTATAATTAGACAACGTGGTACAAAGTATCACCCAGGTTTAAACGTTGGAATGGGAAAAGATCATACAATTTTTTCACTTATAGATGGCCATGTTAAGTTTAAAGAACATAAAGGTAAAAAAATGTTTGTTTCTGTAGAACCAATCAAACAAGCAGCTGAATAATCAAACCTTTATTTTTTGAACTTTGGAATAGCTTTATTAGCTATTCCTTTTTTATTTAAACTCTTTTCATCTAGAATACTATATATTAGGGTTTTATTATGAAGTTTTTAGATCAAGCTAAAATCTATATAGCTAGTGGGCATGGTGGACCTGGATCTATTTCTTTTAGAAGAGAAGCACATGTTCCCTTTGGTGGGCCAGATGGCGGCAATGGTGGCAGAGGGGGCGATGTAATTGCTTTGTGTTCCGATGGTCTCAATACACTAATAGATTTTCGTTATCAACAACATTTCAAAGCCAGACCTGGAGAGGGTGGCAAAGGAAGAGATAGAAGTGGAATAAGTGGCAAAGATATTATTCTTAGGCTTCCTATTGGAACACAGATATTAGATGAAACAAATAATTTTATATTAGCTGATATGACAGAAATTGGGCAAAAAATTGTTTTAGCTAAGGGAGGTGAAGGGGGTAAAGGTAATGCTTTTTTTAAAACTTCTGTAAATCAAGCACCAAGAAAAGCACAACCTGGAGGTCCATTAGAAGAAAAATGGATTTGGCTTCGACTAAAATTAATAGCAGATATAGGCTTAATTGGACTACCAAATGCAGGTAAAAGCACTTTACTTTCTAGAATTACAGCAGCCAAACCTAAAATAGCCGACTACCCCTTTACAACACTTCATCCAAATCTTGGGGTAGTAAACCAAGATAATATGGAATTTGTAATAGCGGATATTCCTGGATTAATAGAGGGTGCTCATGAAGGATCTGGCTTAGGTCATAGATTTTTAGGTCATGTTGAACGTTGCCAAGGATTATTGCATCTAATAGACGTTACCTCTAAAGATATTAAAAAGGATTACCTTACGATTATTCGTGAAATTAAAGCATATGATAGTAATTTATCGAAGAAAAAACAGATCTTAGTTTTAACAAAATGCGATGCTGTTGAAGATAAAAAAATTAAGTCTGCGAAAGAAATTTTAACAAAACTGAATGTAGATAATATTATTAATATTTCTTCAGTTTCAGGAGAAAATATTACTTACCTAATTAGAGAGT
>ENA-OSEY01002017-OSEY01002017.1-marine-metagenome-genome-assembly--contig:-NODE-2017-length-13464-cov-10.044446_pt1 | contig 13464 bp, 15 predicted proteins | sample MGYA00248465_ERZ534230 | MGnify/ENA primary metagenome ERZ534230 (study PRJEB26409, sample SAMN06344110) | marine metagenome | isolation source: Sea water from surface | place: Atlantic Ocean:Southern... | reverse complement strand
GTTCGTCTAGAGGCCTAGGACACCGGGTTTTCATCCCGGCAACAGGGGTTCGACTCCCCTACGGGATGCCAATTTCTCAAAAAGCCCTTTAATTAGGGCTTTTTTATAAACTAAATTCCTATATTAATTTTTGACTAAAAATTGAAATGAAAAATGGCCCAACCCAGTATAATGCTGCGCCAATCCATGAAACAACAAAAAATAGCATAATAAAATATGTTCTATTACTGTAATTTCGGATATTTTTTTTTTCAAAAATGTAGGAAATTAAAGTCATAACAACTCCTAATATTCCCCAAAATATTAAAAAGATAGCCATTTTGTTAATTACATATAATTTTTTTTTATATTACATTATGGCAATATATTAATGTGAAAAAATTGACATTATTTTTAGTTCTTTTTGTTTTGTATGGCCAAGCAATAGACGATGATCAGTATTCATATGAAGACTTAATAAGAATACAAACTATTTTACTTGATTCATATTCATCAAATAGTGATCAATCAATAGCATTATCTTTATCAGAAGTAAGCTTCAAAATTGCCGAGCTTCTAATGCGAAGTTATATTGAAAACAATGATCCGTCTTTAATAAAAGATGCTATTGATAGCCTAGATATATCAATATCTATTTATCCAGAAAATAAAAACTACTATTTATTAAAAGGGGACCTGTTTTACATAATTAAACAATATGATGCATTTTATTTAGATGCCATGAGAGCATATGAGTATTCCGAAGATGAAATCTTAGAATCTAAAGAATCATTTGTATCCCTAATAGATTTATATACAAATCAAGAGCTATATTCTGAAGCCTTTTTACTAATAAGAGAAATGTTGCTCTTTGATTCACATTGGCTGCTAAACGAATTTTTTGACATGACTATTTCATTAACTTTACAAACTAATAATCAAAAAATTTTGTTAGAGGATCTGAATATGCTTGCTGATAAATATAATGTAGAAATCCCGAACATTTATCTTGCTCAGTCATATCTTTCATTATCATTAAATAATTATGAATTAGTTAAAAAGTCTCATAAAAAATATGAAGCTGCAAAGATATTCAGTGAAAATTTGAATCACTCCAATCAAGAGGATTCAATTTTAAATTATTTAAATACTATGGCACAACTTTATGAATAAAAGTTTTATTTCAATATTAATTTTATTTTCAGTAATTGGACTTTCTCAGAGTGAGAGCTTTGATAATGAAACTTTATCAATGTTTGATGAAGTTATTAAGTATGATCAAAAAATGAATGGTCTTAACGATCTTGTTGCGAACAGAGAACAAGCTATTTTAAGAGGCGATTACGGACACTCTAAAGCAAAGAAAAAAGCATTGTTAGAAAGACTCCATCAAAGAGCAAAAATCAGCGGCACAGGAAGAACCCTCCAAACTCGACAACATTTTGTTGAGTATTTGCAATCTCTAGGTGGGGAAATGGGAGAGGGTAAATTGCCCTTGAATCGTGACGGCTCTATTAATGAAAATTTTAAAGGTAGATTCAGCGATTATGACCTTCAATGTAAACCAGTAAACTGTGAGAAAATTCAAGCACGTTTATTAGCATCTGGAAAATTTGAATTAAGAGAAACAAACCCAGGAACGTTTGATATTGTAGCTAAGTCAGGCGGGAAAGATGACATGGTAAAAATAACATTCAATGTTGATGATCCTGACGGAATTAAAGTTACTAGATCTGAAAAAGTTAATAATGTTGAAACTTATACTGCTGTTCAAATCAAGCAACAATATGGAGATTATCAAGGCGATAAATCTTATGAAGAAGCCTTAAAAGCCAAAGAGCATGCATTTAAGGGAGGCGCTAAAAATAATAATGATCTTATTTGTTTTTCTCATGCCTGTGATGAAGCTTTTAATACGTCAACTAAAACCGCTCACAAATTAATTAAAGATGCACCAAGTTTTGTTAATGAAAATGATATTCAGAAAATCATTGATGAGGCTGGGTTGAAAAAAGATGATGGCTCACCTTTATCTTCAAAAGAATATAAAAAATTACTTGAAGATTCCTATTCAGGCAAACTAAAGAAATCAACAATTTCTTTAGAGGTAAATGATTTAGATACCTTTTTACAAGTTAGAAATAAGATTGTAAAACAAACCATTAATAAGATTGAAACAATTCAAACCGAATTATACAACCGTGAAAAAACTCAGTTAAATTCAGATTTAAAAGCTGGCAAAATAAACCAAAACGAATTTAATAAAAGAACAAATCATCTAAATGAAATTAACCAAAACCTAAATGAGTATTCTAATAATACCAACTATCAAAAAATTAAAAATGCAAATGTTGACGCTAACTCTAGCTCACAATCAATAAAAAATTTATATAAAAGTTCATCCATATCAAGCGTATCTAATGCAGATATTCTTATTGCTAAAGGAAAAAGAATCAATAATAAATTAACTTCGCAGATGGTTGATATTGATTCTGGCTTGACTGGAAAAAGGATGCAGATTGTCAATAAAGCAGGAATGGTGATTGGTTTTTATGATATCGGGGCTATGGTAGCCGAACACTGCTCTGATCCAGAAGTTTGTGCTGAAGTTATGGCATCAGTTGGAAAAGATATAGCTGTAGAAACTATTGTTGATACGTTTATTACAAAAGGGATACCAGTATATGGGCATTTAAAAGAATCCTTTGAAGCTGGATATTTTGTAGGAGAACAAATCAATGAGCATCTTTTAGGCATCAAGGTAAAAGATTGTAAATTAATTAACGGCCAACAAGAATGTGAAGATATAACGATAAAAGACAAATATATCGTAAATCCACTTGTTGAAAAAATGGATGAATTTAATGGAACACCTGAACAAATGAAAAAAGCTGAGTTCATGATAGCAGCAGCTAATACTTGTAAAGATTATTTACAGACTTTACAAAGAGCAAACAAGAATTGCATGAATATGGCTAACACAATTTTTAATGAATCAGTATCTAATGATAATGAGGTATATTTAGGCCTTTTAGGTTCAGAACTTTTTGAGCTAGAGTCTAATTTTTATGAAGAAGATAGGCAGGCAAAAGAAGCATTACAAGAGGCAATGGGATGTGATTTTTCTATTGAGAATGATTGTGAAAATTTAACCATAGCCGAGAATGAAAATAAAAAAACAGATGATACAAGTTTAATTTTTGAGGAAGAAAACACCCCTGGAACTACCAATAATGACTGGGAAGATATTGATAGTTTTGATCAATTGGTTGAAGAAGATACAGGTAATAGTCAATTAGCTGAAATTTCAACAACAAATTCTACTGAAGATGGTTGGGATTCTCTAGATGAATTTGATGATTTAATAAATAGCAAAAATGAAGATAAAGCATGGATGCTAAGAGAGCAAATTGCTAACAATTCAAAAGAATCCAGTATTCAGTCAACGAATCAGATTAGAGAAAAAAGCAAAGAAGTTGCAAAAATTCGCAAGGAAGCAGCTATTGCCTCGCAGCAAGCATTAGCAGAGGGATTAAACTCTCTTGCTATGGGTTTAGTAGCTGCTCAACAGCAACAAAGTGCATCTGATCAAAGATTGAAGCAACAGGCTAAAGCAATTGAAGAGCAAAATACGAGAGCGATTAATAACTTGGCAAATCAAATTCAGCCTTATCAAAATAATAATTCATCATGCATTGGTTCTGATGGTTATCCGATAACTGATCCTTATGTTTGCAAGGTACTTCAAAATAATTCAAAGACAAATAATTCATTCATACCAGAACAAAATTCTTTCAATGATAATTATGGAAACTGTATAAGCCCAGAAGGATATCCACTTGATCCCTATTTATGTAAATATCAGGCAAGTAACAATAGCGTACCAGGAAAGTCAACAATTTATAACCCAGCTCCGACTTCAATCAAACAATCAGTTGATATTAATGATAAGTGTGAAGGTATTTCGGAAATTGATAGAGCTGCATGTGAATTAGCTGGAGAATTCTCAGGAGGTTCAACATATTCTCAAAAATCATACATATCAGAAAATAGAAATGAGCCTATTAGTTTAGAGCAAGTATGTAATTTAGATTTTTTTAATAGTGATAATTCTTGGGTGTATGAAACCCCTTCACCTTCAATGCCAATTATTAAAACAGTTTATAATGATGATAGTGATGCTTGGGGTGAAGATGTTCCTATAGATGGGCCACCAGTAATTGAGTGTTATAACAGGAACCGGACAAAAGAAGCTCGCCATGCAATTGAAAACAATTTATCCATGGTAATGGATCAATATTTTAAAATTCAAGAAATAGCTGCAAAGAAACATATACCGATTGGTGCTAACCTTGAAACTGAGTGGGGAGCTAAACAAAATAAATTCATGAAAGAATGCGAATTTGTTTTTAATGAAACTATTTCAAATATTAAAAGCTTAATTTTATCGAGGGCTTCTGAGAGCATTTATCAAGTGTCGTTACCTAGAAATTCTCCATTAAGGCCTGTAAATGCAAATAATGGCACCGCTGAGTGGCAATTTGATGAAGAAGCCGCAATAGATTTTGCCATTGATTTAGTAAACAGAATTGCATATGAAGTTAGCATTGAAGGTAAATCAGAATTTAACAAAAAATATAATATAGATGAAAATGAATCTTTATATGATCAGCTTAAAGCCAAAAACTTATTCATCTGCGGTTGTGAATCTGTAAGGATGGAAGTCCAAAATGCGTTAGGATTTTTGGCTGAAACTACCTTTAGTGGACTAGCAAGTTCCAGTCAAGAACATTGTAGAGCAAATGATGATTATCTATCTTGGAATAACAACCCAAGGGGCCTTGATCTTACTGGTTCGATCTTGATTAAAAAGGAATGGGAGGAGTATTATGGGTATTAATAAGTTCATTTAAACGTTATGTACAAATACTTAAAAAAACCCACCTTCTTTTTAATATCAATCTTCTTTTTTTCAATTTGTGCTCAGTCTCAATCCTTTGAACCAGCATCAAAAGCAAAACGTCCATCATTTATGTATAAACCGGAGCTGGTAAGACGCTCTGCTAAATACGAACAAAGACTAGGCATACTGCCAGTTATCGACTCACGAATTAGCATGTTTTATGGAGAGGAAGATGATTTTTACAAAGATCCAATTATTGAAGGGCTTAACAGAGTCTTTAACCTAGAGTTGCGTTATAGCGGATTATTCACAGAGACTGCATCAATAAAAAAAGGTTCTTCAGAGAGCCCAGATATAAAAGAGGTTCAATCCATTGGCAATTTAAACGGCGTCAACTTGTTGTTGATTACCCATTTAACTGAATTCAACTTCTCTAGAACCCCTGTCGATTTTTATGCCAAAGGTTTGGGTGCTAGAAAAGAAACTGTTTTTGCAAATTCTATAAGAGTTTCTTTCATATCTCAGCTGATTGATATTGACACAGGTTTAATTTTGTTTGCTGAAGAAATTAACAGAGAATCTATTGAATCTGCTAGTTCAAGAGACATTGATCCTGACCTTATTGAGAAAATGACAAAAGATGTATTAAAGCAAAGCTTCAGCGATCTTAAATTATTAATACAAGAAAATGGTTTGAGGATGAAATCATGATTCTGAATATTAATAAAGCTTTTATTGTCATTGCTTCTATTTTTTATATTGAAAACAGTTTTGCTCAATATAACAATCCTCCGGTTGAAGATGATAAATTCTTTGATGCCCTAGTCCAAGAATTAGAATTTCTCGAGGCAGATTGGATGGATAATCACTCAATTACAAGAGATATTATTCTTGGAGCCTCATGGGTGAATCAGGATGAACAAGAAAATTACTTAGGCGAGATCATATTTTCCGATAAAAAATTAAATAAAAAACTTAAAAATAAAGGCAATGTCAAAGATGACATAGCAGTTCTATTAGTAGTTGTTACAAATAATTCTAAATACAGAATAATATTTGATGGAAGCTCGGCGAGTATTATTAATGCTAAAGAAAATAAGATTCAAAAAAGTGAATTGGAAGATGTATTTAAAAAATTTAAATTTTTAGGCAGAAGTAACACTGCATATGGTGAAATGAGAATAGGCTCAATTAGATCTAACCTTTTAAATAAATCTATTAAAAAAATAATTGTTGAGCCTGGTGAATCGTCATCAAGTTTATTATTTATACCTGCCTCATCAATCAATTCTAATTCAGTAATATCAATACCTATTCAAAACTTAAAGAGATTAATTTATCTTGACCTTCAACTAAATTTACCAACAGAAATATCTTAATTATTTATATGTTTTTTCTTAAGATACTAGAAAAATTAGGAAGAAAAAGAGTTGTGTTGGACAGAGGTCCTTCACACCCAGAATATCACTTAGCTAAACCATGGACTGACAGGTATTATTTACTATTTAGAAAAAGACCAAAATGGTTTCCTTTCAATATATTCATTCATCATATTATTGATAATGATCATGGAATTGGACTGCATAATCATCCCTGTCCATACATTACAATTATTTTAAGTGGCGGCTACTGGGAGACAAACATTAAAAAAGAAAGAAAATGGCGTGGAAAATTTTATATAGGTTTTAGAAGTGCTGACAATTTACACCGAGTTGACTTAGAGCCTGGCATTAAGCCCATTACAATTTTTATTGCTGGTCCTTTTGGACTGAGAAGAAAAGAAAGAAGTGAATACGGGACTTGGAAATAATTTTTTTCTAAAATGAACTGATCAAGTTATTAATTTTGGTATTAAGCCTATTTGAGCAAGAACACCTAAAATAATCATTAATACAAAAGCTGCCAGAATTTGTAAATTCTTTTTTTCAATCAACTCAAAGAGATCTTCTAAAACTTTTCTTATAAAATCATCAGCACTGCCCATTAATTTAACAGCCTTTCTTGTCCATTTATCAGTCTTGTCAATTAGCGGAAGAGCTAATGCAACAATAATAAGCCACACAACTCCATTTAAAATCATGTCAATAATCCAGCCAACTAATATCCAGTCAATCTTCATAGTTTCATAGTATAACTTTTGATACTATAAGCGAATGAACAAATTATTTACAAAAATATCTACTTTAATTATTGGATTATCAGTCGGTGCAATAATTTACTTTTCTCTTTGGTCAATATTTGTTTATTTTGGATACGTAAATTAAGTTAAATTTTTTTACTATTATCTCTATATTTAATGTAAGATTTCATTTTCTCACTTAGGATAATAAATGAATATATATGTCGGAAACATTTCTTGGGGATTAACAGACCAAGATCTAGAAAACGTTTTTGCTGAATACGGCACAGTCGATTCTGCAAAAATTATTACAGACAGAGCAACTGGTCGTTCAAGAGGCTTTGGATTTGTTGAAATGAGCGATGGAGCAGAAGCTGCTATCGAAGCATTAAACGGAACTGAAGTTGATGGAAGAGAGCTAGTTGTTAATGAATCAAGACCCAAAGATAAAAGCTAACTAAGACTCTCTAAAGCCTCTATCATTTTTTCTTGAACTTTTTGAACTGCTTTGAATGGTCTAATCATGACTTTAAAGTTGCATATCTTGCCGTCTTCATTCCATTCAATCATATCAACACCATTTACTGAAATGTCATCTATATATGTTTCAAACTCTAATACAGAATTCATATCATCATGAATTTCTCTAGTATATTTAAACTTTTCCATATTAAAAGACTGACCTGCAGCATGAAGATACATCATTGTGATTTCTTTGCCTTCCATTGGCTTGAAGACAACAGGTGATGAAAATACAGCGTCATCAGCAATAATTTCATCTAACATTTTAAGATCATCACTTTCAATGACTTCGTGCCATTTATGGATTAAATTTTTTGCTTTACTCATTTTTTAAAAGTTATATAAAAATATTGATATATTTTAAACATAAAAATATCGAAATATCACAAATATAGTAGTATCTTATAACTAGAGGAGTTTGATATGAAAAATTTATTTTTGTCCGTCTTAATATTACCAGGCCTACTATTTGGTATGCATCATGAAAAGAATCCAATAATTTTTTATTTGGATTTAGAAATTGCCGATGGAAAATCAGATGGTGTTGAAGAATTTGTTGATTATTTAGTAGCTGCTGTTAATGAGACTGAGCCAAAGACAATGTATTACAAATATTGGATTTCAGAGGACAAGAAAAATGTATCTTTAATGGAGGTATATCATTCAAATGAGGACGCTATATTTCATATGAATGCTTTTGCAGAGGCGCCTCATAGAGATAAATTTCTTGAAACTTTTATTGTAAAGAGCTTTCAAGTTCTTGGTGATACAAATGATGATCTAAAAAATGCTATGGAAGCCTATACAAATGATCACAGGACTCTAATGAATGGATTTCAAAGGAAGAATAAATAATGAGCGATAAAGAACAAATTGAAAATTGTATTGATGTTTATTATGCAGGATGTTGTGAATCTGATTCAAACAAAATTAAAGAGGCTTTTGATAACAATGCCATGATTTCAGGATACTTACCTGACGGACTACATGAAATGAATTTAGATGAGTTTTCAGAATTTGTTTCAGCCCAACAACCCTCGCCAAAAGAAAAAGGCGATAAAGAATTTCTTGAAATAATTTCATGTGAAATTGTTGGCGATACAGCAATTGTTCAAATTAGAGAGGCATACTTGGGAATGATCTTTATTGATTCATTCTCTTTTTTAAAAAAAGATAATACATGGAGAATTTATACAAAATTGTTCCATGTTGAATCATAAGAAACATATATAGAGGAGAAAAATATGTTAAATAAAAACAAACTAGTATTAGCTAGTGTGATTGGAGCTTTATTTATTGCAAGTTGCTCAAATGAGATGGCTGTTGAGTCATCATCAGATAGCGCTGGTGGCGGTAAAGCCTATGCTGAGTTTATGGCATGTACAGCAGGACCGGATTTCAGTGCTGAAAATGCAATGAAAATGATAGCTGATTGGCAAAAGCTAATTACTGCTGATTCACTTTTAGGTGCATGGGGATATGTTCCAGCAGCTGAAACAAATGCATTCGGTGATACTCTATGGTGGGAACTTAATTGGAGTTCTAAAGAAGAGGCTGATGCCGAATGGAGTGCTTGGGTTCAAAATGAAGAAGGACAAGCTTGGAATGAGCAATATTCAAATGTAATGGTGTGTGATGGTGAGGGAAGAAACTCTTTCGATGCTGACTATCCAATTGCACCAGGTACATATGGAAGCACCAACGAGAGTGGATATTTTTACAGTGAATTTTATCAATGTAATTATATTAATGATTCAACCAGGTCAGATGCTGAAGAATTTTTACCAGGTTTTGTAAACGCGGTAAGCAATTCTGATTACAGCGACACAAACTATTCATTTGGAAATTATTTTGCACATAAAAATGAGGATGGTTCTCACGTAGAAGCTGACATTGATTTCTTGTGGGCTAACTTTACTGATAGCAAGGATTCTATGGATAAAGCAGCTGAATCTTTTGAAAATGATGTAAGAGAAGAAATGTTTCCATTATTTAGTGAATTTGCAACCTGTGCTGAAGTGGCAGATGTCTATCATAGTTGGACATTTTACAATAGCGAAGCAAAAGACTTTATGCCGGATTTTACTTCAAGAGACTAAGTAAAAGATAAAAAATTGAAGCTGCTTTACGCAGCTTCTTTTTTTTATGGTACATTCTACATATTATGATTATTGGAGTTCCAACCGAAGTCAAAAATAACGAAAATCGAGTAGGTTTAACACCTTATTCAGTAAAGAAAATAGTAGATTCTGGCCATGATGTTTTAATAGAAAATAACGCTGGCGCAAATATTGGATTTTTTAACGATCAATACCAAAACGCAGGTGCAAAAATAATTGATTCTGCTGAAGAAGTTTATAAATCTTCTGAAATGGTAGTAAAAGTTAAAGAGCCAATTCCTGATGAGTATAAGTTTTTAAACAGTGATTTAACCCTTTTCACATATTTGCACCTTGCTGGAGATCCTGAAAACGCAAAAAAATTAATTGATACAGGCGTTACAGGTATTGCTTATGAAACTGTCACTTCATCAGATGGATCTATGCCGTTGCTTGCTCCTATGAGTACTATTGCAGGACAACTTGCATTTGTTGTTGGCTCTTATCATCTCCTTAAGCATAATAAAGGAAAGGGTGTCATGATTGGTCATATGGATGACATGGATCCAAGGGTGGTTACTGTCATTGGTGCTGGTGTTGCTGGAACACAGTCGATTTTGAAGGCAATTGACAATAAAGCACTCGTAAAAGTTGTTGATTCCTCTCAATCGAAACTTGATGATCTCAAATCAAAATATGGAACAGAAAATGTTGAATATATTCTATCTTCAAAAGATTCAATTCAAGTTTCAGTCAATGAATCTGATCTCGTAATTGGAAGCGTTTATGTTGTCGGTAAGGAAGCTCCTAAGGTAGTTACTAAGGATATGTTGTCTTCGATGAATCCAGGCACTGTAATGGTTGATGTTTCCATAGATCAGGGCGGATGTTTTGAGACGAGCAAACCAACTACACATGATAGCCCTACATTTTTAGAGAATGATATTGTTCACTATTGTGTTACTAACATGCCAGGCGCTGTTCCGTTAACCGCTACTGAAGCACTTAACAAAGTTTCACTTTCATACGTTGTAAATCTTGCAAATAATGGTATTCAAAATGCTCTTGATTCTGATGAACATTTAAGAAATGGTCTAAATATTCTTGACGGAAGAATTGTTCATCCTGGAGTAAAAGAAGCTCTAGAATAATTTTTAGGTTAGACATGTTTAAAAAGTTAAATTTATATAAATTTTTACTATTTTTTTCATTATTTGTTAACGCATCTAATGATGAAAAGAATTCTTTAATAGAGATTTACGATAATCCAAATGACGCCAATTTAATTAATATTGTTGTTAAAGACAATATCGATATTGCTGGCAAAGTTACTTCTGCTGGATCCTTGGCACTTAAAGATAACATTGCAGATACAGATGCTTTCATAATAGATAAATTAAAAAGTGCAAACTATTATATTCTTGGAAAAGCAAACTTATCTGAATGGGCAAACTTTAGATCTGATAATTCAGTTAGCGGTTGGTCAAGTCTTGGTGGTCAAACAAAACATTTTTTAGACGATGCATATAATCCTTGTGGTTCAAGTTCTGGATCTGCTGTTGCTGTTTCAATGGGGATTGTAGATATTGCAATTGGTACTGAAACAAATGGATCAATTTCATGTCCATCATCGATAAACGGAATTGTTGGCATGAAGCCAACCGTAGGCTTGGTTAGTAGATCTGGTATTATTCCAATATCATCCTCACAGGACACAGCTGGGCCAATGGGTATAAGTGTTGATATTGTTGCAAAAACACTAGAAGTTATTGCAGGATATGATGAAAATGATCCTGCCACTTCTTCAATTCCATCTAATTTTGATTTTAATTTTTCAAGTGCAACTAATAATATTTCTCTGAAAGGTATTCGATTAGGTTTATTGGATTCAAAAAATTCAAATCCACAAGTTATTGATTTACATAAAAAATTACAAGAAATTGTAAATTCTTTAGGCGGTGAACTAATTTTGATAGACGATGATAGGGTTTACCCTGGAGATGCTGAATCTTACGTTCTTCTATACGAGTTCAGAGTGGGACTTGAAGAATATCTAAACAAAGCTAATTCTTCTATGAAAAAACTTACGGACATTATTGATTTCAATAATGCTAATAAAGATATTGTTATGCCATATTTTGGACAAGACATTTTTTATAAGTCTATCGAAAGTACTAGTTATCTAAAATATTTATGGTCCAAATACAAAATATATAAGTCCTATCAGTCTACAAAAGAACTAATTGATAAATATGATTTAGATGCATTTATAGGTCTAACAAGAGGCCCTGCTTGGAAAATTAATTATGATGGAGGAGATTATGTTGCAATTAATAACACCATTGAATTTGGTAGTGGAGGATATGCTGCGCATAATGGAATGCCACATATAACAATTCCTTACTTTGAAATTAATAAGTTTCCTGTAGGAATTTCAATTATTGGAGATCGCTGGACTGATAAGATGATAATTGGATATGCATCAGCAATTGAAAAATCAAGATATAATTTAGATACTCAATAATATAAGGATTTAATATGGAAAAAGTTTTAGTAACAGGAGCAACAGGATATATCGGCTTGCATTGTATTCAGCAACTTCTTGATCAAGGTTATGCTGTTAACGGTTCAGTAAGATCTCCTGAAAGAAAAGATGAAATATATGAAGCACTTAAAAAACACAACACTCCAACAGATAATCTTAATATATTTAAATTTGATTTAAATGATGATGAGGGATGGGATGATGGTATGGAAGGTTGTGATTATTTACTTCATGTTGCATCACCTATTGCATTAGAAAGTCATAGTGAAGATTTTTTTGTAAAACCTGCTGTTGCTGGAGTAAAACGAGCACTTAAATTTGCAAAAAAGCATGGAATAAAAAAGGTTGTTCTGACTTCATCTGTTGCAGCAATTTTTCATGGGATGGAGCTAAAAGAATATTATGATGAGAATGATTGGTCTGATCCTGAAAATCCATCTATTGACCATTATTCAAAAAGTAAAACATTAGCAGAGAGAGCTGCATGGGACTTCGTTGAGAGCGAAGATCATCCATTTGAATTAGCTGTAATTAACCCTGCATTAGTAATTGGCAGATCATTAACTGGTGACTTGGGTGAATCAAATAAGGCTATTGAAATGGTAGTAACTGGAAAAATGCCAGTAGCAGTGCCTCTGCAGTTTGGATATGTAGATGTTAGAGATGTGGCTGCAGCTCATATATTAGCTATGAAGAATCCTGAAAGTAATGGCAAAAGATTTGCTTTAGCTGAGAAAGATTTATGGTACAAAGATGTTGCAGAAGTTTTAATAAAAAAAGGATTTGACAAAGCTCCAACATTCGCAGTTCCAGCTTGGCTTGCAAAAATATTAGCAATGTTTAGCAAGGATTTAAAATTAACATTGCCTTATCTTGGAAGATTAAGGAGTGTTAGAGACGCAAAAAATGCAAAAGATATACTTGGTTGGAAGCCTAGGCCAGCTGAAGAATCAATAATAGAGATTGCAGAACAAATTCAAGAAATGGGGTTAATTAAATAACTCCTGGAATGATTGCTTTTCTGTTTTTAGGGTAGTTTTCAAATTTACTTTGATACCACTTGTGATGGGAAATCGCCCTAGGGAATAAATTTGCTATAACCCATATTAAAAAGACTAAACCTGAGACACTCCAAGTTAATATAGCCCATCCAATCCATTCTACTATTTCTCCAAAATAATTTGGAGCTGACAAATATTTATATAAAAATGCATGCGGAATATGGTAACCAGGTCCTTTCTTTTTTTTCATTTCCATTATTATGTAATCAGATTTAATGTTGATAAACATTCCTAGC
>ENA-OSEY01002014-OSEY01002014.1-marine-metagenome-genome-assembly--contig:-NODE-2014-length-13469-cov-7.691906_pt1 | contig 13469 bp, 14 predicted proteins | sample MGYA00248465_ERZ534230 | MGnify/ENA primary metagenome ERZ534230 (study PRJEB26409, sample SAMN06344110) | marine metagenome | isolation source: Sea water from surface | place: Atlantic Ocean:Southern... | reverse complement strand
CCTAAAACAGGAGACATCACCAGAAACCTTCTTAAAGATGATCCAAAGTATTCGCATGACGGTATCGGCGCCTATCATCTAACTCTTGCTAGAAATAAGAAAAGCGTTGAATTAGATCTAAAAAGCGATGAAGGAAAGAACCTTTTTTTGAAATTGGTAGAAGTAGCCGATGTGGTTGTTGATAATTTTAGTCAAGGAGTAACTAAAAGATTAGGAATTGATCACGATAGCTTAGCAAAGGTAAATTCCAAAATAATCACTTGTTCTATAAGCGGTTTTGGCGATACTGAGATCAATCGTCCGGCTTACGACAATATTGTACAAGGATATTCGGGCGCCATGTCTATCACCGGTACTGACAAAAATAATCCAGTTAAATCGGGAATCCCTATAGCGGATCTTGGCGCAGGTCTTTACGCCATTATCGGAATTCTAAGCGCTATTCGCTCCAGAGAAATCTATGATTACGGGGAGCATGTTGATATTTCCATGTTAGATACTCAAGTAAGCCTGCTGACTTATATGGCAACCATGCATTTTTTGTCCGGAGAAGATCCTGATCCTATTGGAAATCAACATATGAATCATGCACCCTTCAACCTATATAAAACTCAAGATAATTTTATTCAGGTTGCAGTGGTGGCAGAAAACTTTTGGCCTAGCTTGATTGAGGCTATGGAATTACAGCATCTAGATACTCAACAGAACAAAAACAGAAAGGGCAGATTGGAGAACAGAGAAACAATCGATGCAGCCCTACAGGAAAAATTTTCTACCAACACAACAAAGCATTGGATAGATTTATTACAGAAACATAGGGTGCCGTGTGGACCCGTTAATAATTTTTCGGAAACTTTTCAAGATGAAGATCTCTTAAAAAGAAATATGATCGTAGATCTCTTGCAAGATAGTGGAGGAACGGTGAAAGTTCCAGGCAATCCGGTAAAGATTTCTAATCACGATGAAAGCTTTGTTCGTGCACCAAAATTAGGTGAGCACACTGATGAGATAATTAAAAGATGGCTCAATAGACTAGAGTCTGATCAAGATTAAGGAGAATTATGGAAAAAGTATTATTGACAGGTGTAACGGGATTCATTGGATTGCATTGTTGCAAACAACTTCTTGATCAAGGTTACGCTGTCAGAGGCACTCTTCGAGACAAGATCAGAAAAGAAGAAGTCATTACTGCCATGAAAGAATCAAACACTTCAGTAGAAAATTTAGAAATTATTGAGTTAGATTTAATGAACGATGAAGGCTGGGAAGAAGCAGGGAGAGACTGTGATTATGTTATGCACGTTGCTTCTCCAATATCAGCTAACGATTCTGTGGACGAAGAAGTTCTTATTAGGCCTGCCGTTGACGGTACTCTTCGTGCTCTCAATGCAGCAAAAGCAAATAAAGCAAAGAAAGTGATTTTAACCTCATCAGTGGCTTCAATTTTTTATGATGATTCCGATAAAAAAAATTACGATGAAAATGATTGGTCAGATATTGATTCAAATAAGATTACTCCGTATGCAAAGAGTAAAACTATGGCGGAGAAGTCTGCTTGGGAATTCATTGATAACTTAGGCGAAGACGAAAAATTTCCATTAACTGTCTTTTGTCCCTACATGGTTTTGGGGCCTGCGCTTTCGCCTGACTTAGGTGGGACAAACGTTTTAGTCCAGATGTTAACGTCTGGAAAATTACCAGCAACTCCAAATATTCATCTTGGTATTGTTGATGTAAGAGACGTCGCACAAGCTCATGTAGACGCTATCTCAAATCAAGGTTCTAACAATGAGCGTTTTATTCTTTGTACTTCAAGTTTCTGGCTGCATGAAATTTCTCAAATATTGATTAAGGCAGGTTTTACAAAAGCGCCTAAATTGAGATTACCTAATTTCGTCTTAAGATTTGCTGCTCTTTTTAGTGCGACAGCTAAAGAAAGTGTCAGGATGCTTGGTGATCCCCAGTTTCTCTCAAATGAAAAAGTAAAAACTATATTGAATTGGCAGCCTAGACCCGTCGAAGAAACTTTAGTGGATACTGCAAAAAGCTTAGAAGGTCAGGATCAAATCTCAATTCCTTAAGGATTGGGATTAGAAGGAACTCCTCCGGAGCTTCTTCTTAAAGCTTCTTGTGCGATTTCTCTTTGCCTATCAATTTGTCTTTGTGTGTAGCACACTCTTTTTCTTACATGACTGCCGGTCATTTCTTCAAACTTACAGATTAAACCATCTTTTGAATCCTCTTCTTTTTCTTCTGATGCTTGCATTGATTTATCTGCACTGGCACAGCTTAGAAAAATTAAAGAAAGGATTGTTACTAGAAAATATTTCATCGGTAAAAGGGCTCTAAGTGCATAGGAAAAATATCCATTTGTCTAATGGCTGACTGGGTTTCTAAATAGCGAGATATCTCAAGCTGATTGTCGTAACAGACTCTCTTTTTAATGTAACTTCCTGTCATTCTTTCGTAAACACATTTTACTTCTTGATCATTTGCTGAATTTTTTAAATCGTTATCGATGTTAGCCAAAGTAGCCAAGTTATTGGCACAAGAAAAAAATGTAAAACTAATTAAAATAATGAAAAGCAACCTCATTCAAACTCCTTTTTTAGGTTCTATTAATTTTTAATGAATATAACAGTGATTTATTTTAAAGCACAAAAGACTGATAAAATTATTTTTTTATGAAAAATACATTTCATTCTAATGTCATAATCGTTCAATCGGATTTAAAAAAAGTTACCGACTTATCAAATCCTATTGATCCCTTTAACGAATTCAAAGACCTTGTAGGATCAACAGGAGCTAATATTCTCAAGGAATATCATGGTCAGCAAAATAGTCTTTCTGCAAAGTACTTTTTAGGTAAAGGAAAAGTTGATGAAATTAGTGAAGCTACAAAAAAATACAAAGCTGATCTTGTCATCTTTAATCATGATTTATCGCCCTCTCAAGAAAGGAATTTAGAAAAAGAACTTAGAACAAGGGTCTTAGATAGAACAGGATTGATTTTAGATATTTTTGCCTCAAGAGCGACCAGTCACATCGGTAAGATGCAAGTTGAGCTTGCCCAATTGAATCACTTATCAACTAGGCTTGTGAGAGGATGGAGTCACCTAGAAAGGCAAAAAGGAGGAATTGGTTTGAGAGGTCCAGGAGAAACTCAATTGGAAACCGATAGAAGGCTTATAGCAAACCGAATTAAATCCATTAAAAAAAGACTAGAGAAGAGTCACCGCCAAAAAAAATTAAATCGATATGCAAGGAAAAAAGGCAACAATCACGTGTTGGCTTTGGTTGGATATACCAATGCAGGAAAAACAACTTTATTCAATAAATTAACTGGATCTGATCAATACGAAGCAGATCAATTGTTTGCTACTTTAGATACTGTTACGAGAAAAAATTTAAGCCCTGGTACAGGGTCGATTCTCTTTATCGATACTGTCGGTTTTATTTCCAACTTACCTACTGCTTTGATTGAATCATTTAAGGCAACTCTAGAGGATCTTCGAGAAGCAGATCTTTTACTTCACGTATCTGATGTTAGCGACATTGATTGTGATTTCAAATTCAGAGAAGTAAATAAAATCTTGCGAGAAATAAACGCCGACAACATTCCTCAAATCATAGTAAACAATAAAATTGACCAGGCAGATGAAGCAGATGCGATTGGAATTTCAGAAGATGTAAATCAAGTTTCGATATCCGCTTCAGAAGGAATTGGCCTGAATCGTTTAAAAGAAAAGATTACCAATCACTTAAGCAAGGGAATCTACACGGGTAGGCTCTCCGTTAAACAGAAGCTTGGTGGTATTCGAGCATCTTTATATCAACAAGGTTACATAAAACATGAGTCAGTTATTGATGATAGTTGGTTGTTTGATGTGGTTATCGGTAATTTTGAACTGAATCAATTGCTAGAGCAGGATGGTGTGGATTTAGTTCCTCAACAGAACCAAGAAGAGCTATCAAACAATTTGGTGGGCTAGGCAGGATTCAAACCTGCGACCTTCTGCTCCGGAGGCAGACGTTCTATCCACTGAACTACTAGCCCTTTTTTTCATAACATCAGGTTCTAGATATAAAATTTTTTCAACCCTCGAAGATATTAGGGATTCAATGATCTATAATCGCCCCATGAAAAATTTTATATTATTAGTTTTTGTTCTTTCTCATGCAACTTTTGCCCAAGATATGAGACCAGAATCCATAGAAAAAAGGATTATGCCTTTAGGTCAGGTATGTATGGAAGGTGACGGTTGCGGAATAAGAACAGCGGGCCCAGGTTACAAAGTAGCAATCAATTCTGGATCTATGTCTTCTGCATCAAATGAAGACCAAGCTAATAAGGTTCAACTTTCCGAAGGTAATGTGCACACCATTGAAATGAAAAATGAAGGGGCAGACGGCACTATGGTGTTTGAACCAGGAGTGATAAAGGTCTCAGTTGGCGACACCATCAATTTTGTATTAACAGATCAACTTCATAACTCAGCTAGTCTCCCAGGCATGATTCCTGCCGGAGCCGAAGCATGGACTGGGGAAATAAATCAAGAGATAAGCATCACGTTAGATAAAGAGGGTGTTTATGTCTACAACTGCACTCCGCATGCAATGATGGCTATGGTCGGGGTAATTCAAGTTGGAGAAGCTACTAATATTAATGAAATCAAGTCAGCTGCAAGTGACTTGAAATCAACCTTCATCATGAACAACGATCGATTAGATGGTTATCTTTCAAGACTATAAGCTTTATAAATTTTTAGGATTAATAACGTTTTTACTTTTTGTTTCTTGTTCAGAAGAAAATAAATCTCCTGTTTCAACAATAAGTGAATCAAGAACAACTGAAGAAATTTATACTCAAGCGTGCGCGTTCTGCCACGATAGAGGAATGGCTGGTGCCCCAATTTATGCTAACACTTTCTCTTGGGGTCAAAGAGTTGATAAAGGAATTGATACGTTAACTTACAACGTTAAGTATGGTTTGAACGCAATGCCTGCAATGGGGCTGTGCGCAGATTGCACTGATGAAGAGTTAAGAGCAGTTGTCCAATATATGCTTGATTCCTTGGACTAGCACTTTGATATGGCTTCTTCCATATCGTACCAACTTTTAATTTCCTGAACGGGACAACCCTTAGAATCAGGCCACTCGTTATTAAGTTCGTTATACCAAATTGCTTTACACCCGGCATTCAAGGCGCCTTCAACATCGCATTCCGTATGATCGCCAATATGACAAATTGAGGCGGCTTTTTCTGAAGTGAATTCCATAGCTTTCTTAAAGTGGGTTGCTGAGGGCTTACTATCGTTTAATTCTTCCGCACTGAAGCTAAAATTAAAATAATGATCTATGCCGAGCCTCTTGATGTCTGCATTGCCGTTAGTCAGAACACCCAAAGTATATTTTTCTTTTAGTTGGGCTAGAACTTCTTCAACACCATCAAACAAAGTAAGTTGATGCCTACCATTCATGAATATTTGTAATGCTTCAGATGAGAGTTTCTCCGCCTGTTGCTCGGTTTGGCCTAAGCTTTGCAGAATGTTTTTAAAGACATTGAAACGCAGTTCACTCAGTCTGTGACGCATTGTTGGATCTTTCTCAATTAGTTGTCCCCAAACTTCTCTTTCCTTATTGGTAGACAATATTTCCTTAACGCTAGGAACTTGACTGGCTAGAAAATCATTAGCACTTTTGTGAGCAGCCAATATCGTTTCTCTCAAAGGCCAGAGAGTATCATCCAAATCAAATGTTACTACTTTGATGGTCATGTTCGTTTTTTCGCATGCGGATGAGCTTTATCATAAACCTTAGCAAGATGTTGGAAATCTAATTTTGTGTAAATTTGCGTGGTCGATAAATTAGCATGACCAAGCAACTCCTGAACTGCCCTTAAATCGCCACTAGATTCTAATACATGGGAGGCAAAGGAATGTCTTAACATATGTGGATGCAAGTAAGGAACGCCTTGTTTAACGCTCAATTTTTTTAATCTTTCTTGCACCGTTCTCGCTCCCAATCTGTTTCCCATTTTATTGATGAATAAAGCATCAGGTTCGTTTATCTCTACTTCAGTTCTCTTCAACATCCAAGACTCTAATGCTTTCAATGCCATGCCTCCAATGGGTAGATCTCTCATTTTGTTTCCTTTGCCAACAACTCTGCAACTTTGATCTTTTAAAGACAAATTAGAAATATTTAAGCTGCATAATTCAGAAAGTCTTAATCCGGAAGAATAGATTAATTCCGCCATAGCTTTATCTCGGTAATCTATCCATTCTTTCGGATGAAAATCCAGCAGTTGATTGATTAAATCAGCATCGATGGCTTTGGGTAATAAGTTGGCAGACTTTGGCGCGCTTATCCCCAAAATGGGATTTTTCATTACTATTCTTTCTAAGTTGAGGTAGCGGTAAAAACTTTTTAAGCAAGAAATTAACCTAGCAATGCTTCTTGGACTAAGCCCGCGTCTTCTCTCGATACCAACGAAATCTCTAATGTCAGATTGGCTCACAGCAGCCAGGTCTGTGAATTTTTTTGCTTCGTAGAAAGCACTGAACTTCTCAAGGTCTTTCTTGTAATTTTTAACCGTATGAACAGAAAAATTTCTGACTGTTGATAGGTAATCAAGAAACTTATTTATTTCCTTTTGCATATGACTTGCTGAGAATAATTCTATCGATAAATTTACTCAAAGCTGAAACGATGAAAAGGAGAAATAAATTATCCTTTTCGCTTGAGTATCTTCCTAAAGATTTACTGCCGATCGCAAATATCCCTGTTACCGTAGAGCATTCCAATTTGCATATCGCAGCTTCCTGTATTTGAGCTTTAGCGCCAAAAACAAAATTGCTTATCTCAGGACTTATACCGCCTTGAATAATATCTTTATCTTTAAATTGATCGCGAAAGAGGTCAGTTGCAAGATCAGGGCTAGTAACTCTTTCCTTGCCGAATCTTTTTTCATCTTCGCTAAAAAATATCACCTTACAGGCATCGGTGTTAAATGAGTTTATAAAATACGATTCGAGTTCGTTTACCGTATCGTCTATTGTTGAGCTAGCCAATAAACCAAGAATTATTTCTCTCGAGAGCAGAAATAATTTTTCGTTCCTTTTTGCATTTTCGAGAATCTGGATTAAATGTTTATTTGCTTGGTCTGAGGATTTTCTTAATTCAATAATTTGTTTTTCTATTAGAGAAATCGCATCACCGGATTCATGTTTAAGATTTATCTGGTTCAAAGACTCAGGATTTAAATTAAAGAAATCAGGATTTTCTTTTAGATATTCGACAACTTCTTCAGAAGAAATCTTTGACGAGTTTGACATGTAAATTAGTTTAGATAGCTGGTAGTTCCTCTTAAATATATTTTATTACTATCTAGGTCTATTTTCAGATTTAATGTGCCTTTTTCAAATATTATTTCAATGTCATGCTGCATTTCTTTGAAAAGTGTCGCAGCAAGAGCCGTTGCACAAGCGCCGCTTCCACAAGCCTCAGTTTCCCCAACGCCTCTTTCATGAACTCTAAGTTTTATGGAATTATTTGACGATATTTCCGCAAGATTGAGGTTGAAACCATTTATAAAACAGTTTTCTTCTCTCAAGGACTGAGCCAAAGCATCTAATTTTATTGAAGAAATCTCTTCAGCAAAGATAATTGCATGCGGGTTTCCAACGGATACAGAATAGAAGTTAATTTGTTCTTGATCATGCATGAAGGAGTATGAATCACTTTTGATTTTCTTCAGACCAATATCCTCTGGATCTAAACTGAACTGCTCTAAAATCACTTCATAATTTTCTTCATCTACCTTTTTGACTTTTGTAATTTGATTAACTAACTGCACACAAATCTCTTCATTAAATGCAAGATTGTGATCGTGCATGTATCTACCTATGCATCTAAGTCCATTAACACAATTCTCCGATTGTGATCCATCCTCGTTGTATATTTCAAGGTACACATCACAGTTAATATCCCTAGGAGGCAAGAGACAAAGAATTTGATCAAAAGGCATGTTCTGTTTCATGATCTCTAACTCATCTTTTATCATTTTTGATAAATCGCATTGATTAGAAATGGCATCTATCACAATGAAGTCATTACCTAGAGCAGACATGTGAGTTAAGTTTTCAGACATTAATATTGCTCAAGCTTTATTAAATCCTCATAGGATTCAGCTTTTCGTATTTCAGTTATCTTGCTGCCATCTACTAAATATTCTGCAGCTCGAAGACGAGAATTATAGTTTGAAGCCATTGAATAACCGTAGGCGCCTACAGAATAAATAACCAAATGATCATGTTCTTGAGCAGAAATTGAAAATTCACCAAAGCTATCTGCTGTTTCGCAAACCGGACCGACAACATAATGCTTTTCTGGAGATTCGCTGGAAGCTGAAATAGCCTCTATCTTATGATTTGCTTGATACAAGGCTGGTCTAATTAAATCATTCATACCTGCATCAACAATTAAAAATCTATTTGTACCGTTAATTTTTACGCCTAAAACTTCTGTGACCAATGAACCAGCTTGTCCGATCAGAGATCTTCCAGGCTCAAAAAAAATAGGGATATCTCCAGCCATATCAATGACTTTTTTTGTCATTAATTCAGGAGAAAAACTTTCTTTGAAATCATAGTCAATGGCAAGACCTCCACCAACATCAATGTGATTTATTGGATGTCCTTTAGATATAAAAAATTCAGAAAGAGCTTTTAAATCATTAAATAAAGTTCCAAAGAGTTCATCGTCTGTTATTTGTGATCCTATGTGAGCAGAGATGCCGGATATTGAAACACCATCATGACTTGCATCTGCAATCCTCTTAGCATCATCTATAGACAATCCAAACTTGCAGTCGGCTTTGCCAGTTTCAATATAGGGATGAGATTTAGCATCAATATCTGGATTGACTCTGATACCTGTGTTGATAACTTTATTTTTTTCTTTACCAATTTGATTTAACAACTCTAATTCAAAAAGAGATTCGATATTTATACTTTTTATATCGTTATCAACGGCATACTCTAATTCAGGTTTTGTTTTACCAACCCCAGAATAAATAATTTTTTGTGGATCAGCTCCAATCTTCAAAACTTTAAACAGTTCTCCACCGGAAACAACATCGAATCCCATTCCCTTTTCTGCCATTATTTTCAATATAGCCAGGTTTGAATTTGCTTTTACTGAATAACAGACTAGGTCTCTTTCTCGAATATTTGTTAGATAGGAATCGATAGCAGCAAGGATCATTTCTTTTGAGTAAATATAAAAAGGAGTTGGATATTTTTTAGCAATATCCATTAAGGAAACATCCTCCAAAAAAAGGATATTATCTAAACTTTTGATACTATTTGGTCTCATAAGTCTTATCTGTCTCTTGCGCCGAAGGTTCTTCGGTGGGCAAGTATAACGGACCTTTGATTCCACAGGAACCTAAGATAAGACTAAAAATGAGTAATATTTCGCTGAATATTTTCATGAAGAAACAGTCTTTTTGGCTGCGATGATAGCTGCTTTGACTTTTTTTGGCGACGTCCCGCCAAGGCTGTTCTTAGCGTGTATAGCTCTTTTGGGATCAATAAATTTATAAATATCTTTCTCTATCTTTGGATGTATTTTTTTTAATTCACTCAAACTAAATTCTCTGATAAATATATTTTTTCTTTCAGCTTCCTTGACTGTTTTGCCGGTTATTTCATGGGCTTCTCTGAAGGGGACGCCCTTTAAAACCAAATACTCAGCAAAATCTGTTGCTCCAACCTCAGATAGATCTAGGTCCTGTAGCATTTTTTTAATGTTAAAACTCATACCTTTGATCATTTCAGACATAATCTCTAAGGCATCCTTGATGAAATTAATTGATTTAAAAAGAGGTTCTTTGTCCTCCTGATTATCTCTATTGTATGAAAGGCTTTGGTTTTTCATTAAAGATAAAGTTGTAACAAGGTTGCCTAAAGTTTGTGAACTGCCTCCTCGAATAAGCTCTGCCATGTCTGGATTTTTCTTTTGAGGCATGATTGATGAGCCGGTGCATAACTCTTCAGGTAGTTGAATATAATCAAATTGCGAGGATGACCATAAAATTATTTCTTCTGACATTCTCGATAAATGAACAGCAAGCATTGAACAACTGTAGGAAACGTCGGTAACAAAATCTCTGTCGCTTACTGTATCTATTGAATTCTTTGTAATCTCGGTGAAACCAAGTTTCTTTGCAAGCTTTGTTCTATTTATGCCAAATCTATTACCTGCTAATGCACCAACTCCTAAAGGCATTTGATTTAGGGTTTTTTCATTGTTTTCAAATCTAATAGAGTCTCTTTGCAACATTTCAAAGTAAGCAAGCAAATGATGGCCTAAGGTTACCGGCTGAGCTATTTGCAGATGAGTAAAGCCTGGCATGAGATCTGCATAATGTTTTTGAGCTTTATTTAAAATATTTTTTTGTAGGTCTTTAATTTTTTTCTTAATAGCTTTGGTTTCATCTTTGAGAAAAAGCTTTAGATCTGTAACGACCTGATCATTTCTTGATCTGCCGGTGTGTAATTTTTTTGCAGAATCTCCAATTTTCTTTTCTAGGGCTGACTCGATATTCATATGAACATCTTCAAGCGAAGGATTCCATTTAAATTTTCCAGTTTCTATTTCTTTTTTTATTTGATTAAGACCGCGTTTAATCTTGATGAGCTCTGATTTATTAATAACTCCTGCTTCCTGTAAAGATTCTGCATATGCTATAGATCCAATAATATCTTTTTCTGCAAGAACAGAATCAACATCAATAGAGTTGGAAAATTTACTAGCTATTGCTGATACCGATTGAGTAAATCTTCCTCCCCAACTGGTATTCTTTTTGGTCATTAGTATTTGTAATATTCAGGTTTGTAAGGTCCTGCTTCATCGACGTTGATATATTCAGCTTGATCTTTAGTTAGCTTTGTCATCACGCCACCAAAACCTTCAACCATGTAACTCGCTACTTCTTCATCTAATTCTTTTGGCAGAACTTGCACAGTGATCATATCTTCTTTTACGCTTTCGTCGTTTATGGATGCAAATGCTTGCTCATACAAAAACTTTTGAGCCAGCACCTGATTAGCAAAAGAACCATCCATAATTCTTGAAGGGTGACCAGTTGCATTTCCAAGATTAACCAATCTTCCCTCTGATAGAAGGATTAAATAATTAGAAGAATCTTTAGAGTCTCGATAAATTTTATGAACCTGAGGTTTTATCTCCTCCCAAGTCCATTTATCTCTCATGTAGGCAGTATCAATCTCGTTATCAAAGTGTCCGATGTTGCAAACTATGCTTCCGCTTTTGAGATTATTAAGAATGTGTTTATCACAAACGTTTACATTACCTGTAGTTGTCACAATTAAGTCCGTATCTTGCAGTAAAGATTTATTGATTGATTCGTCGTCATTGTTATTTTGACCATTTACATATGGCGATACTACTTCGTAACCATCCATACATGCTTGCATTGCGCAAATTGGATCAATTTCAGTTACTCGAGTAACCATGCCTTCTTGCCTCAAGCTCATTGCAGATCCTTTACCTACATCACCATAACCTATCACCAAAGCTTTCCTTCCTGAAAGGAGCATGTCAGTTCCTCTTTTAATAGCATCATTAAGACTGTGTCTACAGCCATATTTATTATCATTTTTCGATTTAGTAACTGAATCATTTACGTTGATGGCTGGAACTTTGAGTTCTCCTTTCTCTACCATTTCGTTTAATCGATGAACGCCTGTTGTGGTTTCTTCAGAGATTCCATGAATACTTTCTAGCATTTCTGGAAATTTATCGTGAACCATTGCAGTCAGATCTCCGCCGTCATCAAGAATCATATTTGCATCCCATGGCTTCTCACCTTCCAATATCGTTTGTTCTATGCACCAGTCAAATTCTTCGTCGTTCATTCCTTTCCAGGCAAATACGGGTATGCCAGCCGCTGCAATAGCAGCTGCAGCATGATCTTGAGTAGAAAAAACATTACAAGATGACCACCTGACTTCAGCTCCAAGCTCAACAAGAGTCTCAATTAAAACAGCTGTTTGAATTGTCATGTGAATGCAACCCATTATTTTTGCTCCCTTAAGAGGTTTTTCTTCGCCATACCTTTCTCTTAATTTCATAAGGGCTGGCATCTCGGCTTGAGCAAGAATTATTTCTTTTCTTCCCCAATCAGCTAAATTTATGTCGGCTACTTTATAATCTTTGAATTCCATTCATTGCTCCGTTTTAGGATTTTAACTCTTCAATTTTATCGATTTTTTCCCAAGGGAATTGTTCTCTTCCAAAATGTCCATAAGCAGCTGTTTCTTGATAAATAGGTTTTAATAAATCAAGCATAGCAATTAACCCTTTTGGTCTTAAATCAAACTTCTCTCTAATTAGGCTCAATATTTGCTCTTCTGAAATTTTTCCTGTTCCAAAAGTATTCACACTGATCGAGGTTGGTTCTGCAATTCCAATGGCATAAGATACTTGCACTTCACATTTATCAGCTAATCCAGCGGCTACAATATTCTTTGCAACATATCTCCCGGCATATGCAGCAGATCTATCAACTTTCGAAGGATCTTTTCCAGAGAAAGCGCCTCCACCATGCCTAGCCATACCTCCATAAGTATCAACAATTATCTTTCTGCCTGTTAAGCCACAATCTCCAACAGGTCCACCCACAACAAATCTCCCGGTAGGATTTATAAAAAACTTTGTTTCTTTATTAATTAAATTGCTTGGTAAAACGGGTTTTAGAATTTCTTCCATCACACCTTCTTTTAGATCATCTTGAGAGACTTCTTCATCATGTTGAGTGGATAGAACCACTGCTGTAATAGCAGAAGGGTTTCCATGGGAATCATAATCAAAAGACAGTTGACTTTTAGCATCGGGTCTTAACCAATTTAATTTCCCGTTTTTTCTTACCTCTGATTGCTTTTGTACTAATAAATGCGAGTAGTGTATAGGTGCTGGCATCAGTTGCTCAGTTTCATTGGTTGCATAACCAAACATTAAACCTTGATCACCAGCTCCTTCTTCTTTATTTTCATTTTGATCGACGCCAATAGCAATATCACTTGATTGATTATGCAGATAATTTTCAATTTTGATTTTTTCCCAATGAAAACCAGATTGTTCATAACCTATCTTTTTTATTGCTAATCTTATTTTATCATCAATTTCTCTAAATAATTTTGATTTATCTGTATCTAATCTATATTCTCCAGCAATAACAACTTTATTCGTTGTAACAAGTGTCTCACATGCGACTCTACTAAAAGGATCTTTACTTATCATTAAATCGACAACAGTATCTGAAATTAAATCACTTATTTTATCTGGGTGACCCTCAGAAACTGATTCAGATGTAAATAAATAATTGCTCAATTATATTTCCGTTTTAAAAAAAAATTTTTGAATAATAAATTAACTATAA
>ENA-OSEY01002013-OSEY01002013.1-marine-metagenome-genome-assembly--contig:-NODE-2013-length-13478-cov-37.357138_pt1 | contig 13478 bp, 12 predicted proteins | sample MGYA00248465_ERZ534230 | MGnify/ENA primary metagenome ERZ534230 (study PRJEB26409, sample SAMN06344110) | marine metagenome | isolation source: Sea water from surface | place: Atlantic Ocean:Southern... | reverse complement strand
TGTTGATGCATTAGAATTTTCTAATAAAGTTGCTGGCATTTCTACAACTAAAGAAGGGGCTGCAAATTCAATGCCAAGTATCAATGAAGTAGAAAATTATTAATTACTCAATAATTTTAAATTCTGATTTATATTTATCTGTAATCTTAAGCCCAAGACCTGGAACATTATCATCTAGATCTATCATTCCATCTATTGGAGCAGGATCACCTTCAAAAATATAATAAAATAGTTCGTTACCAATTTCTACATCATGAACTGGAAAAAACTCTGAGATAGGACAATTAAAATTCGACATTGTTAAATGATAGTTATGCATTTGACCTGCATGTGGAATTACTGGAACTTGATAAGCCTCTGCAAGAGCATTTATTTTCTGAGCGATTGTAAATCCACCAACTCTATTATTATCATATTGAATGTAGCTAACTGCTTTGAGGTCTAACAATTGTTTAAAACCAAATAGATTAAATTCATGTTCTCCCCCAGAAATTGGTATAGCGTTCATATTATTCAGTTCCGCATACCCATGAATATCATCAGCAATAACTGGTTCTTCTAACCATCTTGGATTAAATTTTACCAATTTAGGTATCATTCTTTTAGAATAATCTAGGTTCCAACCCATATAACATTCTAACATTAAGTCAGTATCATCCCCGATTACTTCTCTTACAGCTTCTACAAGTTCAATGTTTTTTCTCATACCTTCAGGACCATCTTTTGGCCCCCAACCAAATCTCATTTTAAACATTTTAAAACCTTGTTTTTTATATTTTTCAGCTTCATTTTGTAAATCTTTGATAGGTTGGCTATAAAGTTTTGATGCATAAACAGGTATCTTTTCTTTTGTTCTACCCCCTAACAATTTAAATACGGGTTTGTTAGTTAACTTTCCTAATATATCCCAAATAGCAATATCAATTGCAGATATTGCAACCATACCCAAACCTCTTCTTCCCCATGCATGAGTTCTTCTATACATTTTTTCCCAGATGTAAGCGTAATCAAAAGGATCTTCCCCTATAACTAATGGTTTAAGATACTCATCAATAGTTTTTTTTACTAACTGAGGTGCAAGAGCTGCATTACCAATTCCAATATGACCATCATCAGTTTCAATTTCACAAATTAACCATTCATGAAATCTGAAAGAACCCATGGCATCTGATTTTTCATAAAGTAAATCTGATGCATTTGTGCAAAAATTATTTTGTGGAGGAACTGTTTTACCATTCCATTGATATACTTTTGTTCTTATATCTTTAATTTTAGACATTTAATTTAAATTTTGAGCCATTCTTAATGCAATTTTAAACGATTGCAATGTTGGCTCCAAATTTGCCTGATTTTTTCCAGCAATATCAAACGCAGTTCCATGCGCAGGTGTTGTTATTGGAATTGGAAGACCACCTTGAACTGTTACCCCTCTATCAAATCCAAAAGCCTTTAGTCCAGATTGAAGAGCATCATGATACATTCCAACAATACAATCATGATTTTTATTTTTAAATGCTGTAATGAAAGAAGTATCACATGGTAAAGGACCATCAGCATTAATACCAAGTTTTTTTGCTTCCTCTATTGCTGGTATTATCTCATCTTTTTCTTCATTACCAAACTCTGCATGAGGGTTAAGAGCTTGAACCGCAACTCTTGGATTTTCTATACCGTTTAATTTCATTGCTTCATTAATCAATTTTATTGGCTTCATTATTTTATCTTTCTTAATATGTTCTGGAACTTCTTTGATAGGTATATGAGATGTCACTCGTGCAGTCCAAAAATTATCTACTACATTAAATTCACAAAAAAAACTTTTTACATTTAATTTATCAGCCATATGATGTAATTCGTCATCAAATTTACATCCACCTAGTTTTAAGCTTGTCTTATTAAAAGGACCAAAATTAATAGCATCAATTTTTTTTTCTTTCGCAAGTTCTAGTGCTAAATTTAATGCATTTAAAACTGTTTCTCCAGATTCTGCAGAGCACTCTGATAAATTATAATCTTTGTTTTTACCCTTAGAGATATCTAAAAAATACTTACTTTTTTTATCAAAATTTATTTCATCAAAATCAGTAACAATTTCTAGGTCTGAATTATTTCCTGAAATTTTATCTCCAGCGTTTAAAATATTTTTTTCACCAATTATAGTAATGTTTGCATTCGATAGTTCGTTTTGGGTCAAAAGTTTTGATATAAGTTCTGGTCCAATACCTGATGGATCTCCTAGCAATAAAGCAATATTTTTTTTCTTATTTGTCATCTTTTTTCTTACTGTTTCTAACAGATTATGATTAAATATTTAAATATAAATTAACTTAAGAGGGAAATAATGAAAAAAAGCTTTAAACTATTTTTAGCTGCTGCTTTTTTAGTAACTGAATTTTTCGTTGTAGCACTTCCACTTATGATTACATCTGCAAAAGCAGATGGTCATCCAATACAAGCAATTACTCATGCTGGTTTTGGTGGTGGAACAGATGTTACTACTAGAATGATGTTGTTAAGAGCAAGAAGAGTTTTAAAACAAGACATGCAATTAGTTAATAAAAAAGGTGGTGGTGGAGCTGCATCTATGGACTATATGATGACACTTCCTGCTGATGGTAATCACACTTTGACTTGGACTACTGGTCACGCTGTATCAATGGCTTTAGGTAAAACAAAAGTCAAAATAAGTGATATGCAACCGCTAGCTAGAGGAACTGATGATCCTCAACTATTTGTTGTTAACTGTAATAATGACATTAAAGATGCTAAGAAATTTATTAGCACGCAAAAATCAAAATCACTAAAATATGGAACAACTCACACTGGTGGAATTGATGATGTTAGTGCAATTGCATTTACTAAAAAAGGTGGATTAAAAGATCCAACTATTGTTGCTTACAAAGGTGTTGCGCCAATTAAAACTAACCTAATCAAGGGAGATATTGATGTAGGAGTTTTAAATTTAGGTGAGGCCCTAACTGAAATTAATGAAGGCAAACTTTGTGTTTCAGTTGTATTAGCAAATAATAGAATGGCTAAAATAGGAGACTCTCCAACAGCAAAAGAATTAGGGATACCTGTTTCTTTATCTACTGTTAGAGGTTTCGTAACTAAAAAAGGTGCTCCAGCAGACAGAGTTAAACAACTAGAAGCTGGAATGATGAAAGCTATGAGCCACAACTACTATAAAAATTTCCTAACAGAAATTGGTCTTGATGAGACTAGTGTTGTAGGTGCAGATGAATGGGGCAAGCAAATGGAAGAAATGCTTGCTGAAATGACAGCTCAACTCAAAGCATTGGGTTACATTAATTAATAAATTTTGTACATTTAAATGAATGATGTACATAACGAAAAAGGGACAAACAAAAGTTTGTCCCTTTTTTTTAAAAGTTCATTCATTGTATCAGCTGTAATAATAGTAATTTCTTCAATCCTATTATACTTTACGTTTACTTTTGATATAGTGCCTCCTATATTAAATAGAGGTATCCAGCCAGCAACATTTCCAAAGGCCCTATTAATTTTAATTATTGCACTAACTTTATTAACTTATTTTATTTCTCTTAAAAATCCCTGGAAAAATGAAAAAAAATTACCTAATTCATTTTACATCACTTTGCTTTCATTTGTTGTTTTTATAACTGTTTCAAAATTTTTAGATTTCTTTTTAGGCATAGCATTACTTTCAATCATAGTTTCTTACTTTTGGGGAGAAAGAAGAGTTGCCTATTTAATAATGGTATCAATTATATTTCCTTTAATTGTTTTTGTATTTTTTGAAACAATTTTAGGATTACGATTTCCACCTGGAATTATTACAAACCTTTATTACGGATAAAATGGAAAATTTAGGTTTAATCTTTGCTCCTTTATTTAGTTATAAATTATTAATTGTTTTATTTTTTGGAACAATTTTTGGATTAATTCTTGGAGTTCTTCCTGGACTAGGGCCAACAACAGGTGGTGCTTTAATATTACCTTTTACGATGACACTAGATCCACTATCTGCAATTGTATTACTAACTGCAATTTATTGTGCAGGAACTTATGGAGGTGCAATTACTGCAATTTTAATAAATACCCCTGGAACCCCTGCAGCAGCAGCCACATGTTTAGATGGTTACCCTTTAGCACAAAAAGGAGAAGCTGGTAGAGCTTTAGGTATGGCAACTGTTTCAAGCGTAATTGGTGGAATTGCTAGTGTTGTAGTTCTTATATTTTTTGCACCTTTACTTGCAAATTTAGCTTACGAATTCGGTCAACCTGAATATTTTGCTCTAGCAATTTTTGGATTAACTATGCTTGCATCAATTGGTGAAGGCAGTCCTATTAAAAATTTAATTGCTGGTGCTTTTGGAATTCTAATTTCAACTGTTGGTAAAGATTTTATGACATCTATAGATAGGTTTACATTTGGAATTAATGAATTGACTGAAGGTATTGGTTTTATTCCAGTAGTAGTAGGTTTATTTGCTATTAGTGAAATGTTAACTCAATCTACTTTAATTAATCAAATATTTAATAGAGTAGCTTTAAAGGCAGTTAAACTTCCATCAATCGATGATTATAAAAAAACTTGGAAAACAATTATTAGATCTAGCGGCATAGGATCATTCATTGGTGTTTTACCAGCAGAGGGAGGAACTGTTGCATCATTAATAGGATATGCTGAAGCAAAAAGATGGTCAAAAAAACCTGAGGATTTTGGAAAAGGATCAATTGAAGGAATAGCTGGAGCTGAAGCAGCAAATAATGCTGCTACTGGAGGAGCTATGGTTCCAACGCTAGCTTTAGGCATTCCTGGTAGTGCGACTACAGCAGTAATACTTACAGGATTAATCATACATGGTGTAAGACCGGGTCCAGATTTATTTAGAGAGCAACCTGAGTTTCTTTATGGAATATTTGGATCAATGCTAATTGCAAATATTTTATTCTTCGTATTAGGATTTTTTGGAGCTAAAATATTTGCAAGAATAACTCTAGTTCCGAATAAATTATTATGGCCGATGATTTTTGCAGTTTCTGTTTGTGGAACATATTCTTTAAATCAGTCAATTATTGATGTTTGGTTGATGCTATTATTTGGAGTTATTGGTTTCTTTATGAGAAGATATGGATTTTCAGTTGTACCTGTAATTATAGGTTTAATTTTAGGTGAATTAGTAGAGGGAACTTTAAGACAATCGCTTGTTATTTTCGATGGAAACTGGTTAATGTTCCTTCAAAGACCTATAGCTTTAACATTTTTTGTTTTATCTTTAATTGCTTTAAGTTTTCCATTAATAAAGAGAAAGAAAAAAAATGATAAAGTTTGATCTAAGTAACAGAGTTGCAGTTATAACAGGTGGAGCCCAAGGTTTTGGATTTGCAATAGCGGAAAGATTCATTCAATCAGGAGCAAAAGTTGTTATATGGGATATTGATGAACAAGAAGCAAAGAAAGCCGTTGAAAAAATAAATTCAGAAAACATAAGTTATAAAATTGTAAATGTATGTAACTTTGAAGAGATTTCTAAAAGCTTAAAAGATATTGAGACTGAACATAATAAAATAGATATTTTTGTAAACAATGCTGGGATAACAGGCATGAATAAAACAGTTGCAGAATATCCTATTGAAGAGTGGGAAAAAGTTATTCAATTAAATTTAAATGCAGTATTTTACTGTTGCAAAGCAGTTGTTCCTTATTTGGAAAAAAATAATTATGGAAGAATAGTTAATATTGCATCAATTGCTGGAAAAGAAGGCAATCCTAATGCTGGAGCTTATAGCACATCAAAAGCTGGAGTTATTGGTTTAACAAAATCTCTAGGAAAAGAATTAGCATTAAAAAATATAGCAGTAAATTGCGTAACACCAGCGGCTGCAAAAACAAGAATATTTGATCAAATGACCGAAGAGCATATAAATTACATGCTTTCAAAGATTCCAAGAAATAAGTTTGCAAAAGTTAATGAATTGGCTTCTTTAGTTACTTATTTAGCAAGTGAAGAAAATTCTTTTGCTACTGCAGCAGTTTTTGATTTGAGCGGAGGAAGAGCAACTTATTAGTTATGCATATCGGAGTTGATTTAGGAGGCACAAAAACTGAATGCATTATAATAGATCAAAAAGGTAAAGAAATTGAGAGATTACGAAAAGAGACCCCTAAAAATTATTACGGTACATTAGAAACAGTTTGTGAACTAGTAAATTTCTTTGAGAAAAAATATAAAGTTGAATGTAGTGTGGGAATTGGAACTCCAGGAGCTTTATCAAAAGAAACAAATTGTATAAAGGGTGGAAATTCAACTTGGATAAATGATAGGCCACTTAAAAAAGATATTGAGTTAAGATTAAATAGAAACATTTTTTTTGAAAATGATGCTAATTGTTTTGCTTTGTCAGAGTCATATGATGGTGCAGGAATAGAACACGAAATTGTTTTTGGAGTTATAATTGGAACAGGAGTGGGTGGCGGACTAGTAATAAACAATAAAATTATAAATGGTTTCAATAATATAACTGGAGAATGGGGACACAATCAAATGACTTATGGTACAAATGACAAATGGAATAGACATGATTGTTATTGTGGCAAAAAGGGATGTATTGAAACATATCTTTCTGGGCCAGGGCTTTCAAAACATTATTATGATTTACATAAAAAAAATTTGGATGCCAAAATTATTCAAGAAAATGCTAATAATGGTGATGATCAAGCTTTAGAATTTATAAATGAATATTTAGATTATCTAGCTAGAGGATTGGCTCAAGTAATAAATATAATAGATCCAGGAGCAATTGTACTAGGAGGTGGAGTTTCCAATATGAAGCAAATTTATGGAAATATTAATTCTAAACTAAAAAAATATGTTTTTAGTGATACAGTTAATACACAAATTCTAAAAAATAAATTCGGAGATTCAAGTGGTGTAAGAGGTGCCGCTAGCCTTGGAAGAAAGTAATGAACGTAAAATATTTTGATTTAAAAGACAAAAAAGTATTAGTTACAGGTGGAGGCTCAGGAATTGGTGCAACTATTGTAGAATATTTTTGTGAACAAGAGGCTGAGGTATTTTTTATTGATTATAATGTGAAAGAATCAAAAAAATTAATACAAAAAATTAATAAAAAAAAATTAAGATTACCAAAATTTTATGAGTGTAACCTAATCAATATTAACAGACTACAGAGTGTAATAAAAAAAATTATATCAAAACATGGAATAATTGAAGTTTTAATAAATAATGCTGCAAATGATGACAGACATTCTACATTTAAAGTTGATAAAAAATACTGGGAAAATCGGATAAATGTAAATTTGAGACATTATTTTTTTGCGATCAAATCTGTAATTAAAGGAATGATAAAAAATAAGAGTGGTTCAATAGTCAATTTAAGTTCAGTGTCTTGGATTTTGGGAGAAGGAGATAAAGTAGTTTATGAAACAGCAAAATCTGCTGTGATTGGACTTAGCAGATCATTCGCTCAAGAATTTGGAAAATACAATATTAGATCTAATGTTGTAACTCCAGGCTCGATTGCGACTGAAAGACAAATAAAAAATTGGCTTACTCCCAAATACAAAAAATTTATACTAAATCAACAAGCTCTAAAAAGACAATTAAAGCCGAACGATGTAGCAAATCTTGTACTTTATTTATCTTCAGATGTTTCATCAGGATGTACAAAACAAAACTTTATTGTTGATGCTGGTATAACGTAATATTCTTATTCTGTGAAAAAAATTAAACTTAGAAGCAAAGAATGGTTTGATAATCCTAAAGACCCAGGCCTAACAGCAATTTATTTAGAGAGATATTTAAATTACGGATTAAAAAGAAAAGATTTACAGTCAGGTAAGCCAATAATTGGCATAGCTCAATCCGGAAGTGATCTTTCTCCATGCAACAGACATATTTTAGATTTAAGTAAAAATATTAAAAAAGGAATTGTGAACGCTGGAGGGGTACCAATGGAATTTCCAACTCATCCAATTCAAGAAACTGGAAAAAGACCAACAGCTGCTTTAGATAGAAATCTAAGTTATTTATCTTTAGTTGAAGTATTGTATGGTTATCCCTTAGATGGAGTAGTTTTAACAACTGGTTGCGATAAAACTACACCTGCAGCATTAATGGCTGCAGCTACTGTAAATATTCCATCAATTATTCTCTCAGGTGGACCTATGTTAGATGGTCATTACAAAGGACAAAAAGCTGGATCAGGAACAATAATTTGGGAAGCAAGAAAATTGTATTCGAAAGGTGAAATTGATTACGATCAGTTTATGGATATGGCTACAGCATCTTCACCAAGTGTTGGACATTGTAATACAATGGGAACCGCATCTACAATGAATTCTATTGCAGAAGCACTGGGTATGTCACTGCCTGGTTGTGCAATTATACCCGCGCCTTACCCAGAAAGAAAAAAAATTTCTTATAAAACTGGTCAAAGAATTGTAAATATGGTCAGAGAAAATTTAACTCCATCAAAAATAATGACAAAAAAAGCATTTGAAAATGCAGTTGTAGTTGCTAGCGCGATAGGAGGATCAAGTAATGCAACTACTCATTTGTTAGCTATTGCTAAGCATATGGGCATAAAATTTGATTTGTCAAACTGGCAAAAATTAGGACACAAAATACCTCTTCTTGTTGATTGCCAACCTGCTGGAAAATATTTAATGGAAGGGTTTTATAAAGCAGGAGGTATACCAGCAGTAATGAAAGAGTTAATAAAAAACAAAAAACTAAATACAAAAGTAAAAACAGTTACTGGAAAAAATTTGGGTCAAAATTTAAAAAGAAAGATTAAAGTTAATTCAAAAGTTATTAAAACTTTCAAAAAAAATCTGTCCCAGAATGCTGGTTTTTTAGTACTTAGAGGAAATTTCTTTAATTCTGCAATTATGAAGACATCTGTAATAAGCGATGAATTTAAAAAAAGATATTTATCTGACCCAGATAGACCTAATTCATTTATATGTAAAGCAGCAGTATTCGAAGGACCTGAGGACTATCACAAAAGAATTAATAGTAAAAAATTAAATATAGATGAAAAATCAATTTTAATTATTAGGGGATGTGGACCTATAGGATATCCAGGTTCCGCAGAGGTTGTTAATATGCAACCACCAGATGCTTTGCTTAAAAAAGGTATAAATGCATTACCTACACTTGGTGACGGTAGACAAAGTGGAACTTCAGAAAGCCCCTCTATACTTCACGTTTCACCAGAGTCAGCTGCGGGTGGAGACATAGGTATAATCAAAACAGGAGACAAAATAAAAATTGATTTAAATAAAAAAAGAGTTGATCTTCTAATATCAGCTAATGAATTTAAAAAAAGAAGATCTAAAAATAAAATTAAAATAATTAATAATCAAACTCCATGGCAAGAACTGTCTAGATTAACAGTGGGTCAATTAGAGGATGGAGCATGTATTAAAACTAGATCAGTTTATAATAGAATTGTTGAAAAAAAAGGAACTCCAAGACATTCACATTAAACATGGAAAACGTATCAATAATAGGAACTGGTTTAATGGGTTACCCAATGGCACAAAATATCCTTAAGGCAGGTTTTAATCTTACTGCATTTAATAGAACAAATAAAAAAGCACAAGGTTTATCAAAAAATGGAGCTGAGGTAGTAAATTCAATTAAGGAAGCAGTTGAAAAATCCAAAATTATAATAACTATGCTCTCAGACGATGATGCAGTTTTATCAGTAATTAGCAATAAAGATTTTTTGGAAAATATAAAAAAGAATTCAATTGTTATAGATATGAGTTCTACAAAACCAATTACATCAAAAAAGATTAATGAAATTTTAAAAAAAAAAGAAATATATTTTTTAGATGCACCTGTTTCTGGTGGAACGTTGGGAGCCAAAAATGGTAATTTAGCTATAATGGTTGGAGGAGAAAAAGAAGTTTTTAATAAAGCACTAAATCTATTAAATACAATGGGTAATCCAACATTAGTAGGACCTATAGGATGTGGTCAAATAGCAAAATTAGCTAATCAAATAATTGTAGGTGTTACCATAGGAGCTGTAGCAGAAGCTATACATCTTTGCAAAAAAGCTGGGGCAGATCCTAATAAATTTATTAAAGCTGTTGAGGGTGGGTTTGCCGATAGCAAAATACTTAAAAATCATGGAAAAAAAATGATAGAGAATAATTTTGAACCAGGTGGTAAAACATCTACACATTTAAAAGATATGAATAATATTTTAGAAAGTGCAGAAAACTTCAATTTCAAACTACCAATTTCTAAATTAATTAAAGAAATGTATCAAGATTTAGTTGATAACAATCATTCTGAAAAAGATCACAGTTCATTGTACATACAAATTGAGGAGTTAAACAGAAATGGCAAATAGATTGAAAGATAAAATTGCAATAGTGACAGCTGCCGGTCAAGGAATAGGTAAAGCTACAGCTATTGCATTCAGTAATGAGGGGGCCAAGGTAATTGCAACAGATATAAATGACAAAACTTTGAATGAATTGAAAAAAGAGTTTCCAAAAATTGAAGTTCAGAAACTTGACTCAACAGATAATAATTCAATAAAAAAATTTATTAATAAATTTGATAAGATAGATATTCTATTTAATGCAGTAGGATTTGTTCATCATGGAACAATTTTAGAATGTGATGAAAATGACTGGGACTTTTCATTTAATGTTAATATCAAATCAATGTATTTTATGTGTAAATCAACACTACCAATTATGTTAAAAAATAACTCAGGCAGTATAATTAATATTTCATCTGTAGTTTCTAGCATTAAAGGTTTACCAAATAGATTTGTGTATGGAGCTACAAAAGCTGCTATTATAGGGCTTACTAAATCTATTGCTTCTGATTTTGTTAAAAACAATATAAGATGTAATGCAATTGCACCTGGAACAGTATTTACTCCATCATGGGAAGATAGAGTAAGGCAAAGCAAAGACCCTGTAAAAGCTAAAAAAGACTTTATTGCTAGACAACCAATGGGGCGATTAGGCACTGCACAAGAAATTGCTGATTTTGCGATATATCTAGGAAGTGATGAATCAACATTTACTACTGGAAATGTTTTTTCTGTAGATGGAGGAATGACAATTTAAAAATTAAAGGAGATAAAATGAAATTACTGAGAATTGGATCTAATGGAAATGAAAAACCAGCGGCTTTAGACAAAAATGGAAAAATAAGAGATATAAGTTCTATTTTGTCTGACTTAGAGCCTCGCACATTAAATTTTAAAAACATATCTAGGTTGCAAGAAACTAATTTATCTGATTTACCCGAAATTTCTTCAAATGAAAGAATAGGTTCTTGTGTTGCTAATCCAGGAAAATTTATTGCAATTGGACTTAATTATTCAGATCATGCTGCTGAAACTGGAGCAGAACCACCAACTGAACCAATAGTATTTATGAAAGCAACGAGTTGTATTTCTGGACCAAATGATAATATTGAACTTGTTAGTGGATCAAAAAAATTAGATTGGGAAGTGGAGTTGGGAATTGTAATAGGAAAAGAAGCAAAGCATATTAAAGAAAATCAGTCTCAAGATTATATTTTAGGATACTGCTTAGTAAATGACCTGAGTGAAAGAGAGTGGCAAATAGAAAAAATGGGACAATGGGTTAAGGGAAAATCTCATGATACCTACGGACCTATTGGACCATATCTAGTTACAAAAGATGAAATATCAGATGTAAATAACCTTAATATGAGCTTAGATTTAAATGGTATTAGAATGCAAACAGGAAATACAAATACTATGATTTTTAATGTTGATAAAATTGTTTCTTATGTAAGTAAATTTATGTCTCTTCAGCCAGGAGATATTATAACTACCGGAACACCGCCAGGTGTAGGAATGGGAATGAAGCCACAACAATTTTTAAAAGCTGGAGATGTACTTAAATTAAATATAGATAACTTAGGTGAGCAAAATTCAAAAGTGATACAAATATAAATTTAAAATTTTATATTTATTAATGCATAAAATTAAAACCTCGCAACCAGAAGTTTTATGGAATTCAAAATGCATTTTAGGCGAAGGAGTAACTTGGGTTAAAGAACATAATTCACTTTATTATGTCGATATAAAAAGAAAAAAGATATTCAAGCTTAATTACAAAAACAAAAATAAAAAAATTTACAAGATCGAAAAAGAAATTGGATTTTTAGCGCATGTTTCAAAAAATACTTTTGTATTAGGTTTGCAAGGTGAAATTAGAATAGTTGATTTAAAAAAAAAAAATAAAAAAATTTCAATTAAAATAGAGAAAAAATTTAAAAATAATAGAATAAATGACGGGAAAACAGACCATCAAGGAAGATTATGGTTTGGAACTATGGATAACTTAGAGAGAAATATTCATAATGGATCTCTCTATTGTCTAGATAGTAATTTAAATTTAAATCAAGTAGATAAAAATTATATGATAACAAATGGACCAGCATTTATAAATAAAAGATGTTTTTACCATACTGATAGTAAGAAAAAAATAGTTTATAAAATTTATATAGATAAAAACTTAAAAGTTATAAGTAAAAAAATATTTATTAAATTTCGTAAAAATGAGGGATCTCCTGATGGAATGACATTAGATAATTACCAAAACTTATGGATTTGTCATTACAATGGATCTTGTATTTCAGTTTATAATAAGAAAGGTAATAAGTTACATAGTGTTAATATGCCTACAAAAAATATAACAAATTGTACATTTGGAGGTTACAGAAATTCAGAGTTATTTGTCACTACTGCAATAAAGGGTATGAGCAAAAAAGAGTTAAAACTCTTTCCTCTTTCGGGAAATCTTTTTAAAATTAAAACAAATGTATTTGGAATGATTAATAAAAAATTTAAAATTAACTTATGATAAAAAGAGATCTTTACTATGAGAGAATACCCACAAAAACTTTAAGAGAAGATGTTAAATTTTTAGGAACTGTACTTGGGAATGTAATTAAAGAACAAGAAGGAGAAAGTTTTTATAATCTTGTTGAAAAAATTAGAAAGTTGTCAAAAGCAAACAGAAAACAAAAAAGATCATATAAAAAAATATCTAAAGAAATAAAAAGTATAAATCCAAAAAATACTTACAAGATTGCAAGAGCATTTAATCATTTCATGAATTTTATAAATCTAGCAGAATCTATTGATGCATCTAGACAACTTAATCAATATGAAAATAAAAGAGACGATAAAAATCAAAAAAATATTTTTATAGAGGAAATTTTTGAGAAATTATTTAAAAATAAAAAAATTAATAATAATAAAATTTATAGTTTTGCAAAAAATCTAAATATTGGAATAGTTTTGACAGCTCATCCAACAGAGGTCAAAAGAAGAACTTTAATTCAAAAATATCATAAAATTACAGAAATACTTGAAGATAGAGAGTTATTTAAAGATCACTCTTCAAAAATAAAATCTTTAAATAAAAAAATTCATGATGAATTTACCATTAT
>ENA-OSEY01002012-OSEY01002012.1-marine-metagenome-genome-assembly--contig:-NODE-2012-length-13485-cov-3.562053_pt1 | contig 13485 bp, 18 predicted proteins | sample MGYA00248465_ERZ534230 | MGnify/ENA primary metagenome ERZ534230 (study PRJEB26409, sample SAMN06344110) | marine metagenome | isolation source: Sea water from surface | place: Atlantic Ocean:Southern... | reverse complement strand
GCTATTATTGAGTCATCACTCATAAGATTTAGGCCTGTTATTATGACAACACTATCAACATTGCTCGGTGCAATACCATTAATCTTGAGTACGGGAGCAGGAGCTGAGAGTCGCTTTGCTATGTCTGTAGTTGTTTTCGGAGGCATTGCATTGGCATCCTTTATTACTCTATATTTAATTCCAGCGTTGTATCTGTTAATTGAGAAGGATGATTAATTTTTAGGGATTATCTTTAAACCTTTCTGTTTAGAGTAATATGTTGATAAATCAATTATATCTTGTTCTGATAGACCAGCTGCAAAACCACTCATTATTGCATTTTGTCTCTCACCACTTTTATATGCATTCAATGAATGAATAAGGTAATTTTTATATTGACCAGCTAACCTTGGGTACAATTTATTTTCACTATTTCCATCACCACCATGACATGCGGAGCATGTAACAGATTTTTCTTTACCACGGTCATAGCTAGAATCAGCAATGACTTGATTGCTAAAGAAAAAAGTTAAACATATGATTAAAAAGTATTTACTCATTTCACTGATTCAAAATAGTTTGCTATATCAATGATATCCTGGTCAGACAATCCTGATGCATTTGCATGCATGGTGCCATGTTTTCTCTCTCCCTTTTGGTATGCTTTAAGCGCTGAGATTATATAGTCAGCATGTTGGCCCCCTAATTTTGGAACCTTATAGGTAGGATATGTGTTGTTGTAACCCTCAATAGCATGACAACCAAGACAAGTCTCTGATTTTTCTCTTCCTGTATATTCATCAGCGTGTGAAATCGAAACGGATATGGCTAATATAGCAATGCTTTTGAGTATAGCTTTCATAAAATTTGTGGCATTATAGCATTAAATTTAAAAGAGATAAAATAAGATTTTTTTTGTATAATAATTTAGAACTCAAAATTAACTTAATTCAATAACAATGCCAATATACGAATATAAATGTGAAGATTGCGATAAAGTTTTCGAAGTTATACAAAAAATCTCGGAAAAAAAGCTTACTAAATGTAAGTGTAGTAAAAATGGCACTGTTCATCGAATGGTATCGTCGTCTGGTTTTAGGCTAAAAGGGTCCGGTTGGTATGAAACTGATTTTAAAACAAAAAAATCTGATACAAAAAAAACGGAAACATAAAATATGCAAAGATCTTATTGCGGTCTTATTGATCTCAAATCAGTTGAAGAAACTCTTGTAATAAAAGGTTGGGTCAATACTCGAAGAGACCATGGTGGAGTTATATTTATCGATTTAAGAGATCACACAGGTCTAGTACAAGTAGTTTTCAATCCAGAAGAGAGGGAAATATTCGAAGCTGCACAAGCTATACGTTCCGAATACGTGCTTGAGGTATGCGGGATAGTGAAAAAGAGACTAGATGGTACGGATAATCCTGAAATGTCTACCGGTAAGATAGAAATTGTGGCCAAGGACTTAACAATACTCAATATATCTAAAACCACACCCTTTAAAGTCAATGATGAGGCCACTAATGAAGACTTGAGATTACAATATAGGTATATCGACTTGAGAAGTACATACATGCAGGATAATTTAAGATTTAGATCAAAACTTTTTAGTACGATCAGAAATCATCTAAGTGACATGGAGTTTAATGAAATCGAAACACCTATTCTTACAAAACCAACACCTGAAGGGGCGAGAGATTATATTGTTCCAAGTAGAGTTCATAAAGGTAGTTTTTTTGCATTACCACAGTCACCACAACTATTTAAACAAATGCTAATGATGTCTGGTTTAGATAAATATTATCAAATAGCAAAATGTTTTCGTGATGAAGATTTGAGGGCAGATCGTCAGCCTGAATTTACACAGCTTGATATAGAGTGTTCGTTTTATAATGAAGAAGATATTATGCATTTATCTGAGTCATTGATGCAAAAGATATTTACGGAATTGATTGATAAGGATGTAACTTTAAAGTTTCCAAAAATTAGTTATAAGGAATCCATGGAACGATATGGTTGTGATAAACCCGACTTAAGAAATCCACTTCATCTAGTTGATATATCAGACTATCTTGTTAATACAGATTTCAAAGTATTCAAAGATTGTGTCAATAATTCTGATAAACGTATTGTTGCACTTAATATTCCAGGTGGCTCTAAATTAACTAGAAAGAATATTGATGACTACACTGATCTTGTTAAGACATTCGGAGCTAAAGGTTTAGCTTATTTTAAAGTTGATGACTCAAATAACATTGACACAGGGATTAGCTCGCCAATCAAAAAGTTTTTAAGTTCTGAAGAAATAGATGCGATTATTAAATCCGTTCAACCATCTAGTGGCGATCTGATCTTTTTTTCAGCAGATACAGCAGATATTGTTAATAGCTCAATGTCAGCTTTGATCTCAAAAATTGGTTCTGATTTGAATCTATTAAAAAGTGGTTTTGAGTTTGCATGGATTATCGATTATCCGATGTTTGAATATGAAAAGGGGACTACAAACTTAACTTCTCTTCATCATCCATTTACATCCCCGGTCTCAAATGATCAAGATTTTAATGATCAGACGCTCTCACGCGCGTATGATCTTACACTTAATGGTAACGAAATTGGGGGTGGTTCAGTGCGTATTCATGAGAAGTCAGAACAACTCAAAGTTTTTCAGGCACTTAAGCTTACTGATAGTGAGATAGAGAGTAAATTCGGTTTTTTTCTTAAGTCTTTGGAATACGGGTGTCCACCTCATGCAGGTATTGCCTTTGGCTTGGATAGAATAGTTATGTTATTAAGAGGCTTAAGCTCTATTAGAGATACCATTGCTTTTCCTAAGACACAATCTTCATCATGCCTTCTAACGGAAGCTCCAACTGAAATAGATTTAGAGCAACTAAAAGAACTTGCAATAAAAACCAATAAGCCAAAGACATGAATGAAAGTAACTATAAAAGAAGATTAGAAGAAGTTAAAAAATTTCTTGATACCAATGATGCCAAGCTCATATCACACTATTATGTAGATAGTGAAATTCAGAGGCTTACAGAAGATACTGGAGGATGTGTGGCGGACTCACTTCAAATGGCTAAATTTGGTACCGAGCAAACAGAGAAAAATCTAATCATAGCAGGTGTTAGGTTCATGGGTGAGACAGCAAAAATACTTAATCCAGAAAAAAAAATATATGTTTTAGATAAAGATGCAACTTGTTCTCTTGATGACAGTTGTGGTGTAGATGATTTTAAAAACTTTTGTGATAAATACCCTGATCGGGATATTGTTGTATACGCTAATACAAGTGCCGAGGTAAAAGCTATGTCTGATTGGGTAGTTACATCAAGTATAGCAATTCCACTCGTTGAAAATTTAGCAAGTCGTGGTAAGAAAATCATTTGGGCACCTGATAAATACTTAGGATCCTATATTCAAGATCAAACAGGAGTAGACATGATTATGTGGGATGGTGCGTGTATAGTTCATGAAGAATACAAGACTATAGAGCTTAAAAAACTTATTCAAGAGTTAGGAGACTGTGAAGTTCTAGTTCACCCTGAATCACCAAGGAGTATAATACAGCTCGCAGACGTTGTTGGGTCAACAACAAAGTTAATAAATGCATCTAAAATTAGCAAATCAAAAAATATTATAGTAGCTACCGAAAAAGGAATTTTCTATCAAATGAAAAAATTATCTCCTGAAAAAAATTTTTTTGAGGCTCCTACTGAAGGAGAAGGCGCAACATGTAAGAGTTGTGGCAGGTGCCCATGGATGCACCTCAATACATTTGATAAACTCATGAACGTAATTAATCAAAATAATGAGATACATCTTGATGAGAAAACAGTGGCACATGCGAAAAAATCAATCAATAGAATGATTGAGTTTGAGGATAAGTATTATCAAAAAAATAAGAGGGCATCATAATGGCTGGTCATAGTAAATGGGCTAATATTCAACACCGAAAAAAAGCACAAGACAATAAAAGAGGAAAAGTTTTTACAAAGATAATTAGAGAGATTACTGTTGCTGTAAAACTTGCTGGCCCTGATATTAGTAGTAATTCAAGATTGAGACTTGCTATGACGAAGGCTAATAAGAACAGTGTGCCCAAAGATACAATTGAGAGGGCTATTAAAAAGGGCTCTGGACAGAGCGATAGTTCTTTCGAGGAAATAACATATGAGGGATATGGCCCAAAAGGAATAGCAGTCATTATCGAATGTCTAACGGATAATAAAAACCGCACTGTCTCTGAAGTCAGGCATGCTCTAACTAAATATAACGGTAGCCTTGGCACCAAAGGGTCAGTCTCTCACTTATTCAAAAAAGTTGGGATTCTTACAGTTATTGACACAACAGAAGATGATCTAATAAATCTAATTGATGATGTGGAAATCCTAGATTATGAGCAAAACGGCAATGACTGTATTATCAATACTGAACCTACAAATTTATTTACAGTTAAAACCTTCTTTGAATCTAAATCTATCAAAACAAAAGATGAGGAATTGATACTCGAACCAACAACAATGTGTGATATTGGTGAAAGCGATGTAGAGCAGGTTGAAATGTTTACAGATAATTTAGAGGATTTAGATGATGTTCAGAATATATATACGAACATTAATATAATATAAAATAGTAATGACAGTCATATTGGGAATTGATCCAGGAACAAACATCACAGGATACGGTATTATTAAGTTAGAGGAGTCTAAGCCTACCTATTTACATCATGAGATACTCAAAACTGGACTTAAAAATATGTACACCATTAAATTATCATTGATTTACGATAATACCAAAAGATTAATAGAACAATATAAACCAGATGACATTGCATTAGAGTCTGTCTTTTTTAGTGTCAATGCAGGCACGGCTATAAAATTAGGTCAAGCACGGGGAGCAGCGCTGTCTGCATGCAGCGGAGAGCATAGAAACATTTACGAGTACAGCCCGAGAAGAGTCAAAATGATCATTACTGGCAACGGAGCCGCAGATAAGATGGAGGTTCAAAAGTTCGTTAAGAGAAAACTAAGATTAAGAAGGAAACTTGAAGAAGACGCCTCTGATGCTCTAGGAGTTGCACTGTGTCATGGAGTAACATCAACTGATACTCCAGATGATATTAAACCGATATAGTTATTTAGAATGGATACACTCATAATTAACGAAATTTTTTATTCCATACAAGGAGAGACTTCTCGTTCAGGGTTTCCTACAACTTTCGTCAGACTCACAGGATGTCCACTTAGATGTTCATATTGTGACACTGAATATGCATTTAAAAATGGATCAAAAATGTCATTTAATGAAATAGGTTCTGCGATAAAAAAAAATGACTCTAAGTATGTCACTGTGACTGGAGGAGAACCACTCGCTCAGAAGGATGTAATCCCATTCTTGAAATATTTATGTGATATGAATTATTCTGTGTCTATTGAGACAAGCAATGCGTATGATATTTCTGCTATTGATTCAAGGGTGTCAGTTATCTTAGATGTTAAAACTCCTGCCTCTCTTGAATCAGATAAAAATTTGATTTCAAATTACAAAAAACTCAAACCCATTGATGAGATTAAGTTTGTTATCTGTAATCTAGATGACTTTAATTGGGCAAGAGATTATATATCATTACATAATCTTGATATACTCTGTCCAATTTTATTTTCTCCATCATATGATGATATGCCAATATCTGAACTTGCAGATCTTATCCTTAAATACTCTGTGAACGTCAGACTTCAAGCACAACTTCATAAAACTATTTGGGGACCAGTTAATGGAAAATAAAAAAGCTCTGATATTATTCTCCGGAGGACTAGACTCTACGACTGTTCTTCATCATGCTCTATCCAAAGGTTATGATTGTACAGCACTCACCATTGATTATAATCAAAGACATATTTATGAGGTCAAGTCTAGTCAAGAATATCTTAAAAAAGAAAACATAGATGGCTTAATTTTCAAAATCGATCTATCTCAAATAGGTGGTTCAGCATTAACTGACAATGAGGTCGAGGTGCCCATAGAATCTCAGCCTGGAATCCCAATAACATATGTTCCTGCTAGGAACACAATTTTTTTATCTATAGCATCAGCTTATGCAGAGAAACTATCAATCACTGAGATCTTTATTGGTGTTAATCAAATAGATTATTCAGGTTATCCTGATTGCAGACCTGAGTTTGTAGATAGTATTCAAAATACTATTAATCTTGGCACTAAAGTTGGCGTAACAGGCGGTTCAATCTTAATAAATGCACCGCTTATAAATATGGCAAAGGGAGAAATTATTCGTTACGGGATAGAATTGGGTATTGATTACTCCAGAACTGTGTCTTGCTATCAAGCGGACAGTGAGGGAAGAGCATGCGGGAAGTGCGACTCGTGCAAATTCCGAAAAGAAGGTTTTAAATTAGCAGGCATAAAGGACCCAACTAGATATAAAAATTGAAAATTTATTAAAAATATATAAACTGTGATTTTGTATATGGAAATAGCTACAACAATATTAATTTACACTTCTGTACTAGGGTTTATTCTCGGTTATGTTGTCAATAAAACAAATTTCTGCACAATGGGTGCTGTATCGGATTTAGTTAACATAGGTGACTCTTCACGATTAAAAGCCTGGTTTCTTGCAATTACAGTTGCAATACTAGGTGTCACTTTTTTAGAATACACTGGAACACTTAACGCAAATGATTCAAGAATACCCTATCGTAACTCAGTCTTTTTCTGGCCTAGATATATTATTGGTGGAGTAATGTTCGGCATAGGGATGACTCTAGCAAGCGGCTGTGGAAATAAAATTCTTATCAGAATAGGCGGTGGAAACATAAAATCTGTTTTTGTTTTAGTAATAGCAGGGTTCATGGCACTTCTTATGACTAGAACTGATTTCTATGGATTACTATTTCATAGTTGGATGAGTCCTATTAGTCCAGATCTAGCTAAAATCGGTATAAGTGACCAATCAATACAGACAATAATAGCTTCATTAATTGGTTTAGATAACAGTAGCATATTCATCTCATTGATAGTGCCATTATTGATCTGTGGAATCCTTCTTAAATATATCTTCTCATCGAATAAAAAGCTCAGTAATGATAATCTCCTTTCTGGCATTGTCGTAGGATTAGTTGTGACGTTTGCCTGGTTGCTCACAGGAGGTGATCTTGGTCAATCATGGATAGAAAATAATGACTTTTTAGATACACCATATCCTGCTGTTGGTGTGCAATCATTTACTTTCATTAATCCTATGGGAGAGACACTTTTATTTACCAGCAATATATTTGATAATTTTTTCTTAACGTTTGGTGTAGCAGCATTATTATCAACAATCGCTGGTTCATTTGTGTACTCAATATTAAGTAATAATTTGAGAATAGAATGGTTCGCAAATAGACATGACTTTTTCAGACATATGATTGGTGGAATTTTGATTGGAATTGGCGGAGTACTCTCTTTGGGTTGTACTATTGGGCAAGGTGTTTCAGGTGTGTCTACGTTAGCAATTGGTTCTGTTATCACCTTAATTTCAATCATATTTGGTGCTTCACTAATGATGAAAATCGAGTATTATAAAGCAGTGTATGATGATAGTAGTTTCATTGAGCTTCTTAAAAATTCACTTATAGATTTAAGGGTTCTTCCAGAAACACTTAGAACTCTTGAAAAGATTTAATATATTTGGGGCGTTAGCTCAGTTGGTAGAGCAGTGGCCTTTTAAGCCATTTGTCACAGGTTCGAATCCTGTACGCCCTAAAAAATTATACTGCCTTATTTTTTCAATGGTTTGTCTAACAACACACTCAGTATTAGCCAGTAGTCAAAGTGTCAAAATCCAAAGAGACGACGGCATAACACTAAATGCTAACTTGTCCAAAAACTTAAAAAATGATTCTGTATACATGATCGTTCATGGCACACGAGGATTCAAGACCATGGAGATAATAAAATCATTGGAGCAAAGAATTTTAATTGAAGGCCATGATGTGCTAAGCATAAATTTGAGTTATGGCATCAACAATAGAAATGATAGCTTCCTATCTTGTGATATTAAACATACTCATAGCGAACATGAATCTGTGAGAGAAATTATTAATTGGTATGAATATCTATTGAGCAAAAACTATAAAAAAATTTCACTGGTCGGACACTCTAGAGGAGGTTTTAATATCCTCCAAGCTGCTGAGTTAATCAATAACAGCGACCTCGAACTACATCTCCTAGCTCCAATAATTGATACATATAATGGAACTAGAGATTATTATACAACTGAGCATAATTTACCATATGACCAAGTGATTCAGAATGATGAAGAATATATGATATCTGAGAGATATCCATCAATTAATTTTTTATTTTGTGAGAACGCCCAAGTATCCTCAAATACTTTTAGATCATATTTGGATTTTAGTGAAAACAGAAATAAATATCCGTTTACTTTTAGCATTTTAAAATTACTCAATGAGAGTAATAATAACATTACCATTTATTCCGGCTCTTCAGATGAAATACTATTCGATAGTTATAAAATGTTCGAGTCTATTGATAAAAGAAATCTGACTCAATATATTATTGAAGATGCAGATCATTTTTTCAGAGACATTTTCCTAGACGATGTAATTGATCTTATGTTTGACTAATTTACTGAACTATAAAAGGATCGTCAGACGTGTTGGTTGTATCGCCATCTAGGCTTTTTTCCAACTGAGATGATGATTTTGGACCTATTGTTATTTCTGATTCAGAATTATCAAACATTCCTCTCATAACTTTAATGGTGGCAAATCTATTTTCCTTTTGATAATTGATCAGGATAAATCTTGATCTAACAATACCTATCTCAGACCAACCATCTGAAATCATATTTTTTCGATAAAAACTCACAGTATCATCTGCAGTCTCATCATGTTGCAAGTATAATATTCCTGAAAACTTACTTCCCTCACCAAAAATCACGGTTTTGTTGACTAAATATTTTGAATTCTCTGGTAAGGGTATGGATACTTGTAATTTTTGTTCAACTGATATCTCTTTTTGCTCTTCTGCTTGGCTTTCTAACATAGCCTGCATATTAGCGCACGATGATAAAAAGAGTGAAGTTAGTGTGATAGTCAAGAATCTAGTTACGATCTTTACCTGCATATTTTAGAGTATATATTAAATATAATTATTTTCTAGAGCCAGGACCATTGACTTCAAGGCCATTACTCATAAATGTAGTAAAAAATTCAAGATTGTTTAGCTCATCACTACCACCCTTGAAACTTTTTGCTCTTATTCGGTTGAGGCATCCAGCGAATCTCTCATGGAGCGTGACTAATCTGCCCATCCCAGAGCGATATACTGGAAAATGTGTTGGGTGACCAATAGCTGGACTGGGGATATCAGCTCTGAGTTTTGTTCCTGTTTGATAAACATGACAGTCTGCACAAGAAAAATTCAACTGACCTTTCTTCGTAAAATATAATCTCCTACCATCTTCGTAGGCATCTAAGGCTTCTTTTGTATTGGGGATTTGAATATTAAATTTATTGCCCCTTGATGTATATGCCATGTAGGCAGAAACATGCGCTAATTCCTTACCTTTAAAATAACTAAGCGGCTTCTCCCCGTTTTTAACTCTGCAGTCATTGAGGGCTCCCTCTAATGTTACTACTTTATTTTTTTCAGTATCAAAATAAGGATAGTTTTGTCTGATACCAATGCCATCATTTTCAAAACAAGATCCGTAAGTGTTACCGTTTTTAAATGGCCTGTTAAACAACTCTTCTCCTCTGTCAACATTAAGTTCATACGGAGGGAATTCTTCCATAGCCTCCCATTGCTCCCTTGCAGACTTATCAATAGAATATACGCCATTTTTATAATCCTCAAAAGGTGTATCAGGAAACCTATTTTCAAAATAACTTACAAACTCATCGTAATCTCTTTCGGGGCTAGCAACTGCCGAAATTGAAGGAATCAAAAAAGCTATTAGAAGTAGTTGTTTAAACATTTATTTAACGGTGCTAGTTTTAGAGTCTCTATTACCTTGATTATCTACCCAAGATATTTCCAGGTTATCCCCCTTGTTACCTTTGTATTTGAAGGTTAAGTAAGGATTCTTTGATACAGCAGGCCCCCAATAAATAGTTATAACATCTTTTCCGTTAGCTTTACTATGTACTTCTTGAATGTAGTGAGCTGGTATAAGGTCACCTGTTTTTTTATCTTTTCTTTGCCCAGTCTCCATTGGATGTTTGATTAGTGCTTTGACTGTTACAACGCCATTGGATTCTTTTGATCTCGTTTTTATAGTGCTCATGATTAACCTCCACAGCCTCCTATAGTTACTTTAACCTCTTGCGTTGAGGTATAAACTTTGTCGCCACTCTTAACAGCTGCCATCACATTTGATGTTTTACCCATTTTCAACCTTGTGCCTATGGAAGGCTCTGAGAGTGATGTTAATTTATATCCACTTGATAATGGTTGAGGATTATTTTCTACGAATATCATAATTGACTCTACATTATCCAATGTTGTTGATACATTGATTGGAACGATAGCCCCGTTCTCTGCGATCTCTGGAGCTTTAAGTTTTACCTTTGATGACTCCTCTAAGTTACTGTGACCATAGACACTACTTACAGATTCAGTCAAATCTTTAATATCAAAAGATTTTTTAGGCCATGCTGCATATGCTTTCTTACTAACAATTAGTGAAGGTATAGCGACTAATGAACCTGCGAATAACATACTATTTTTTATAAAGTTTCTTCTGTTCATATTTCTCCTCAAAGTGTATATAAATAATCAATTATTTTGTTAATCTCATTTCTAGTTAGAGCACCATGTTTTCCAAATGGCGGCATAAATGAATATGGATCTTTTTCAGTTGGATCCCAGATTTGTTGAAAAAGTATTTCTCTGTCAGGAAACCTTGCTTTCATAGCAAGCAAAGGCGGACCATTATTTCCTGCTAATTCTCCATCTTCAATCATGTGACATGCAAGGCAATTACCTTTTTTTCTGTCAAATGTAAGTTTTTTTCCTTCAGCAATAGTGTCAGGAAATGATGCAATTGGCATCAATATTATTACAAAAAGTAATGATTTTATAAGGCTTTTCATGACAGTATTATATATATGAATGACCTTTATTAAAACATTTTTTAATCACAGGTTTTATTACCAAATATAGGCTCAAGCGGTGGATTTCCCTCACAAAGGATAGCGGTCCTTATGCTTTTGAGGTTTTTCTTTTGAACTTCGTTGAGTTCATTAGAGGTTAAACCATCATCTATAACTCTGAATGCCATTGGCACATTTCCTTTGATGTTATAAAAGTTAATTAAGGCTAACCTTGAATTGTATTTTTCTTGAATCTTTTCATACCCCTCGGCTAATAATTTATAAGCTACTGGATTATTTTTATTATTCTCCAAAATTTCGTTTAATTTTTTCATACTCTGAACAAGCTTAAGCGAATCTTTGATGTTATATTTCAACAACTGAAATGTAATAGCATTATTATTAGGATATACCTCCAAAATACTATCAAGTATATTCTTCGCCTCTTTTTTTTCTCCCATAGTCCAAAGGATATCTGACATTAAAGATGCTATATATATATTGAACTTATCTTTACTATAACTTTTTTCTAGAATACCTTTAGCTGAAGAGAGATTTCCTTTTGAATATTCAATTAATGCAAGTTGATGATTTTGAACTGAATCATCAGTATTAATATTTATAGTTTGATTAGCATTAGTATTTGATATCTTTAAAATATTTTTAATATATAAATAATCTTCGGTACTATTAACGATAGGATCAACTTGATATTTCCCTTGATTTTTAATGTTACTGATACGATTGGAATATAAAGGGTGAGTCATAAAATATTCATTTATATTCGACTGATTATTAGAATCACCTTGCATTAGTCTGAAAAAGTTTGCCATCTCTCCTAGATCAAAATCACTTTTTAAAATAAGTCTTGCCGCAAATGCATCTGCTTCAATCTCATTTTCTCTGATAAGGTTTATATTATTTTGAACAGATAGACCAATACCTGATTTGATTGATGCAATGCTTGCTTCAGTTTGTCCAGCTAACATACCTGCAAATATTCCAATCCACATTGGAATTGAATTCACATTGCTGTTAGCCATCATTTCAGCAGAGTGCCTTAGAACAACATGCGCTAATTCATGAGCAACCACCCCTGCGAGCTGCGCTTCATTCTCTGTCAATGTAATTAGTCCAGCATTCAGGCCAATATATCCACCGGGGACTGCGAAAGCATTCACAGACTCAGATTTAGTTACAAAGAAAACATAATTTCTATCCTTCGATATATTCCTGCTTAATTTGTTCCCTAAATATGAAATATAGTCACTGACTAAAATATCATTCACTATATAGTTACTTTTTTGGAGGTTTTTATAAATGTTACCTCCAATTCTTTCTTCGTCAGTTAATGTGATGGTCTTATTTAGAGAATCGCCAAGTAGAGGAGAGGGGTTCTCTTGATTAGACTCTGCCTCAGATATAAAAAATATTGTTATTATAAGAAATATAAACTTAAACATTTATCTACTCATTAGCTATCTTTTCCTATATTAAATAATCTAAATGTACTAATATAGTTGCAATATATTATAACTCAAGAGGTACTATAAAGATGAGTGATTTTGATAAAGAACTAGATACAAGCGGACTAAATTGTCCGTTGCCAATTATAAAAGCAAAAAAGGAGATAAACACCATGGAGTCAGGTCAAATACTCCATGTTATATCTACTGACCCAGGTGCAGTGATGGATTTTGAATCATTTGCAGGACAGACAGGGAATGAGTTACTCTCTTCTGAATCTAAAGATAATAAATTTTTCTTTCTTATCAAAAAAAATTAAAAATGAAGTTAAGTGGCTCAGAGATAATAATTGAATCCCTAAAGAAAGAGGGGGTAGATTATATATTTGGATATCCGGGTGGAGCAGTATTGCATATTTATGATGCTCTATTCGCTGCAAAAGATATCAAGCATGTCCTTGTGAGACATGAACAAGGAGCCACACATGCGGCCGATGGATACGCTAGAGCTTGTAACAAGCCTGGTGTAGTCTTAGTAACATCGGGTCCTGGTATTACAAATTGTGTTACAGGAATTGCTACAGCGCATATGGATTCTATTCCAATGATCGTGATATCGGGTCAAGTTTCGCGTCAATATGTCGGAAGCGATGCTTTTCAAGAGGCTGATGCCACCGGAATAACACGACCAATATGCAAGCATAATTTTTTGATAAATGACAGAGAATCGATTGCAGATACGTTCAGAAAGGCATTTATTATTGCGACTACAGGACGACCCGGTCCTGTAATAATCGATATTCCTAAGGACTTGACCGATCCAAATGTAAAAATTGATTTTGAGTACAAAAAAAATATTAAAATTCGATCTTATAAGATAAAAATGAATGAAGATGATAATAAAATTGAA
>ENA-OSEY01002011-OSEY01002011.1-marine-metagenome-genome-assembly--contig:-NODE-2011-length-13485-cov-3.578088_pt1 | contig 13485 bp, 11 predicted proteins | sample MGYA00248465_ERZ534230 | MGnify/ENA primary metagenome ERZ534230 (study PRJEB26409, sample SAMN06344110) | marine metagenome | isolation source: Sea water from surface | place: Atlantic Ocean:Southern... | reverse complement strand
GCCTCCGGTCATTAGAATCCCGCCCACTACTGCTATCGCGATCGCTTCTAGCTCTTTAAACATGCCTTTGGCCGCATCTGAAGAGTTTGTATCGAAGACCTGACATGTTGCAAAAATAGTTGCGCAAAATGCAGAAAACATAAAAAGTCCAACCTTTACTCGGTTTACTGGCACACCGTTGGCCCGCGCACTTTCTTTGTTGTCCCCCGTGGCATAAATCCAACTTCCCAACTGGGTTCTTGCTAAAACATACCAGGCGGCTCCGGCGATGATTATGAACCATAACAGTCGAGCGTCAAAGCCAGTGACCCACTGCTCCATTTTTCTATTTATGTTTAAAAAGCTTAAATAATTTATTAAGTCTATTTTTTCAGACTTGGTCATGTCGCTAGTGAATTCAACGCCAGCGGCAATTTTATTTCCGACCCAATACCATGCGTCAAAGAACCAACCGAAAACTTCTCCGCCCATTTGCTCAGCAAACCAGCTTTCTTTTTTAAAATCGGGTAATCCGGATACGTTTGTATTTTGGTTGATAAGTCTAAAGCAGACCTCCGTCAGTCCACGAAGGAAAAACCAAAATGCCAAGGTAACTATAAAGCTTGATAAGCCGGATTTCACTACAATGGTTCCGATTAACCACCCAAATGCCAAAGTCATTACAAGAGTAATTAAAAAAGCTACGAATGGCGTGGCTTCACCCAATCCAAAGGGAAGACCCCATTTCAACATTATTGCGATCGACATACCAGCAAAGGCTATCATTGGCCCAATGGATAGGTCGAATTCGCCAGCTATCATGAGCAATGCAGCTCCAGTTGCTATTATTCCAAGCTGTGCAATGATTGCTACGTTGTTTTTTAATCCTAGTGCATTGAAGGCTTTGCCACCGGACGCCATGGCAAGTGCCACAATGATGATCATCATTACGATGAAAGCTCCGATTTCGGGCCGTCGCACTGTTCGTTGAAACCAATTTTCTTTCTGGAGTCTATCGGACTCACTTCGATCTGTCATATCTCTCTCGCTATAAGATTAAGATGTTTTAATTAAGGAACAGGCGGGTATTCCCCGCCTGTAATGTTTGCGTCAATCAAGCAAAGCTTATCGGTTGACACCTGCCTGAGAAGCAACACTATCAATGTTTGAGGCATCTACAAAACCAGGGCCTGATGGAATGTTAGCTCCGGGCAACATTCCGGCATTTGTGTTATACAGATGCAACACAATAATTGGCATATAGCCCTGCAAACGCTGTTGCTGATCGATTGTGAACGATGCATCACCAGATCTAAGCATTGCGGTCACAGCATCTGACATGTCGAAGCATGCTAAATGTACATCTGCACCAACATCCTTAATAGCTTTGTTAGCTGCATCACAAACATGTGGACCAGCCGCAAGGATACCATCAATTGACGGGTCTGCTGATAATGCAGCTGCTGTTCTGGTTTCAATTTGCTGTACATCGTTAGACACATCGATCATGTTGAGTTCTCCACCCAAACCTGAGAAATAACCTTCGCATCTGTCTGAAAGAGCTGTATTCCAGGCTTCTTGGTTTAAGCAAAGACCATTTGTTACGCCTTCAGCTTTGGCACGCTCGCCGGCTTTTTGTCCCGCTAAAAGCTCTGGCTGACCAACGTGCATTAAAGCGCCAACTTCCGCAGAAGATTCCAGACCTGAATTCATTGTGATCACTGGAATACCAGCATCTGCTGCAGCGCGAATTGCACCACCCAATGCATCTGGATCAGGCAACGAAACAACTATCCCGTCTGGGTTAGATGCGGCGGCTGCTTCGATAAGCTTAGCCATTCCTGACATGTCACCAGATGGATCAAAATTATATTCAAAGTCAGCGCCAATAGCAGCTGCTGCATCGCGGCCGCCTTTTTCAACAACAGGCCAGAACGGGTCTGTACCTTGTGTGTGAGTGATCATGACATAGCGTTCAGCAAATGCCATTGTTGACATTGTTGCGAGTGCTGCAACTGTAGCCAATAGTTTCTTCATATTTTCCTCCCAAAGAGTTTAAGCCAAATAGGCCAGGTTTGCGCGGATTATTCCGCAATTAAGACTATGGTAGTGAATTGTGAGCAAACTGATTTAACCCAGTTAAGCGGTGTTCACCCCCACAGCTATCTCGGATATTAAATTTCCGTTTTGTTAGCAGTGCAAGTATAATTTTAAAAGCTAAAACTTTTCCATACTTTTTTTTATTTACAGCAGCTCCTTTAATTGAATTGATTGCCCAGTATTTTGTGATTGGGCTGCCGCTTCAGCCATAGCAAGAGCAGCAACCCCATCCTGTAAAGTCACAGGTACTGGTTTATGATTACGAATAGATTTTAAAAACGCATCCCACTCGGCTTTAAATGCGCCCATATATCTTTCTAGGAAAAAGTACTTAGGTTTAGCACTTATTACGCCATCATTATTTGATTTAACCACGCTATTTTCTAAAATATTTTCAGCTTGTAACAAACCTTCAGAGCCCAATATTTCAATTCTTTGATCATACCCATACGCGGCTCTTCGAGAATTTTTTATGACAGCAATTTTACCATCCGCGTAACTCATTGTAACAACAGCGGTATCAACATCGCCTGCTACGCCTATCGCTGGATCAACCAGCGAATGGCCAACGGCCGAAATGGAGATTGGCAGCTCACCCATTATAAAATTAGACAGATCAAAATCGTGTATCATCATATCCCGATATAACCCGCCAGATGTTTTAATATAAGAAATAGGAGGGGGAGCAGGATCAAATGATGTTATAGTTAACAATTCGCGGTTTCCTATCTCACCATTATCTAAGGATTTTTTTAGTTGGGCAAAGTTTGAGTCAAAACGCCTATTGAAACCAACCATGATATGATTTTTTGCGGTACTTACTTTATCTAGACATTCTTTGGCTCTTGCCAAACTGAGATCAACTGGTTTTTCGCAAAGAATAGCTTTACCCGCAGCAGCTGCCTTTTCAATGAAATCTGAATGGGTAACGGTAGACGTAGCGATCAAAACCGCATCAATATTTGGATCTGAAATAATTTCGTCTGCTGATTTTACTATAGCGCCATATTGTGCCGCAAGCTTATTGGCGATTTCATCATTGATATCTGAAACTGCAGTCAGAGTGCTTTCACGGTGTGAAGCAATGTTTTCAGCGTGTAAACTTCCTATCCTGCCGGTTCCAAGCAGGCCAACCCTGATCATATTGCGCGATTCCTTCAAATGTTAACGCTAACATAATGATTCTTTTTTGAGGTTCAAGGCAAAAATTATGCGGCTTTAAAGCCAAAAAAGTGTGATGGTTTAACCATATGATAAATTTGGAAAATAAGTACGTTGAGCTGTCTTGAAGAATACATTTTCTAAATATTTCTCGTCGACTATATTGGTTAATCGTTCAAACAATTCTTTGAAAGAACTTGATAAACTATCCACTGGAAAGTTAGACCCAAACATTACGCGCTGTGGGCCGAATTGCTTCATTACAGTTGTAACAATTGGGCTCACAGTTGACTGTGTCCAGTTGTGCTCAAACATTCCAAGTCCAGATAATTTACAACTTACATTTGATAGGTTCGATAAGTGATGAAGATCGCTGGCCCAAGATGTAATTCCTTCTTCAGTTCTGTTGTAAGGAGAACCAGCGTGGCACAAAATAACTTGTAGGTCTGGAAACTGTGAAAAAACAGCAGCACATGTCTTTGATAATTCAGGTATAATTTGCAGATCGAATGAAAGGCCTCTGTCAGAAATAGACTGAAGGCCTTGCATAAAGTTATCAGACGTTAAAAGCTCATTTGTTTTGCTATTTGCATCCTCTGCAGGCGATCTGCCAATTATTTGTCTCACTCCCACAACAGAGGAAAGTTTCTGGAGTTCATCTAATTGGGTTTCTCTTTGGTCTGACGATAGATCACAAAAAGCGACTTGCACCATGGGCCAAGATTGATTTTCATTTACTATTTTATTGACCCAAGTCGCTTCTTCTAATCCGTCCGCCGCTCCAACTTGAATATGAACTGAGGCTTTAAAGCCAAGAGCGGCAGTCAGTTTTATGTGTTCATCAATCAGATAGTCGCGCTGTATTGGAGTGGGGTCGCCAAAAAAGCGTTTCTTTCCTTTTTCCATTAGCCAAGGATAATCTACAGCGTTTAAATTCCATAAGTGATGGTGCGCATCGATCATTTTAAATTCTCACTATTGGTTATTTGAGCCAAAATATCAAATCCTTGTTGTTTCCAAAAATGTAGAAGGTCAATAAAGACCCAGTTCTCTGCCAATCTATTTTTTGACCTGCGATAAATATCAATAACGCGGAATTCGCCAATTTTATCCGTTGCGGGGAATCCCATGAAGTTATTCGAAAGCTTGGCAGTAAAATTTGGCCAACCAAAAAACCCTCCAAACTGTCCCTCAGCTAAGCGGCAGATATGATTGGTCTTACTTCTTTCCGAAAATGCTGCGCGAAAAGGTCCAGAATGTTGTTTGGCATAACGTTCAATAGTGAATGTCGCACCTATTCCAGATGGCCCCCACCAAATCATATCTTCGCACCACGTTTGCCTAAGTTCATCCTCTAAGGGTAAACCACTATTCCATTGGCCCAGATCATTAATCATTGAATTTATTAAATCGAGAGTTTTTTTTCCTTCCTTGGGATCCTGTAGATCAAATAGTAAACCGTCATGTGTAATAGGGCCCGGTTGCACAAGATGGGAAGCGCTAGCATTTGGGAAGGGTTTGTAACCTGCCTGGACCATAAAATGGGGGATATCAAAGAACATTGCAGTCTCAGCGATTTTTCCATTCTCTATTCTGTTGAATTCGCAATATCGCAATAAAATCAATTTTCCAGTAGATTTTATACCAAGCCACGCATTATCAAAGAGCCCCATAAGATGGCCCATAGAAACGACCCAAGTGGACTCGAAATTATCGATTTCGTTTTTTCCAGCTAGAAAAATATCAACGCGTCTTTGTAATTTATTTATCGCATTACGAAATGGAGCCCAGAATAAATCTGCAACATCATTACTACCTCTTAGCTCATTAAATGGATGATAGCCACGCCAAATATAATCTTCACCTGTATGCGCTGCAATGATATCTCCAATCTCAGAAATTTGGGCACCATCAAGCTTTTGGTAAAAATTCCAGATGAGCTCTTTTTCAGTTTGCAGGTCATTTTGATCCATGTGAAATTTTCTTTCCATCATCCTCAAAAAATACTTGCCAAATAGATTAAACCGAGTCTACTATTTTTTGCATGCGTATGCAAAAATGAAGCCGTGGGGGTTTGATGGCGGAAGTAAAGCTTAACAACGTATCGAAGCGTTGGGGTAGTTTTGTTGGCGTTGATAATTTCAATATTACGATTCCAGATAAAGAGTTCCTTGTGCTTCTAGGCCCTTCCGGGTGTGGGAAAACCACTACGATGAGAATGATTGCTGGCTTGGAGGACCCAACAGAAGGAAATGTAGTCATTGACGGCAATGTCGTGAATGACGTTGAACCTAAAGATCGTGATGTCGCGATGGTCTTTCAGAGTTACGCGCTTTACCCAAATATGAATGTCTACGAAAATATTCGTTTTCCTTTGAAAGTCAGGGGCACACCAAGTGAAACCCATGATGCTAAAGTAAAGCGTGCATCTTCTATGGTTGAACTCGATGATTTTCTACATCGAAAACCTTCAGAGCTCTCAGGTGGCCAAAGACAAAGAGTTGCACTGGCTAGAGCGATAGTACGCGAGCCTAATGTTTTTTTAATGGATGAGCCCTTATCCAATTTGGATGCTAAACTTAGGATATCTACTCGTGCACAAATTAAGAACCTTTCGCACGAACTAGCTGTGACCACTATATATGTCACCCACGATCAAGTTGAAGCGATGACGCTTGCTGACAGAGTTGTTGTGATGAACCATGGTGTGGTCCAGCAAGTTGGAACACCAACTGAGATCTATAATTCGCCATTAAATACTTTTGTTGCAGGTTTCATTGGTAGTCCAGCTATGAACCTACTTGAGGGTACGATATCTAATGGATGTTTTGAGGCTCAAAATACGAAAATTAGTGGACTCAAAATCGAAGATGGTCCGGTAACGCTTGGTTTCAGGGCAGAAGATGCGGAAATTTCAAAACGCAAATCAGAAATTGGTTCAACTGTTTATGCGATGGAATTGCTTGGCGACGCCACAATGGTAACCGTCAAAATCAAAGATAAATTGGTTAGTGTAAAAGCTGATAAAAATTTTCGCGCAGAAATTGGAGACGATATAAGTTTTTCAATTCCTGCGCAAATTTGCCACCTATTTGATGCAAATACAGGGGCAAGACTTTCGGGATGACCCGGACAAAACCACTCGTGTGGATCACTCGATGTAACTTTAAAACATCACTAAAACTAGGGAGACCTTAAATATGAACTCAAAAATATTATCGATAGTAGGCGCACTCTCACTTACGGCATTCAGTGCTGCGCAGGCTTGTGAAATTAGTGCTCGCGTGAGCGTAGTTGGAAATGAGTTTCCAGCTATCCAAACAGTAGGGGCGGGCGCTGCAGCATGTACAGGTGCTGAGGTTTCAACTAACCTCACTGCTGATCACCAAAAAATTAATGTTCCTGGGATGCAAGGCAATCCAGCAGAATACACATCAGCAATTGTTGCGAATTCATCAATCGTTGCTTTGATGAATGAAGATGTCATTCGTCCACTTGACGATTTAGTGGCGAAACATGGTGGTGATCTTAAGTCTAGTCAGTTGATCAAAGTGAATGGTAAAATCATGGCAGTCGCATTTATGGCTAATGCTCAACACTTGATGTACCGTAAAGATGTTCTTGCAGACTTAGGTATCAGCGTTCCAAAAACTTATGAAGAAATGTTAGCTGCTGCTGAAAAAATTCGTTCATCAGGCAAAATGGATAACCCCGTCGGTGGTGCTTATAAAGCAGGTTGGAACTTAGCTCAGGAATTCAATAATATGTTCTTAGGATATGGCGGTTCACATTTTGAAGCTGGTTCAGCTAACCCTTCAGTGAATTCAGAAGCTGGGGTTAATGCACTTAACATGATGAAAGCTCTATCTGAGTACATGAATCCCGACTTTTTAACCCATGACTCTAACGTAACAAATGCAGAATACAGAGCGGGAAATATAGCCTTGTTAAACATGTGGGGCTCAAGAGCTTCTTCTCAAACAACTGCTGAAGGTGTTACAGATGCTGTAAAAAATGGTCACGCAATTGCAGGACCAATGACAGTTGGAGGTGGATCAACTGCGGCCTCTACGCTTTGGTGGGACGGTTGGACTGTTGCTAAAAACATTTCCGATGCAGAAGCAGAAGCAACATTTATCGCAATGATGAATGGGATCAGCCCATCTATGATGAGCGATGAAAACATTCGAACACAAGCTGTTTGGTTGATCGATGGTTATAAGCCAACTGACGCAGCCATCGGTGTGTTCGAAGCTGCCAAAATGGGAACAACACCATATCCAATGCTACCCTACATGGGTTTAATGCATACTGCATTAGGAGCTGAATTACCTGACTTCATGCAAGGTAAGGAAAGTGCTGAGCAGGCTCTAGCTGATGTAGAGGCAGCTTATGTAGCTGCAGCAAAAGAAAAAGGCTATTTGAACTAGTTAAAATTATTTGGGGCGCGTGTCCGCGCCCCTTTTTTAAATAGAGCCTACTTAAATGAAACATTCGACTTTTATATGGTTTTTTTCACCAACAGCACTTGCAATGCTTTTATTTATTGCGTTTCCAATCGTCTCCGTATTGGTTCAGTCTGTTCACGCGCCGCATAAAGCTGTTTTGGTTGAAGTTGAAACTTGCACTCCTTTGGTTGGGTGCACAAAAGAAACTTCAATTGATCAAGAGGCTACGAGAGAGTTACGAGAAAAGAAGCCAATAGGTCGATTTATTGGCTTGGAGATCTTTACTGATAGAGGCCACCTAGCAATATCGGAAGTTAAAGAAATCTGGTCTGGCTCTGAAAATTTCAATGAATTTTTTAAGAAGATTGGTAATTTACCATTTTATAGAGCAATGGCGTTTACTCTAACGTTTACCTTCGTCGTTACACCACTTGTTGTAATTGTCGGGTTCTTGGTGGCTCTCAATGTTAATGCTCTCCATGAACGGATTAAAGGCGTAGTTGTATTCTTTTCCCTTTTACCTTTTGTAATAACTCCTTTAATAGGCGCTCTTGTTTTATTCTGGATGATAGATAGTCGTGGGATTTTAGGGTCAGCGATACAGTGGATTTTTGCTGATCCCAATTTGTCCCTGAAAGCCTCCACAGGTCTAATGTGGATTTCTCTTATAGTTTATGGTGTTTGGCATGCAGCTCCTTTTGCATTCGTGATTTTCTATGCTGGTCTGCAAACTTTGCCTGCGGATCAACTAGAGGCTGCTCAGATCGATGGGGCAACACGTACTCAGCAAGTGAGGTATGTGGTTCTTCCTCACTTAATGCCTCTGGTTTCCTTTGTGGCCCTTATTCAATTGATGGATAATTTCCGTGTTTTCGAGCCAATAGTGGGATTTAATGCGGATGCTCATGCACAAAGTCTTAGTTGGTTTATTTTTAACGATCTGGGCGGGGAAACTCGCCAATTTTCTTCAGCATCTGCAACATCAGTGCTGACAATAATTGGTGTAACAATTTTGCTACTTCCTGTCTTGCGAAGAACATGGCGAGATTTCATGGAGAAATCCACATGACACTTGCCTCTAAAAGAAGGTCTTTAAGTCTTCGAATTATTATTTATATCTTTGCTGCTCTTTGGTTATTGATTGCGGCTTTCCCTTTTGTTTGGACATTTTGGGGGAGTTTTAAGGTAGAACTTGATTTTTTCTCAGTGGCTAATTGGACTGATGCTTTGACAGGCGAGCGGACAATCGCTGAATATGGGCAGCCTTTTACAGATGCGGGTTATGAGGGAGCTTGGATTAAAGAGGAATTTTGGCGAAATGTGATAAACACATTTATTGTATGTTTTTTCGTTGTTTGTACATCTCTCACAATTGGAACATTGGGTGGTTATGCATTATCTCGTTCAGGTTACCGATACACGCTCATTTTGCTCATTGCGGCCTTAATTTTTCGAGCGATGCCACCAATCACATTAGTTTCTGGTTATATGCTACCCTTTTTTGAATGGAATGTTTGGGGTATTTTACCAACTACGATCATCGTTTTGGTTGCAATAAATCAGCCCTTCACCCTCTGGATGTTACATTCCTTTTTTCAAAATATACCAAAGGAACTTGATGAAAGTGCAAAAGTGGATGGTTGCTCCCAGTTCAAGGCATTTCGTCTTGTAATAATTCCGGTGATGTGGCCTGGGGTGATAACGACGGGTCTTTTTAGCTTTTTGTTGGCTTATAATGACTTTGCAATAACATCCATGTTATTATCAGAGGATAACCGTACCATGGTACCGCAAATCGCTGCCTTTTTGGGTACGACCTATACTGAAGGCAACGTGATGTTTGCCGTCGCAGCAGTTGTTTCAGCCGCAGCGCCTTTATTCATTTTAGTTATGTTTTTTCAACGACAAATAGTCAGTGGTCTTACGGCGGGAGCAGTAAAAGGATGAGTTGCCAATTTTTGAAAGTTCTTTTTCTGGGGAGGTTTAACAAATGAAGGGATCTCGCCCAGAACAAGCTGTGCTTACAAGGAATACCGATCTTTCAAAAACTGATGAAACTCGTCGGGTCATTGAGAGTATGGTAGATGGTTTAAACGATCACAGGATTGATGATATCGGTGAATTCTTTTCTGAAGGTTTTCGTTGGATTGGTAACCAAGGTTGCGGAACGAAAGTTGGTTTAAAAGAATTTCAGGATAATTGGCAGAGGCCTTTTCAAGCTGCGTTTTCAAATAAGGTATGCATCGATGAAGCTCGACTTTATATGGGTGAGTGGGCGGCAGCGTTTGGGCGCCAAGAGGCGACCCACAGTGGAGAATTCCTTGGAATTGCTGCCACTGGTAAGCGAATAGAAATTCGCTATATGGATTTTTGGAAAGTTGTAGACGGGAAAATAGTAGATAATTGGGTCAACGTTGATTTTGCGCATGTTGCTTCACAATTGGGTACAGATTTGTTCAATGGACATGGTTGGGAAGTTTATGATCGGGGTGAGCAAAATGCACCTCGGCCAGATACGAGGAGTGATTGATATGGCTATTAATGTTCTTAAGAAATCAAAAACAGAAATCGAAAAAGCTGCAGAGGATGCCAAAGTTCGGGAGGTTGTTGAAGCAACACTGGGTGAAATTGAAAAAAATGGAGATGCGGCTGTTCGTGAATTAAGTAAAAAATTTGATAATTATGCCCCAGATAAATTTAAATTAACTAAAAGCGAAATTGATGCAGCCATGCAAAAGGTTTCTGTACGCGATATGGATGATATCAAATTTGCACAGCAGCAGATTAAAAACTTTGCAGTGGCCCAGCGTGCCTCCATGACTGACCTTGAAATTGAAACTATGCCTGGTGTTATCCTAGGTCATCGAAATATACCTGTTCAATCTGTCGGGTGCTATGTGCCAGGGGGGAAATTTCCAATGGTTGCTTCGGCCCACATGTCGGTTTTAACGGCGTCTGTTGCTGGTGTTCCTCGCATTATTGCATCAGCTCCGCCTGTTAATGGAGAACCCCATCCTGCTATTGTAGCTGCAATGCATTTGGGTGGTGCACATGAAATTTATGTTATGGGTGGAATTCAAGCAGTTGGGGCTATGGCCCTAGGGACTGAAACTATTGACCCGGTTCATATGTTGGTGGGCCCTGGAAACGCGTTTGTTGCTGAGGCAAAACGTCAGCTCTATGGACGAGTTGGTATCGATCTTTTTGCTGGGCCAACGGAGACAATGGTAATCGCAGATGAAACAGTTGATGCTGAATTATGCGCAACAGATTTGTTAGGTCAAGCAGAACACGGCTATAATTCACCTGCGGCCATGATAACGTGTAGTGAAAAATTAGCTCGTGAAACATTAGTTGAAATAGAGCGAATATTAGAAATTCTTCCTACCTCTGAAACAGCATCTGCAAGTTGGGAGAATTATGGGGACATGATACTTTGTGATACACACGAAGAGATGCTTTCTGTTGCAAACGAGATGGCATACGAGCATGTACAAATTATGACTGACCGTGATGATTGGTACCTTGAAAATATGCATTCTTACGGCGCCTTATTTTTAGGACCGCGCACAAATGTTGCAAATGGTGATAAAGTGATTGGTACAAATCATACGCTTCCAACAAAAAAAGCTGGTCGGTACACAGGTGGGCTGTGGGTAGGAAAGTTTCTTAAAACACATAGTTATCAAAGGATTGAAACTGACGAAGCCGCAAAGTTAGTTGGTGAATATGGTTCTCGATTATGTATGCTTGAGGGCTTTGTTGGTCATGCTGAACAGTGCAATGTGCGCGTCCGACGTTATGGAGGCAAAAATGTCCCCTATGGAACTGCTGCAGAGTAATTTTGTAAGTAAATCAAAATGGGTTAAAAATGATTTGTGTCCATTCAAAAAATAAGGAGCTACTTACTTCCCTTCGAGCTGCGATGTATAATTTTGATGAAGAGTTAGTCAGGTTAGAATTAGAAAAACTGATTGATCCCGACGCAAAAATCAGAATGCCATTTCCATTTAAAGATTTAATTGGCCCACAAGCTTTTTTTAAAACTTGTTATACTCCTTTATTTGATGCTTTCCCAGATCTGGAAAGAAGAGATTGGATTGTAATAGGGGGAGAGACAAAACAAGGCTATCACTGGGTTGGATGTGGTGGCCACTACTCGGGAACATTTATTTCGCCATGGCTAGATATCCCAGCCACTGGACACCTTGCTCACATGCGGTTTCATGAGTTTTTCAGGTTTGAAGAAGGAAAGATTATAGAAATACAAGCTTTATGGGATATTCCGGAACTCATGATGCAAGCAAATGCCTGGCCTATGGCGCCTTCTCTTGGATTAGAATACCATGTTCCTGGTCCTGCGACGCTCGATGGACAAGTTCATGGCCCATGGAATGAAGAGCGGTCAAAAAAATCATGTGATTTAGTTATTGAAATGCTGGATCATATGAAACGTCACCCAAGCCAAGGTGAGGCCGAAGTTATGCAAATGCCAAAGTTTTGGCACCCCAGAATGAACTGGTATGGGCCTGCTGGAATTGGGACTGGGCGTGGTATCGCTGGTTTTAGAAATTGGCATCAAATTCCATTTTTAAATGCTATGCCCGATCGTGGTAGGTATAATGATGAAATTGCTTTTCATTTTTTTGGCGATGATGAATATGCTGCTGTGACAGGTTGGCCTGATATGATCCAAACAGTCACCAACGATGGATGGATGGGTATAGCGCCAGCTGGGAAAAAAATAACGATGTGCTCCCTAGATTTTTGGCGAATTGAAGATGGGTTAATCCGGGAAAACTGGGTTTTGCTAGATTTACTTGATGTTTACTACCAATTGGGCGTTGATGTTTTTAAACGGCTTAGGGAGTTTAACAAGGCTCGTATTCTTGGCAGAATTTCTCCATCAGAGGCGTTTTTGTAAAATGGTTGATCGAATAACTTCATCTCAAGTAGCAAAGAGGGCTGGCGTCTCACAATCTGCGGTCAGTCGATTTTATACGCCAGGAGCGTCTGTTTCTGCAAAAACAGCTGAAAAGGTGAAAATAGCAGCGAGTGAACTAGGGTACCGACCTAATATTTTAGCTCGTGCAATGGTCTCAGGGAAAAGTCGAATTATTGGTTTAGTCGTAGCATATTTGGAAAACTACTTTTATCCCGAAGCATTAGAAAAACTGTCTAACGCTTTTCAGGAACGCGGTTATCATGTTTTGATTTTCATGGCATCACAAACGGCTGGCAATGTAAGCTCGGTGGTTGAAGAAATCTTAGATTATCAAGTTGACGGTATTGTGATGGCCTCTGTAGCACTTTCGTCAGAAGTTGGTTCACGATGTCAAGCAGCCGGGGTCCCTGTTGTTTTGTTTAATCGTTCACAAGATATGGAGGATATTTCGTCGATTACATCAAACAATTTTGAAGGAGGACGAAAGGCTGCTCGACTGTTAATTGATTTAGGTTATCAGAAGATCGGCTACATAGCTGGCTGGGAAGGTGCTTCGACCCAGAGAGATAGGGAAGCGGGTTTTAACAAAGAAATTTTAGATAACGGTCTTTCAGTTTTCTCTCGAAAGGTTGGAAACTTTAGAGCGGAAAAGACCAAGATTGCTACTTTCGAAATGTTTGACAAACCTAAAGCTGATCGGCCGGATGCCGTATTTGTTGCGAATGATCATATGGCATTCATAGTTATGGATATATTAAGATATGAACTTGGACTAAGTATTCCAGATGATGTTTCTGTAATTGGATATGATGATGTGCCTCCCGCTGCATGGAAATCATATGATCTCACTAC